>Ga0181422_1000151_pt1 | contig 21671 bp, 16 predicted proteins | sample 45SPOviralmetaG_FD_130147 | JGI IMG/M metagenome (GOLD analysis project Ga0181422, IMG submission 130147) | Marine viral communities from the oligotrophic San Pedro Time Series (SPOT) site, San Pedro Channel, CA, USA - 45 SPOT_SRF_2013-07-18 | ecosystem: Environmental > Aquatic > Marine > Strait...
AACAGCACGGCCTGATTCTCTTGTTCGATCACGGGAATTCTTTTTTACGCAACTGTGCTGAATAATTATTTTGAGCTTAAGCAAAGGTTAGCGATGTATAATCAGAAGAACCTAACTGCTTCAATATTCTATCGGCAAGGGTTTCTTTTAGGACGTTGTCAGAGAACGGCGCATGGTGCGAATCACAGCGTTGATGTTGACAGTTCTCTTTGTCATGTTGCCTCTCTCAGGCTGCCTGTCTAATGAAGATAATGAGGATGGGGACGGCGAGAACGCAGACCTCCTCGACGCTGTCGTTTTGTTGGAAGAACAAATTGAAAACAAGGACCAACAAATCGCAATGCTTGAGGGAATTCAACGGGATTATGAGCGCGATGTTGCGCTCATGGCCGATGTGTTCAGAACCAATTTGAGTGATCGTGTTCTCAATGACTTGAACCTTTCTGGTGTAGACCTCACCCACGCAATCTTGCGTGGCGTGAACTTCTCACATACCAACTTGAGCGGAGCCGACTTAACGGGGGCAGACCTTCGGTTTGCCATTTTGAACCATACAGACCTGCGTGGAGCGGTGTTGACTGGCGTGAAGACAGAAGGCCTTGTTGAATGCGAAACTTCCCTTCTTTCAAGCGGTACATTTTGCAGATATGGCATCTTAGTTTCTTCATATGGCGTGGATCTTAGCGGCGTCGACCTTTCAGGTCTTGATTTGAGTGAAATGAATTTCCATGACGGGACCTATGTTGGCACGAATTTCTCCCAAGGTGTACTCTACGGGGCGTATTTCTACGGCGCCAACCTTGAGAATGCTGTGTTCGATGGAGCCAACCTCAACGGTGCCTATTTTACCTATGGGGGCCGTTTGACGAACGCAAGTTTAGTGGATGCAAACCTGCGGTACACTCACTTTTACAAGGCTGATTTAACGGGTGCAAACTTGACCGGGGCGGACCTGACAGATGCTGACTTGCGCCAGGCCAACTTGAACAATGTCATTTGGGGAAATACGATTTGTCCAGACGGAAACGTTTCCGATGATCACGGCGGGACATGTGAGGACAACCTGATTGAACCGGTTCAATATCCCGATGAATGACCTTTGTCACAGTTGTTGGACGAGGGATTTCCTTGTGCTTGGCTGGTCTTCTCTTCGCAGACTTAAGCGCCTGGAATGATTCAGCATACTGCTATTTTGCATTGGTGTAGATGTGGATTTCGACAGTGTTCATTCCCCAGTACAGAGCTACCCCGGTAAATACATTGAAACGGGGCAACAATGTTGTCGCTATACACCGCCTTGGGCGTGAATCCCGGTAAATACCTTGGATTTGCGAATAACACTATAGGGAAAGAGGCAAGATTTGCGGATAGGAGAAATCAAAATGAGCGGCCAAATTACAAAAATCGGATTCGTAGCAAGCATGTTGTCAGTGGTGGGTTCACTGTACGTTTACTTTATCACCGGCGACAAAGACCTTGGAATCTTTGTTGGCCTTTGGGCGCCCACCCTTCTTCTCGCCTCAAAGGACATTGAAGAAATGATGAAGTGAAGTCATCTTTTTCAAGAAGCCTTGAGGGTGTAGGATCCCAAGTCAATCTCGGAAACCGAGACTTGCATGTCTTCATCTTCCTCGGAGCGAATATGGGTAATCTGGACCGTAACCTTGCATGTTTCTTCAGCCTCACCAGAACACCAGTTCAATCCCCCTTCCGAGATGAGGATGGATTCCATGGCTGTTAATCGTCGATCTTCAAACAGCTCAAGGTAGACAAACGTGCATTGGCCGTTGCTTTTCCATGTGCATTCCACCGTCTCATCGTTGTTAATTTGGAGTGAAACTCGGAGTGTTTCTTCGGAATAGGCGTTGGTTTTGTCAAGCATATCAACGACGACAAGTTCGTCGTAGCTTCCATTGCTCAGAACGCCGTTAGCGTCCCGAATTTGGAACGCTGGGCCGTCGGCTTCACCAAGGGCGAATTGAACCGAAAAGAACCCTCCAATGCCAGCCAACAACAGCGCGCACGCCATGACCCCGATCTTCACCTTGGGGCGCCATTCATTGTCTTCCTCTTCGTCATCGTAGAAATCAAAGTGGTTTTTGGTGCCGCTGTTATCGTACACTCCGAAGTCATCGTCATCCTCTTCCCAATCGTGTTCGACCATGGTCCGAAAGGCGCTCACACCAATGATGACGAAGGCCACCATCGAACAAGCACCCGTGTAGAACGCATCCTGTTCGTAGGCGAGCAAACCGTTGAATTGGTTTTCTCCAATGGTGATGAATTCAAGGGTAATGAGGGGAAGAATACAGGCCGGTAGGGCCCACCAAGGCATTTTCTTCACCAAGGTCAGTAGAGAAACGACCATGACCAACAGGGCAGCGTTCACCACCAGTTCGTTGAATCCCTGGATCGATTGAAACAACTCACCTTGAGGAGTCAATGATCCTCCGAACAGATCAATGTTGTCTTGGGTCGCAGGAATAGCGAAAAAATGCGTGAAGGAAGCCACCGCCAATGCCATGAGCAAACCGATGAGGGCCGGAAATCCCCCAAGCCTTGGTGCGCTTGATGAGAAGAGTTGGATGGTCCCCTCTGGCAACGGTTCTTCCTGGGCGTCAAAATTGGCCCAGGCCTTCATGGATTGATTGAGTAGAAAAAGAACGGCAACGAAAGCGGACATCGTCGGGAAGAGTGAGACAACGGACAACATCGACCCCGGTTCTAATTCGTAGCAAGCGTACACCGTTGGGTCGCAAGCATCCAATCGGCTGTACTCTGCTGACAAGCCTGCTCTGGAGGCGGACAAAAGAGCAGCTAACAGACCGCCTTGAGAGGCAATAACCGCCCACCACGGGGTTTTTTTGACCAAACTCAGGCCTCCAATGATGATGGCCGCAGCCGCCATGACGAGGGTCAATGTGTTGTAGGTCTGGTGAAGTTCCAAACCTTCCACCATTGCCTGGTCGATTTCGGGAGCGATTGAGGACGTGCCGGAGGTCAAACCCTCCAAGGTGTGTTCGGCAGCTGGGATGGTAATCAGCAAGGTCCAAGCCAGAACGAACAACGCCAAGCCGATGGACAGCAACGCAGTCCCTGTACCTAACCGAGGCACTGGTCCTGATGGGCTATCGTCGTCGAAGTCTTGGTCCTCTTCATCTTCAAAAACTTCCTCGGTTGAGGATTCGTCGAAGTCGTCGTTCGATCCATCTTCGTCTTCCACCCAAAGGCGATATCCATCATCGGTAGAGTGCCAGTGGTCCCCCTCGTTTGTTCGGTACCAATGAACGCCGTGTTCATCGTTTTCCAACCATTCTCCATCGGGCAAATCTTCCCAATCACTGACAAAATCCAACCGGCTGCCCCTTCCAAAACGGGTTGGGCGGGACTCCGGCATGGCCATTTCCTGTCTCTGCTGTCTAATAGGTTGACTTGTTCAGTTCGCTCAAAAGTTCCCGCAACCTTTGCTCGAAGAAGGAAACAATGCTCACCACTGTATCTTGCAGCACATCATCCTCATCTCATGAGGCCTTTCCAGAGCGCCGCTCCTCTTCTTGGATGTGGTCTTTCCAATATTGAGTCATTTCGTTAGCGAGGTAGGCGTCATAACACTTCACACACAGTTCAATTCTTTTCAAATCCCTGCTATGGTAGAGAAAGGTGGGTTTCTTCTCGTCGCAAGAAACGCACTTACCAGTAGGGGGCGTGATTGCCATGGATGTGAAACAGCGCCTGTGTTATTTAGACATGGCCAATTCATCAGCCTCCATCATGGATGGCTATGATGGTTTTCTAAGGCGAGAAGTGGTTTTTTTTCATGGTTAGGCGTTGGTGTGCCAGGATCGAGCGAACCTACGTTCATTCTGGAGTCGCTCAAAAATTCCACCATAAGGCGGGACGTGGGCCCCTTCAACTCGATTGAATTGGTGCGTTTTTGCAATTATGCGTTTTGCATAAAATATAATTGATATTGAATATATCCGTTATTTCCCAGTAGAACCTTCCGATCGTGATGGAATACAGCCGCTCTCCTTAGACCGTCGTCGCTTCAACCGTCAGGTCTTCCTTGCCATGATTCCGGGTGACAATTAATCCCAACAACGCTCCAAGAGGAGCCACCATCATTGAGAACAGCAACACAGGGAAGGAGACATAAATCGGCTGACCAGTGTCCATCAACCGTTGCCATGTCCACCGTCCAACAAACAGGTCAAAGGCTAAGAAATGCAGCCATCCGATCAAAATCACTTCGCTCTCTGAAAACATCTCTACCACGATTTCTGGCGTTGGCATTTCGCTGCCGAGCGTGATGAAGATGTCCACGATGTTCGGAAGGACGGCAAGCGTGTAAGCCACCACAAGCGGGGCAAGATAGACCCATTCACTCCGCATCAGCCACGCGGTTCGCTCGTGAGATGGGGCAAACCACATCATCAGCCAAAACGGTAAAACATACAGGCTGGAGAACCAGAAAAGGGCTTCGATCAAGGTGACCATGTCAGAGGCCTCCAGTCTCCATGATGTTCAAGGCTTCCTCCAAGACGGTGGCGTTGGCCCAGTATGTCTTGGACGTCCAGACCAGCCGGCCGTCGCTGTCGAGGACCTGCAGCGTGGGTGTGACTGGACTGTCAAACGCCCTGTACAACTGCACATCGGTCATTCGGCCCGTCTCGGCGTCAATGACGGTGGTAGATTCCGAAGGCAGAAGCAGCGGCCAGGGGGTATGGGTCGACGTGTTGTTGTTGGTGTAGCGCTTCTGTACATCATTCATGGATTCAAAAGCAGGGTAGCGATGCACGGAGACAATGTTCGTGGTGTTGGAAATGTTTCCTGCCTCCAACTCTTCGTTCAGCATGGTCGTCCAATCATGGCATCCACTGCAACCAGCAGCGACCCATAGCATGAGGATCGGCCCGTCAAATGAGGTACGCAAGTCGAGCCGCGCTCCGTTGTCCACCTCTCGGTCAAAGGTTGGAGCGGAGAAGGAGATTCGCTCCGGAACCGGAGATAGGGCGGTTTGTTCCTCGGTTTCGGCGGCTTCTTCCATTGGTGCCGCCGTGCATCCAGCCAGCAGTGAAAGGAGAACCATGACCGAAAGGAACGCTCGAGAGGTGTTCATAGGTTGTGACCGTCCTGTGCTGTATATCAACGCCTGTTCAAAATCCGAAGTTGAGAACCCAGTAAATCGCATCCCACCATGTGCATTGGATGGACAACATCAAGCTTCCAGCCACCGCAAGATTTGCTCCGCTAAGCCGCTCTCTGGCTGGCCAGACAAGAACACCAAACCCAACTGAGGCCAAACCGGCTGTAGCCAATGCGACGACAATGGCGATGGCTTTGATGGTGCTCGGTCCCTCGATGTACACTCGAGTCAGGTCAATCCACACAAGCGACGTGAGCAGGAAAGCAGCGTAAAGCAGGAAAAGGCGCTGAACGCCCTTCCCGTCCGAGGTTTTCCCTGGCCAATGAAGCGAGGCGACCTCGTTTTCAGTCCAAGCGAAAAAGAACCGTTGGAACATCATAAGGTAGCCCGCAGCCGCCACAAACATCCACGGGACGATGAACGATTGCATGCTCTCTGGGACTTCACCCCAGTAGACGAGAGGGTCATCAAAAGCAGCGACGCCTCGCCAGTACGACAGCAGAATGAGGGGGCCAACGATGTTGGTAAACCAGAACACATTGCGTCGGTTCATTCGCTCTCACCTTGGGCCTTTGCCGCTGTGCGCTTGAGGAACGGTGCGTAGAGGGCGGGTAAGATGAGCAGACTCGACAGCAGCGCTAGCGTGATGGCGACCACAAAGGCTTGACCGAAGAGGCGTAGCGGCAGAAGAGCAGAGAGGTTGAGCACTGCAAAGCCTCCAGCGGTGGTCAACGCAGCGCCAGCCATAGCTCGTCCGGTTGTAGCGGTTGATTTGGCGACCCATTCCGCTGGTGTGCCCAACGGATGGTGTGCGGCTTCTTCTTCCAGCCTCGTGGTGAAGTGGACAGCATAGTCCACTCCCAGGCCCAAAGAAAGAGCACCGATGGTCACCGTTTGTGAATTAATGTTGTAGCCGGTGTAGCCCATCAGTCCGTAGACCCAAACCACCACCATCATCAGCGGAATCCACGATACGACGCCTCGTTGAACACCTTCCTTGAGATCGTTTTCGTTGCGTACCGTATGGATGCCAATCAACATCAGAAGAATAACGACGGCGACAATACCGGTGGATTGCACCGAGGCACTGGCCACATCAGAAGTGGTTTGAGCGTTGATGAGCGCTCGTCCACTCAATCGAAGGTCGAAGGCTTCACCGGCCTCTTCGGAGAGGTCTACAAGGGTCGCTTCGATGCTTTCTGCAAGTTCAACGGTGGCGCCCCAGCCAAGGGTGTCGGCCTGGAAGGAGAGCACCGTCTGTTCACCGTCGCGAGCCAGCAGACTCTTCGTGGTCTCAATGCCGGTTTCGTTCTCAAGCGACCACGCCAACAGGTCGTCATACCCGCTTGCATCGCCTGCCTCAGCAGCCAACATGAAACCGTCCAATACCGGATCTTGAAGCCGTGCTTGGCCAAATACATCCCATATTCCATTTGGTACGCCATTCACATCGTCTCGCGCCAGCATCGCTTGGGAGGCCGATGTCCATGCTACCCGTCCATTTTCACTGATAACATCGCCATCAATGACCACGTAGAGCGGGGAGCGACTGGTTCCAAATTCGTCGCTGATAATCAAGAAATCTTGGACAACTGGAATCGAATCGTCAAGTTGGTCCCGTTGTTCAAACGCAACTTCCAACTGTTGGAATCCAGCCACCATAGGGGCGAGGAGAAGAAGAGCGATGATGGCTACCTTGCGAGGCTGTTGAGAGAGCTTTCCAAGGCTCTGACTTAGAGGTCCGACCGTGACCTTGCTCGCTCGCTCCAATGGTAGTTTTTTGGTGGGTAGGAGGAGCATCAAGGCCGGAAGGGCAGAGATGCTGAGCACGTAGATGAGGAACAACCCGATGGCGATGACGGTGCCAAAGACCTGCAGGAAGGCCAATGAAGACAACCTAAAGGAAAGGAAACCCACGATGTCGGTTGTGATAGCGATCATCAATGCAATGGACGTGAGGACTGTGCCTTGTCGGATAGCGCGCTGTCGCGACTCTTTGTCAAAGTCCCGGAGCGTGACGCGACCAGCGGGGTTTCGAGATTCTTCCTCTTTGAGTTCTTCCCGAATACGAAGGACCACGTGTAAACCATAGTCCACACCAATGGCCAACAACAGAACGGGAATTGAGTTCATGGCGGCGTTGAAGGTCATGTTAACCCCAGCAAATTGCAACCAACCCGACAAACCATAGGTTCCTGCGATGGCCAGGACCGTCAACATTAGCACATAGACCGTCTCTCGAACGCTCCGGAAATTGAACCAGAGAATAACACCGAGCAACAACAATGCTGCACTGGTCAGCATCCCGATTTCTTTGCCGATGGTCGCATTGGAATTCTCAGCAAATTGGGCAAAAGAAAACGTTCGGACTTCGCTGTCGTTGGTGGCTTGGATTACATCGCTCTCCATGGCCTCAGCCCAGGCCGTCAAGTCTGCCTGAACGTCTCCGAGGACTTCATAGTCGTAATCCAAAGGCTCGCTTGAAACCACCAAGGTGACCATCACGGGGCCATCTGACAACCATGGGTCGGCTGCATCTTCGCTTGGCAGGCACGAGAGGATGGCTTGCCGGAAGTTGACGGCTTGCAGCCCCATCAATGGGCCAAGTTGACCTTGGATGGGCCCAGTAACGGCAAGAATTTGTCCAATTTGTGCTGGGGTTCGATTGACCGTCATGCTTGTGATTTGGCCCATCAATTGGCTCAAATTCGCACTGAGGTTGTTGCCAGTGTCTAGCCGGGCGAGCCATGCTGCCGGCTCCCCAGCGTCCCAGTTGAGCAGCCGTTCGGGCGTCACCGGTTCTACGGCTGGAATGGATGAAGCGGCTTGACTAAGGTTGGACAAGGCAGCCGAAAGGTTGTCATCGTCGTTGGCCATCAAGGCCTCGACCGTGGCGGCCTGAACAGCGTCCAACCACGGTGAGGCTGTCGTGATGTCTTGAAGAGCCATCCACTGCATGGCTTGTCCTGCGGGTCCGTTGTTAGCCTGTGTTCCAAACAGAGGATAGTGGTAGGGGGCAAAGTTGCTGTCGTTGAGCATGGTTGCTTCAATGACGGCGAGTTGGTGCCATGTTTCGACTTCCAACAAGTCTTCTGATTCAATTTCGTCAAGTACACGGATGAAATCGATGTTGGCGCGGTACTCGTCTTCAATTTCGTTGAGCAAATCCACGCTTGGGTCGTCGGGGAAAAAACCGTCTTCGCTATTGTCAAACTTCAGATGCATCGCTCCCGCTGAAAGCATAAACATCACGAGAATGACGACTGTGAAGGCTTGCTTTGGACGGTCGACGCTCCAATCGGTCAACATCATGAAAGGATTTCGCATGATTTTCGCACATTCATCCGGCTTATAACCGTCCGTTTTAATTCCACAGGCAACCCGCCCGTCAGCGTTTCCTTTGCGTTGATATACCCTCGGAACCATTGCCTTTCATGGGGGAAGAACGGTTCTACTTCGGGTACGGTTCCAACCTCAACGCTGTCGACTGGAGGTCCTGGTGCGTTGAGCGGGGGGCCGATCCAACCAGCATGAAGTGTGTCGGTTCTGCTTGGTTGCTTGACCATTCCATGAGGTTTCATTACCATTCCACCGGCCGAAAAGGTGGGGCTGCGGACGTTATGGCGGACGGAAAGGGCACGGCCGTTCCCGGTGCGATTTTTTCGTTGTCCGACAAGGGATGGGAGCTCATGGACAAAAAGGAAGGACATCCACGGTGTTACCAGCGTGTCCCAGTTCAGGTTGTTACCCTTGATGGCCGAGTCGTCGACGCCATCATGTACACCGTTACACCAGAGCAACGTAAAACGTCCTTGGTTATTCCAACAGAAATGTATGCTAACCTGATTCAAGAGGGCTTATTGGAGAGAAAATTACCAATTGGACATTTAAAATCTTCAACTGAAAAATATGATTCAAGTTCTCGGCTCGAAAACGTCTTTGTTTACGGCACGTTGATGCGGGGTGAATCCCGTTGGCCACAGTTGGAACCTTGGTCTTCCGGAGACGTTGATGAAGGACGCATCACGGGGAGGTTGTACGATTTAGGGGCCTATCCCGGGGTCAGGTTGGATGAGAATGGAGCGGTGCATGGAGAACTTCATCGTTGTGAAGACATTGAAAATACGCTTGAAACTCTTGACCTCATTGAGGGCCACAATGTACTCCGCCCGGGTAAAGGATTGTACGTGAGGGTTCCAGTTTCCGTTCAGACTGCCAACGGCACGGTTTGGGCCTGGACCTACGTCATCAATGAAGTCCCTAAGGCATCACGGCCGTTGCAGGATGGTCGATGGGTTCCTTAGGGTCATTCAAGTTCCAACAGCGTGGCCCCTTGAGCGACTTGATCTCCAGCATTGAAGTGAATGTTGGTTACGGTGCCGTCGGTTGAGGCGACGATACGATGTTCCATTTTCATGGCTTCCAGAACCATCAAAGGCGTCCCGGCTTCAACGCTGTCGCCTTCGCTGACAAGTACTTCGAGCACTTTGCCGGGCATAGGGGCAACCAAACCCCCCTCATCTTCAGCACCGGTGGACCCAGGTTCAACGCGTTCCCATTTGTACGTCCGGCCGTTTAGGTGGACCCACCATACATCGCCGACCTTTGCCGTATGTGCCAGGCACGTTCGACCGTCGCGCAAGGTAAGGTGCAACCGTCCTCGGTTGTGCAGACGGAGTTCATGACCTTCAAGGACGAATGCCTCGGAGGTTTTGGTGAGTGTGACCTCAATCGGCCCTTGCTTGGAAGCAAAGGTATGCTGCATCAAGGGAACCTCCGTTGCACGGTGGTAAAGGGACTGGCTGGGCCATTGTTCGCGGATGGAACGGCGCCACTTTGGCGCCGATGCAGTCCAAGTGTCTCTGCACTTGCCGCCACCAAAAGAGCGGCTTCCTCGAGCATTGGGGCTGTGGGAGGGTTCCAACCATCCGGCCAAAGTTCGTCAATGGTGGTGGTGGTGGTTGAGCCGTTAACCACCGGTGTGGCATCGCAGAGGTCTCGAAGAAATTCAATGTTGGTCGTGGTTCCCAAGACCACGAACTCGTCAAGCGCTCGGCGCATTTTCTGGAGCGCTTCGTGCCGCGAAGGTGCCCAGACGATGAGTTTGGCCAACATCGGGTCGTAATTTGGAGTGACGTCATCGCCCTCTCGAACACCAGTATCAAGGCGGATGCCAGGTCCTTCTGGAGGTCTAAACACCGCCAACGGGCCAATTGAAGGTAGGAATCCATTGGCAGCGTCTTCTGCATAAAGCCGGACCTCGATGGAGTGCCCTCGCAGCATTAGGGGGCCACATGACATTGGTTCACCGTCAGCGATTCGGAGTTGTTCTCGAACGATATCAACGCCTGTGACCAGTTCCGTGACCGGGTGTTCCACCTGAATACGAGTATTCATCTCAAGGAAAAAGAACTCACCAGAAGGAGCCAAAAGGAATTCAACGGTTCCAGCACCGACATAGTTGACCGCTTCAGCTGCCGCAACCGCAGCCTGACCCATGGCTTCCCGTAGTTCGGGATTCATCGTTGGGCCAGGGGCTTCTTCGAAGACTTTCTGGTGCCTTCGCTGAACGCTGCATTCACGCTCTCCCAGGTGAATCGTTCGGCCGTGCTGGTCGGCCAAGACCTGAATTTCAATGTGCTTTGAGCCGGAGAGAAGGCGCTCAATGTAGATGCGACCATCGCCAAAAGCTGCCACGGCTTCTCGACGTGCTCCTGCGGCGGCTTGGTCAAAATCCGCTGAATCGTACACGGCCCTCATGCCCTTTCCGCCCCCGCCACTGGAGGCTTTGAGCAGAAGTGGATAGCCAACCCGGGTGGAGGCATCCCGAAGAGCGACAAGGGACTTTGTTTCATCCACTTCTTCGACCTCTTCGCCCGGAATCACCGGTACCCCAGCAGCCCTCATGGTTTGTCGAGCCGTCATTTTGTCGCCCATTTTCTCAATGGCCATGGCGGACGGACCAATCCATGTCAATCCAGCCGATTGGACAGCCGTGGCAAATTCAGCGCGCTCGCTAAGGAATCCAAATCCTGGATGAATAGCGGTAGCGCCGGTATCCTTCGCCGCCTGGATAATTTGTTCTTGGTTGAGGTAGGTTTCGGCGATGGTTTCGCCGTTAAGCAGGACCACTTCGTCGGCCATCTCAGTGAACAAACTTCCAGCATCGTTCGAGGCGCAAATCGCTACCGAGGGATGGCCGGCTTCACGGCAGGCGCGCAAAATACGGCAAGCGATTTCGCCGCGATTTGCCACCAAGACCTTGATTTCAACCCCTCCTCATTCGTTGTCTTCGGGTTTCCAGTTTGGGGCTCGCTTCTCAAGGAAGGAGGACAATCCCTCTTGACCTTCTTTTGAGCCTCGCATGCGGCTGGTGAAATCCAGCGTCCAATTCCGCAATTCTTCGTCCTTGCCGGTCCAACGATCAAATCCGAGTGTGAGTTCTTTGGCCAGTGTGACCGCACTTGGTCCAGTGCGCAATACCTCATTGGTCATCCTGCTAATCGATGTTGGAAACACGAAATCCTCTACGACAATCTCTTCAATAAAACCCGTTCGAAGTGCTTCTTCTGCTCGAATTTGACTTGCCTGCATGGAGAGGCGGCGGAAGCAAGCAGAACCGAGGCGGCGATAGACGTAAGGCCCAATCACGGCAGGGAGGATTCCAAGTTTGCCTTCAGACAGTGCAATTCGAATGTTTTTTGCGCCGATGACATAATCACAACATGCGATAAGTCCGGCACCTCCACCCAAGGCCACGCCTTGGACGGCCGCAATGGTAAAACAAGGGTGAGACCACAAGCCGTTGAACAAGCGGTCCAATCGTTCTGAATCGGCCCGGTTTTCCTCGGGGGTGTTGGCTCCAGCATCCCGCATCATGTTGATGTCGGCACCTGCACAGAAGTGCTTGCCTTCGCCTCGGAGTACCAGGGTTCGCAGATAGGGTTGGCCGTTCTCATCGTAGAGCGTATCACGACGGCCTGCACTTCGTTCAGCGGTCCATTCGAGCAGCATGATGAGTTCCTGGATCATCTCCACATTCATCGCGTTGAATTTGTCCGAGCGAGTCAATGTCAGGTTGGCTTGCGAGCCTTCGATGGTCAGTGAGACCATGTTGCTGGCGGGTGGGGTGTCCATGGTTATCATGTCAAATTCTCCAATTACAAAATCAAATTTCCAATTTAAAAATCACATCCGGAAGATGCCGTATCGATTGTCTGGGAGGGGGGCGTTTCGAGCCGCCGCTAGGCACAACCCGAGGACATCCCGGGTGTCCCTTGGATCAATGATTCCATCGTCCCATAAGCGGGCTGTGGAGTAATACGGACTTCCTTCCGTTTCGTACTTGTCAAGAATGGGTTGGCGGAAGGCTTCAAGTTCTTCACCAGCCATGGGTTCTTTTCCTTCACGCCCTCGTTGGTCTTGCTTGACGGTGGTCAAAACATCGGCTGCTTGTGGGCCACCCATGACCGAGATGCGGCTGTTGGGCCACATAAACAAGAATCGGGGGTCGTAAGCCCGTCCACACATGCCGTAGTTGCCAGCGCCATGTGAGCCACCTACAATGACGGTAAATTTTGGTACATTGACACAGGATACAGCGGTGACCAATTTCGCACCGTCTTTGGCAATACCGCCAGCTTCGTAGGCCTTTCCGACCATGAAGCCAGTGATGTTTTGGAGGAACACAAGAGGGATGCCTCGTTGACCGCACAATTCGACAAAGTGGGCGCCCTTCTGGCTTGATTCGGAAAACAGAATCCCGTTGTTCGCCACAACGCCGACCTTGTGTCCGTGGATGGCGGCGAAGCCGCACACCAGTGTGGTTCCATACCGAGATTTGAATTCGTGGAAACGGGAACCATCGACGATGCGAGCGATCAACTCTCGAACATCAATTGGTGTTCGGTTGTCCGCAGGGATGAGTCCCATCAAGTCCTCAATGTCGTGGGCGGGTGGTTCTGGCTCGGCCATGGCCGCTGGTGCCTTCTGAGATGGGCCAAGGTTCTCAATCACGTTTCTGACCATTCGCAGAGCTTCGTTTTCGTCTTCTGCAAAGTGGTCAGCCACTCCAGATTGTGCTGTGTGTACATCAGCACCGCCGAGTTCCTCGGCTGTGACTTCTTCCCCAGTAGCCGCTTTCACCAACGGTGGGCCAGCGAGGAAAATGGTCCCATTGCCTTTCACGATGATGGATTCATCGGACATGGCAGGAACATAAGCGCCTCCCGCCGTGCACGAGCCGAGCACTGCTGCGACTTGGGGGATGCCATCGCCCGACATTCGAGCTTGATTGCGGAAAATACGACCAAAGTGGCCGATGTCTGGAAAGACTTCGTCTTGCATGGGCAGAAAAGCCCCTCCGGAATCGACGAGGTAGACGCAGGGGAGGTGATTTTCATGGGCCACGGTTTGAGCACGTATGTGTTTCTTGACGGTCATCGGATAGTAGGAGCCTCCCTTAACGGTGGCATCGTTGGCCACGAAGAGGCATTCCCTTCCGTGAACCATGCCTATTCCGGTGACGATGCCAGCAGAATGCGCGCAGCCATCGTAGAGTTCGTGAGCGGCGAGCGGAGAAAGCTCCAGGAAGGCTGTCCCTGGGTCGATGATTCGCTCTATGCGTTCCCGTGCAAGGTGCTTGCCACGGGAGCGGTGACGTTCTACGTACTTGCCTCCACCACCAAACGAAGCGGTTTCAAGGCGCTCCCGCAGTTGCGAAACGAGGGCAAGATTGTGCGCCTTTCGTTGAGCAAAGTCGGGGTCTGCTCGATTGACTCGTGTAGGCAGTCGGTCCATGCTGAGCCCTCACATCTCCGAGACGAAACCTGCACTTAATCCCATGGAAGCCAAGGGTTGGGGCTTAGACCCCGAGCATCAGGCGCCCGATGTCCCTCAGACCTGGCGCTAATCCGACAATGAGGACGGCGAGAACGATGAGGAGGCGGAAATGCTGTTGCCGTTGTTCAACCCGCATTTGGACAAAGAGCCAAACGATCACACCTACAAGAACCGCCTTGACCAAAGCAAACAGCCAGGCGCCTTCTCCCCAGTCGATGCCCAAGGCATCGTTGATGGTGCCACCGTACTGAATCACAGCGTTGCTCACCGGGTGTTTTTCTCCGTATCCAAACATGTCGATGCCAACCATGGTGGCGAAACCATCGCACAATTGCCCGAAGACCATCCCGAGCACCATGGGGTGGGCAAGGAGCGCTTTGTTTGACAGGAATTCCACAGGGTGGTCTGCCCATTTCTCGGCTTCATCTTCCCACTGCTTGATACCGACGTGTCCAGGCAACACCCCGGCTGTGTAGCCTGTGAGGCTCAATTGTCGGGCGTCTTCTTTTCCCATACGGTAAAGGATGAAACAAATCAAACCGGGTAATCCTAGAACGACCCATACGGGCCAAAAGGTCAGGTCTCCTGAGGTTTTTCCACTCTCTTGGGCCCAAGGTGTGATCATGAATTGTACCCAATGGGCCACACCCATGACCACGGCACTCGTGGCGAACGCCATCATGCCACGGGTGATGGCTGGCCACATTCGAGTCCACACCAACACGCCCCACATCACCGCCATGGAAACGACCAATCCACCGGTCGCCACTGAAAAGTCAACTCCCGGATGGCCGGCGTAAGCCGGCTGGTAAAGCAGGTACCAGTGTCCCATTAAGGTCACAAACAAGACACCACCAAGCAGGGTGGCTTGAGCCTCTTGGGCACGGTCGCTGCTCAATCCATCAAATCGGCTGCCTACCACATGGGAAACCACAGCAATGCCCACCAGCCATGCGGCCAAATGCAAGTGGATGATGGGTGAAATAAACAGTACATCTCGCGTTGAGGAGAAGAAATCTGCATCCTCGAGCACGCGCAGGACTGGGGCAAGGCAAACCCAAGCGATGAGGGCCAAGGTCATTCGTTCATCGGTAGGCATTTTCCACTTGCGAAACAGTGCCTGAAGCAGCACGACACAACCAAGCATGCTCAAGGTGTAAATGGCCGTGTTCTGAGGTGTATAGCCCGCATCGCCGGCGACCCCGGCGTCTTCGACCACCGGTTCCCAGATTATGGGGCGGAGGGTTTCGGTCCATACCGTGTCATAGGCCAGCATCAAACCGGCGAGGATGGCAAGGGCGAGACCGATGGCTGTCCAAATCACGGCTTTTTCTGCCGTGGAGTAACGGTCGTCAGGAAGAGGGGGGTCAAACGTTGAATCAACGGTTTCGTCCATGTTCAATCGACCTCAGCAGGAGTGGCTAGCGCCCTCTTGGCTATCGGTTTTCCGACGGGCTTACTCTTCTTCTTGCGAAAGACGAGCAATGAGGTCGGCCTTCTTGCCGCCAACTGGAAGGCCTGCGGCCTTGAGGCGTTCCTTGAGGTCGGCCACGGAAAGTTTGGAGAGGTCCTCGCCTTCGTCTGCAGTCTCATCTTCATCATCGGCGTCAAGGCCAAAGCCACGGGGTTCGTGAACTTCGATGAAGGAGACTTTTCCGCATTCCACAGCGTCTCGGATGATGGTGACCAATCGGAATTTCATCATGGCAGCGTTGGTATCGAAAAGCATGGTCTGGGGGATGGTGATGTTGAGGTCATCGCCATCAAAGGCTACGCCGAAGTCGCTGTGCCCGGTGTTTGACTCAAGGAGGGCCAAAACTTGCTCTTCCTTTCCTTCAACCACTTTGACGACTTTGAAACTGTACTTCAGCGTCTTGCCAGCCATGGGGTGGTTGTAATCGATACGGGCACGGCCTGCAGCCAAGTAAGAAAGGTAGCCTTGGCGGTTACCGATGTTCACTGGGGCGCCAATGTAAAGGGAGTTTGGGTCCTTGACGGCACGGATGAGTTTGTCGATGCTGATCGTCTCAATCTGCTCCGGGTCTTTTTCGCCGTAAGCTTCTGCTGCTTCGATGACGACTTCGATTTCTTTGTTGGCTTTGGCATCGGCCAAAGCAGCTTCGAATCCTGGAATGAGGTTTCCGCCGCCAACGACGCAGACCATGGGGGAGTAGGACCGCCCCTCTTGATGCGTCTCATGCTCTTTCGCCACTTCTTCTCGTGTGGTCTCAATCAAGTCGCCGGTTTCGCCGTTGTAGAGTTCGTAATCAACGTGGACAATTGTTCCTTCTTCCATGGTATAGCCTCCAAGGGGATGATTCGGCGACCAGCCCCCCCTTCATAATTGCATTGGAGGCGGTCATTCTTCCTCGAGGGTCGGGATAGGCGCTTCCTTGCTGGATTTGGTGCTGCTTCCAGCCCCAGCGAAAGCCACGAAAGCCATCCCAGCCATCATGGCGCACCAACCGATCCACACCAGGTGGGAGTGTGGCAAATTGTAGACGGTAACACGGACCAGTTCAATGCCATCGAGTCCGTCTGCTCCTACCGACGACATGAGCGCTCCGGCTTGGCTTCCATCAAAGATGAACACCACGTCGCCGGTTAACCGCGTGAGGGTGGCCACTTCAGACCGAGGGATGCCTTGGTCGTCAAACCGCAGCGTACCCGGAATCACTTCTCCGATGAGTCCTCCAACATCGCTTCCATCCATTTCGTAAACGGCGATGCGAACGCCAATGAATCCGTCGCCGACCTCTAAATTTTGGTTGTTCAATTCCAAGCCAATGAATTCCAACCCCAGCCCATCGTGGACGATGACTTCATCTTTGACGAGGGAAATCCGATGGCTAGCATCCCCGCGGTCGACCAAAACGGTGGTTGAGAGGTGTCCGAGCAAGAGCAGAAGCAGCCCGAAGTGAACCACGTGGGCACCCAGTGGAATGCGTTTCCACGCGCCCTTTGCCTTGGCCGCACGAATGTGAACGACCACTTCCCTGCCCACCGGAGCAACAGCAAGCATCAGCATGGGCAATGACATCCAAACGATGTGGCCCCTTGTCAAATGTTCAGACACCGATGCGGTAGCATCCCTTCCAAAGGCATCAGGGGCGAGCAAAAGGCCGAGAAGGCTCAGGGCCAAGGCCCCACAGAGGAAACGAAACGTGGTCTTGGCGTTGTCCTTCCGCCGTGTGTAGGTGAACAACCCCGCACCGACGGCAGCGAGGAACGGTGCTCCGTAGAGTTCGTGGGCTTCGAAATTTACCGCATCGATGCTGGTGAGCAACAACACCCAGGTAAGAACCAGATAGAGGCTGACGATGATGACGCTGCCCCACAGTGCCATTCGCATCTGTCCCCTGCTTTCCCAGACCGAAAGTGTAACTCCCTCCTCCTCTTGTGGGGCGAGTAGCCACGGTAGGACAAAGGCGACAAGAATGAATCCGGCCACCCCAAGGCTCAGCGCTTGGGACCATGCTAACGCAAGTCCCAGCATCACGCCCCCAGCCGCCCATGGCCAAGCCTTTAGCGCATCATCCGCTCTGTACATTGGTACGAAGAGGACCGTGGCGGCCGTAGCAATCCACACGTCGGTGGTAAGGGCATAAACGGCCAGTGCAAACACGACATCCAAAGGCGCCGGTACAAGACGATGGTAGGCCCATGTCTTGGAATCTTCAGAGGCTTGAACTGGGCGATTTGGTCGCACCAACAACATCGGCAAAAAGAGGGGAACGATGAACAACACCTGAGGTACACTGGCCCACGACAACCCTTCTCCGTTGCTTCCTGTAAAGAGCAGGCATCCAAGGAAGGCAACGACCGCAGGACTCGCCACTACCCATGCATCGTTCAGTTTGAGCTGGCGCTCGCTCGCCACCGAGCGTTGAACGGCCAGCCAACACCCGATCAGCATGAACATCCAAACCACATAGGACATCACCTCGGTTCCTGCAGGGTCGTCTCTTAGGATCATCAAACGCCCAAATACATCGCCTGGAGGTGTGCTGGTGTCGCTGGTCACGAAGGTGTGGACAGAGGATGCCCAAACGCCCCCGGCGCGGGTGACAGTGGTGGCAAAGAGGGCGAGCATTCCCGTAGCGAGGCCACCGCCAATCCATACCTCGGGACGAACCTTTCCGGGGCGTGTTCGAAGGTGGACGAGCATCACGAGGGCGAGCCAGGGGAGGAAGGAGCCTGTTTCCACTGGGTCCCAAGCCCAATAGCCGCCCCAGTCGAGAATCAAGTAGGCCCACAATCCTCCAAGTCCGATACCGAGCGTTGCCATGAACAGTCCTGGGCGCGCCAGATGAAGCATACGTGGGCCGAGTTTTTCGGTTTCGTTGGTGAAGGCGGCGGCCATGGCGATGGCCGTAAGGTGCAGACAGAGCGCGTAGGTCAAGAAAATGAGCGGGGGGTGAATCACCATGAGGTCGGTCTGAAGCAGCGGGTTAAGTCCAGCTCCCATGAAGAAGCCAGGTGTTTCCTTGAACGGGTCCAATGAGAAGGCGATGAGCAACAAGGTGAGGCTCATGAGGTGCATAAAACGAAGGCGCGTCCCATGTGCGTCGGCTGTAGCATCAGCTTCACCGGGCAGTGGCCGTCGCCAGAGCCATGAGACCAGCGACATCCATCCAAGCCACATGAGCAGAGGGCCCTCTCGAGCGGCCCATGTCGCTGCGAATCTGTATTTCAGGGGAAGGTCTTCCCCACCAAAAGCGGCAACGTGCATTACAGAGGTGTCGTTGACCAAAAACAACCGAGCTAGCGCAAAGAAGGGCACAGCCAAGGCAAGATGAAGAGCTGCGGAGAGGACAGGTTGTTCTTCGTGGAGCCGTGGTTTCAGAATCAACCAACCGGTGGCGATGAGAGCCAACCACATTGTGAGCCCCCACATGGTAATCGGGTGAAGGGCGTCCCTCATGGCCTTTGCTCATTCGTCGTAGGCAAGAGTCCATTACCAGCCAAAGAATTTCGCTCGGGAATAGCCAAACGAGAGAAGCACGGAAATAACGCGCTTGGTCAACAACAACGGTTTTCGAACCAATATTTTCAGCCCGATGAAAGCCTTGTCAATTGGGCTCATGTTGCCGAGTTCGTCAGGTAGGAGTCGGGCCATGGCCGACATCTCGTCATCGGTCAATTCGTACAGGGCTGTTTTACCTTTCAAGATTTTATGATAGGGTGGGAAGCGCTTTTTCCAAGCTTTTTGGTAGGCCATCAATCGCTCTTCGGAGAGGTTGTTTTCTTTGAGTGCTTTAGCAAGTGTTTGTGCCGCTTCCCTTCCCGACCATAGAGCAAGGTGGGTTCCGCCTTCAAACAAAGGTGAAGTGAAGCCTGCAGCATCGCCTACCAACATAATTCCGTCGCCTACGGTGGTGGTTCTTGGACCAGAAATGGGGATGGTGCCTCCGAAGGGTCGGACTTTGATGCCCTCTTTTCGCCACGGAGGGTTAACCGCTGGTTTCCCTTTCAGGTAGGTGTCTTCGATGAAGGATTCAAGGTACTTGATGGCGCCTCGCTTATCGGTGGTCACCAGTCCTACGTTCGCTCTCCCTCCCTCTTTGGGGATCATCCAAACATATCCATGTGGTGAGTATTTTGGCCAGAGGTAGAAATCGAGGTACCCGTCGTTTGGCACGTCAAGAATCTCGTACTGAAATCCTGCGATGACCTCCACGTCGCCTCCCATGTCGAGAAATTTAGAGGCGGCACCGGAAACTCCGGAGGCGTCAATCACTGCACGGCATTCAATGGGAAAGGCGTCGCCACGACCTTCAAGTTTCCAATTGGAAAATTGATTTTCCGTATTGTAAATCCTTTCCATTCCGGTGACGCGGTGATGCAGATGCAATTCTGCACCCTTGGCGATGGCTTCATCGGCCAACCATCGTTCAAAGAGGTGTTTTTCGAGGACATACCCCTCTTCGGTCAGGAGTTTTTCTGTTCCGTCTGGGAAAATTACGCGGATGCCTTTCACATCCAAGGCCTTGACATGGTCAGGCAATTCAAGGTCCAGATTCTGAACCGCAAGGTCGGACAAGCATTCGCCGCAATGCACCGGCGTTCCGATTTCCGGGTCTGCTTCGAGAAGAAGCGTGGAAAGCCCGGCTCTAGCGGCATGCAGGGCCGCAGAACCGCCACCAGGGCCTGCGCCGATGACCACAACGTCGTACATCTATCTCTCCTCGGTTAGAAACGGGGCTACGGAAGCCCTTGAAGGAAACGGTGGGACTTCATGGTGGCCGTTGGAGGAAACCAGCCAGCATACGGAGGTTCAAATCCAAGAAGCCACAGGGTTGTCTGTGGCTTGGAAGACCTTGAGGCGCTGGGTGAACCACCTCGAAGCAGGCGGAGAGCTCTTACGAATCGACCGACCGGTTGATGTCGTCTACGAGGCGGGTGCGATCGCCGACCTCTTGGTGAAGAACGACGGTCCCGCCGTCCTCTTTGAACAGCCGAAGTTGGCCGACGGTTCTATCTCGTCCATCCCTCTCCTCATGAATGCGTTTGGAAGCCACGACCGGACCCTCCGAGCTCTTGGCGCCAGCCACGAGACCGAAATCGGCGACCGAATGGTTGCCATGATGAAACCCGACATCGGCCTCTACATGCGAAAGCCGTGGAAAGGCCTCCCCTTGCTTCGGGACGCTTTGGCCATGCCGCCGAAGAAAGTCCGCAAAGGCAAAGGCCAGCGCGTGCGCTTGCCTAACGATTTGACCAAACTCCCCATCCCAAAGACCTGGCCAATGGATGGGGGTCATTTCGTGACGTTGCCGTTGGTGGTCACCAAAGATTCGGACGGAGAACACAATCTAGGTATGTATCGGGCTCAAGTCCACAATGAAACCGAACTGGGCCTGCATTGGCAAATTCACAAACACGCAGCCGACCACGCCGCCAAGGGAGAACGCATGCCCGTTGCGGTTTGCATCGGGGGTCCACCAGAACTTATTTTCTCGGCGATTTCGCCGTTGCCCGATAACCTCTCCGAGTACCAATTTGCTGGTATTCTCGGACAGAAATCTCTGCCCATTACGAAGGCCCTGACCCAAGACTTGTGGGTGCCGGCGGAAGCCGATATCATCATCGAAGGTTATTGCGACCCTACGGAAACGAAGCTTGAGGGCCCGTTTGGCGACCACTACGGCTTCTACTCACTGACAGGACAATACCCTGTGTTGCACGTGACGGCCATTACCTGCCGCAAGGATGCGATTTTACCAGCCACCATCGTTGGGCTTCCTCCGATGGAGGACGGTTACCTCGGCGAAGCGATTGGCCGTCAGTTTTCGCCGGTCCTCCAATTCCAGCATCGTGATGTCAAGAGCGTTCACTTGCCGTTGGAGACTGGCTTCCATAACCTCGCCATCGTTGCCTCCAAACAGCGATATCCTCGCCAGGGCAGGAAAACAGCCCTTGGTCTCCTGGGGGCAGGTCAAATGATGTTTCTCAAGGTCATCGCTGCCATCGACCCAGAGCAAAACCCGAAAGATCTCGAGGCCTTCTTGGATGCACTGAACGACAAGGTCGAAATCAGCCAAGACATCGTTGTTCTACCGGGCATGGTGGCCGACGCCCTCGAGGCTGCTTCCCCGTTTGAAAACGTCCACGACAAGTTGCTTATTGATGCAACATCGTTGGTTTCGACCGATCCTCGTTCTTCAGATGAACCGCTGGAGGG
>Ga0181422_1000152_pt1 | contig 21582 bp, 21 predicted proteins | sample 45SPOviralmetaG_FD_130147 | JGI IMG/M metagenome (GOLD analysis project Ga0181422, IMG submission 130147) | Marine viral communities from the oligotrophic San Pedro Time Series (SPOT) site, San Pedro Channel, CA, USA - 45 SPOT_SRF_2013-07-18 | ecosystem: Environmental > Aquatic > Marine > Strait...
ATTACTTCAATAATCTTTATTGTAATATATTATCTAGTTGAATTTGATTTATTAAATTTAAGAAAATATTTACAATAATGTATCTATCACAATTATTTATTCCAATAACTAAAGATTTACCCGCTGAGGCTAAAATTAAATCTCATCAACTAATGTTACAAACAGGAATGATAAGACAATCTTCCGCAGGTATTTACTCTTGGCTACCACTAGGATTTAAGGTCATGAAAAAGATTGAACAAATAGTAAGAGAAGAACAAAATTCTATAGGAGCTCAAGAAATGTTAATGCCCACTATTCAGTCAGCAGAAATTTGGAAAGAGAGCGGCAGGTATGATGATTATGGAGAAGAGATGTTGCGAATTAAAGATCGTCAAGGAAGGGAAATGCTTTATGGACCTACTAATGAAGAACTAATTACAGACATTTTTAGATCAAGCGTTAAATCATATAAATCACTTCCACAAATTCTTTATCACATACAATGGAAGTTTAGAGACGAGATAAGACCAAGATTTGGTGTAATGAGGTGTAAAGAATTCTTTATGAAAGACGCTTACTCATTTGACTTAACAGATGATGATGCAAAAAAATCTTACAACAAAATGTTTTTTTCATATTTAAAAACGTTTAATAGATTAGGTTTAAAAGCTATCCCGATGGCTGCAGATACCGGGCCAATTGGCGGCGATCTTTCTCATGAATTTATTATTTTAGCTGAAACTGGAGAGAGCCAAATATTTGCTGATAAAAGAATATTTGAAATTGATTTAGATAAATATGATTTTAGTGATGCTTCTCTCTCTAAAGTAAGAAAAGATTTTACAGACATTTATGCAGTAACAGATGAAAAATTTGATGAAAAAAAATTTAATATTGAAGTTGATAAAAAAAATCAGATTAAAACAAAAGGTATCGAGGTAGGACATATTTTTTACTTTGGTGATAAATACTCAAAACCAATGAATTGTCTAATAGATGATAAAAGTGGAAAAAAAATTTCTGTAAAAATGGGATCATATGGTATTGGAGTTTCCAGATTAGTAGGCGCCGCAATTGAAGCGAATTATAATAATGGCATAATGAAATGGCCAAAGCCGATTTCACCGTTTGATATAGTTATCATTCCAAGTATCAGCAAAAATAATAAAGAAAACTTGCAAAAAGCAGAAAAGGTTTACCAAGAATTAAAAAAACAAAATATTGACGTATTGTTAGATGATGTTGATGAGAATATGTCAAATAAATTTAAAAAACATGAATTAATAGGTATTCCATACCAAATAATTATTGGATCAAAATCCGAAAAAAATAAATTTGAGTTTAAAGAATTAAACTCTGAAATTGAGATATTAAGTCTGGAAGATATTAAATCTAAACTAAAAAGATAAAAATTTGTTTACAAGAGTAGAAAGACTAATTTCATCAAGAAATCTTAGACCTAAAAAAAAGGAGGGTTTTTTAAAAATAATTTCTATCTTTTCTTTTTTGGGTATCATGCTTGGAGTAGCAATTTTGATAATTGTTATGTCAGTTATGAACGGTTTTAAAACTGAATTAACAAATAAAATACTAGGTTTACATCCGCATATTGTAATCCAACCTAATGGTTATAGCATTGACGAAAAATATATTTCCAAAATAAAAAATAATTTTAAAGACGTTTCTGTAAGTAGAACTATTTCGGGTGAAGGTGTTATAATTAATAACGATCAAGCAAAAGGAATTATTTTTAAAGGCGTTAATAAAGAAGAAAAAAAAATAAAGGAATTTTTAAAAAATAATATTGTAGATGGAGATATAAAAAAATTTAAAAAAAAAAATGTATTTATAGGATCTGAACTCGCATACAATTTAAATTTGAAAAATGGAGATCGAATAAATTTAATGTCGTCAACATTTGTTTCCACACCGCTTGGTAAATTACCAAAGCAGGAAAATTTTAATGTAGCTGGAATATTTAATACAGGATTTATTGAGTTTGATCAAAATATTATTTTTTTAACAACAGAAGATGCTCTATCAATTTTTGACAAGGATTTTAAAGATCAAAATCTAGAAATATATTTAAAAGATCCGCTAGAAGCAAATTCATACAAAAAGAAAATAGTACAATTTAATCAAAATTATTTTATTTATACATGGTCAGATGTTAATAAATCTTTTTTTAGCGCTTTGAAAGTTGAGAGAAATGTAATGTTTATAATACTTACTTTAATAATTATTGTAGCTGCATTCAATATCATTTCAGGTCTTACAATTTTAATTAAAAATAAAACTAAAGAAATAGCTATTTTAAAAACCTTAGGTTTAAATAATACCTCAATAAAAAAATCTTTTTTTTTAACAGGTTTTACTATAGGTATTTTTGCCACGATATCTGGCATTATATTAGGAACTATAGTCTCATTAAATATTGATAAAATTAGAATTTTTTTTTCAATGGTCTTTAAATTAGAAATATTTCCAAGTGATATTTATCTTTTAGAAAAGTTACCAAGTGAATTAAATCTGTATTCAATATTTATAATTTTTATTCTTTCAATACTAGTTTCAGCCATTGCTTCATATATTCCAGCAAGACATATCTCAAAAATGAAAACATTTAGAGCATTAAAATATGAATAAAATTCTAATTGAAACTGTCAATCTCAAAAAAACCTATCATCATTTTAATAAAGATATTACATTGTTTAATAATCTTAATTTAAAGATCAAACAAGGAGACCTTGTAGCATTAGTAGGCCCATCTGGCTCTGGAAAATCTTCATTGCTTCATTTATTAGCTTTGTTAGATGAGCCCACAAGAGGAGATATAAAAATTAATAATATCTTTACAAAAAAATTTACAAACGAAAAAAAAGATGAAACTAGAAGAAAAAATATATCAATTATCTTTCAGGACAATAACTTATTAAATGACTTTACTGCTATTGAAAATGTTATGATGCCACTAATTATTAAAGGTGAAAATGTAACAAATGCTAAAAAAGAGGCTGAAAAAATACTTAAAGCAGTTAAAATTTTAGATAGATCACAACATTTTCCTAATCAACTTTCTGGCGGAGAACAACAAAGAGTTGCTATTGCTAGGGCTTTAATTGCTGAGACTAATCTGATTTTAGCAGATGAGCCAACTGGCAATTTAGATTTTAAAACCTCAAAAGAAATATTTTCTTATTTTATGAAATTAAAAAAATTAAAAAAAACTATAATTTTTGCAACTCACAATAGAGAACTTGCCAACAAGGCGGATTACAAGTTGTTTATTTCTAATGGTGATATAAAACGAGTTAATGCTCGTTAATAATAAAAAATTTAATCATTTAAAAGTACATACCCAATATTCAATATGTGAAGGAGCTATAAAAATTGAAGAGTTAGCTGACTATTGTAAGTTAAATAGGGTTAAATCAATTGGGTTAGCAGACAGCTTTAATTTATGTGGCGCTTTAGAATTTTCAGAAAAGATATCTAAAATCGGCACACACCCAATTATTGGAACTCAAATAAATTTAAAGTTATCAGATACAATTGGAAAAGTTACATTATACGCAACGTCAGAGACGGGGTATAAAAATTTAACTAAACTCTCTTCATTAAGTTATTTGCAAAATAACACAATGAAAGATCCATTTTGTAATCTAAAAGATCTTACTGAAAATAATGAAGATTTAATTTTACTGACTGGCAACTATACTAACTTTTTTGGACAGCTATTTTACAAAAACAAACTTAAAGATTTTGAACAAATACTAAGTTCTCTAAAAAAAGCTTTCAAAGATAGATTATATGTTGAAATTCAACGTCATAATGAATTACAAGAAAAAAATTTTGAAAATTATTTACTGAATATCTCAAAATCTCTACAATTACCTCTAATTGCTACTCAAGAAGTTTTTTATCTAAATGAAGATATGTACGAGGCTCACGATGCTCTTATTTGTATTGGAGAAAAAAATTTTATAGATGATAAAAATCGATTTAAATATAATAATCAGCACTATTTTAAATCACAAGAAAAATTAGAAAAATTATACTTAGATATACCGGAAGCGCTTGAAAATAATTACAATTTTCATTTAAGATTTAATTTTAAACCAAAAAAATCAAAGCCAATACTACCCTCTATTGCAAGTAAAGAAAGCCAATCACCAGAAGAAGAATTATCAAAACTGGCAAAAGAAGGATTAAAAAATAGACTTGAAAATTTAATTTTCAAAAAAAATAAAATTAAATCTGAAAAACAAATAAAAGAGATTTATGAAGACAGATTAAATCATGAAATTAATATTATCAATTCTATGGATTATGCTAGTTACTTTTTAATAGTTTCTGATTATATCAAATGGGCTAAAAAAAATTCTATTCCAGTTGGTCCAGGTAGAGGCTCAGGAGCCGGATCGTTAGTGGCCTACTGCCTAGACATTACAGACTTGGATCCAATTGAATTTGATTTAATTTTTGAGAGATTTCTTAATCCTGATAGAGTTTCTATGCCTGATTTTGACATAGATTTTTGTGAAGAAAAAAGAGATCAAGTATTTGAGTATTTGAAAACAAAATATAAAAATGGTGTAGCTCACATCATAACTTTTGGTAAACTAAAGGCTCGAATGGTTTTGAGAGACGTTGGTCGTGTCCTAGGTCTTTCATACGGTCACGTGGATAGAATTTGTAAAATGGTACCATTTGATCCATCTAGACCTCTTACACTTAAGGAGTCCATTGACAGAGAGCCAAGATTTAAAGAAGAAGTTAAAAATAATAATAAAGTTAAAAAACTTTTAGAACTTTCTCTAAAATTAGAGGGGCTTAATCGTAATATGGCTACTCATGCAGCTGGAGTGGTCATTGCAGGGCATAAATTATCTGAGCAATTTCCATTATATATTGATCATAGTTCAAATCTAACTTTGCCATCGACGCAATACGATATGTATTCATCAGAGAATGCGGGGCTTGTAAAATTTGATTTGCTAGGTTTAAAAACTCTAACAGTAATCGATAATACTATAAAAAGACTTAAATTAAAAAATATTGATCTGGACATTAGTAAAATAAATCAAAATGATGAAAACGTTTTTTCTTTACTATCAACTGGTGAAACTACTGGACTGTTTCAACTTGAAAGCGCAGGTATGAGAGAAGCAATTAAACAAATGAAACCAAATAAGTTTGATGACATAATAGCCTTGGTGGCTTTATATAGGCCAGGTCCTATGAGCAATATTCCAGTTTATAATGATTGCAAAAATGGAATTAAAGAACCTGACTATATTCATCCAACATTAAAAGAAATATTAAAACCAACTTACGGTATTATTATTTATCAAGAACAAGTTATGCAAATAGCTCAAACTTTAGCAGGCTTTACGGCGGGTGAAGCAGATATTCTTAGAAGAGCGATGGGTAAAAAAAAGAAAGCAGAATTAGATAGACAAAAAGAAAACTTTGTCAATGGTGCTATAAAAAATGGGATTGCAAAAGATGTAGCTAACTTTGTTTTTACAAAAATTGAACCTTTTGCGCAATATGGATTTAATAAAAGTCATGCAGCAGCTTATGCTTTAATCGCCTATCAAACAGCTTATTTAAAAAATTATTATAAGGAAGATTTTATAGCCGCAACAATGTCAACAGAACTAACCAATACATCTAAATTAAGAGAATTTGTTGAAGAATTAAAAAAATTAAATATTGAAATTATTAAACCTTCAATAAATAAATGTTTTTCAGATTTTAAAGCAATAAATGGAAAGCTCTATTATGGATTAGGGGCTATAAAAAATGTTGGATACGAGGCAATAAATAATATTGTTAATGAAAGAGAAAATAATGGAAAATTTTCATCTTTTGAAGAATTTATTAATAGAGTGAATACAAAAGATATAAATAAGCTTCAATTGGAAGGACTTGTAAAAGCAGGCGTTTTTGACGAATTTGATAAAGATAGAAACAAAATTTTAAACTCGATTCCAAAAATAATAAAGAAAGTTAAAAATATAAATGATGACAAAGAAAATAATCAAACAAATCTTTTTGATAATAGTGAAAATGACAGTGAAAAATTTGAATTTTTGCCTTCAAAAACATGGTCTCAAAAGGAACTTTTATCGGAAGAATTTAAATCTTTAGGATTTTATCTTAGCAGTCATCCTCTTAATGAATTTAAGGAAATATTCGATCAACTAAAAATAAGTCCCTATAAAGAATTCTATGAAATGGAAAAAAACGAGGGTTTAGTAGCTGGAACCATTATGTCTATTCAAGAGAAGAAAAGTGCAAAAGGAACTCCTTATGCTATCGTTAAGTTCAGCGATGAAAATGCTGAATTTGAACTTTTTCTATTTGCAGAAATTTTAATAGCTAATAGAGACAAACTAAAAGAGTCAGAGTCGTTTGTACTCACTTTGCAAAAAGATAAAATCCCTGGAGAAAGCAAAAATAAAAGAATAAACGTAAAAAAAATTCTTAATTTAGATGACGTGATAAATAAACCTTATTCAAAAGTAATCATTGAATTAAAAAATAACTATAACTTGAAAGAAATAAAAGAATTATTACAAAATGAAGGTGAAACAGAGATTAATCTTATCGTAAAAGATAATAAAAAAAGAATTCATTATTTACTTCAAAAAAATAGAAAATTCGATTTAGATCATCTTAAAGCATTAAAATCAAAGAAATTCGTTGAAAAAATAACTGTTTAGACAGTTGATTTTTTGAATTGATTGTATATATCTGTGTCGTATTTCGCACACAGTTTTTAGGGCATTGCCCAACCGGTCCATAATTTGGAATAACTGTGGTGGATTAACCGGAAAAAAATATGAACGTACCAAAAGTAGACATTAAACAACTATTAGAAGCAGGTGTACACCTCGGCCATAAAACATTGAGATGGAATCCAAAAATGAAAAAGTTTATTTTTGGGGAAAAAAATTCAATACACATAATAGATTTAACGCAAACAGTTGATTTCATTAAAAATGCTTTAACCCAAGTGCATAAGGTCATATCAAGTGGAGGAAAATTATTAGTTGTTTCAACAAAGAAACAAGCGTCAGAACAAGTAAGAGACTTGGCAAAAGAAACCAACCAATATTATGTAAACCATAGATGGCTAGGAGGTATGCTTACTAATTGGAATACAATACAAAATTCTATTAAAAGATTAAAAAAATTAAACGACCAATTATCCAAAGAAAATTTAGGATTCACAAAAAAAGAAATGCTTAAATTTGGAAAAGAGAAAGAAAAACTTCAAAGATCTCTTGGAGGAATTTCTGAAATGAAAAAAACTCCAGATTTAATTTTTATCATAGATACGAATATTGAATCTTTAGCAGTAGCAGAAGCTAAGAAATTAGGGATACCCATTATAGCAGTATTAGACACTAATTCAGATCCTACAGGTATAGACTTTCCAATACCAGGTAATGATGATGCTAGGAGATCTATAAATTTATACTGCGAGTTATTAAAAGATACAATTAAAGATGCAGAAAAATTAATTACAGGATCCGATGAAAAAACTGAAGAGAGAGTGTCCGTATCAAAAAAAAAATAATTTAAATCATTAGTAAATGTCAAATAAAGATTTATTAGATAATATTAAAAAACTCAGAGAAATCACAGGCGTTGGGTTCAAAGATTGCAAAATCGCTATAGATGAAACAAATGGTGATATTGATAAATCAATAGAGTTTCTAAGAAAAAAAGGGATAGCAAAAGCTTCAAAAAAAATGAGCAGAACCGCATCCGAGGGTTTGGCACTAGTAAATGAAGAAAATGGCAAAATATCTATTCTAGAGATTAACAGTGAAACGGATTTTGTAGCTAAAAATGAAGACTTTATTAATTTTTGTAAGGAATTATCTAAAATTAATTTTGTTTCAAAAGGAGATTTAAAAATACTTAATGACGCAAAAATGTCCAATGGCGCCTTAGTTAAAGACAATTTAGTAAATTTAATTGCAAAAATAGGAGAAAAGATAACAATTAGAAGAGCAAAATTCTTTGATAATTCTGATGGTCACAATTTCTCTTATGTACACTCAGCTATTGAAAAAGGGATTGGAAAAATAATTTCCGTTGTCAAATTAGGTGGAATAACAAAAGACAAAAATTATAATATAGGAGCTAAAATTGCTATGCATATTGCTGCTTCAAACCCACTAGCAATAGATAAAGATAAAATTGATAAAATAATTGTAGATAAAGAACTAGAAATTATAAAAGCAGAAATTACAAATTCTGGTAAACCTCAAGAAATGGCAGAAAAAATTTCTAAAGGTAAAATATCAAAATTTTTAAATGATAACTCACTTTTAAATCAAGTTTGGATTATGGATCCCAAAAAAAAAGTATCAGATATTTTGAAAGACAATTCGCATGAAAAGCCTCTAAAAATTATAGATTTTACCAGATACAAAGTTGGAGAAGGAGTTTAAAAAATTGACTTCTAATTTAAATGAAAAAGACTTCTCATCAAAAATGGATAAAAGTATCCAATCTTTGAAAAAAGATATTCAAACTCTTAGAACAGGTAGAGCAAATACCAATATGCTTGATACAATTAAAGTTGATGTGTACGGGCAATTAATGCCAATTGACCAATTAGCAACTGTAAGCGTGCCAGAGGCTAGATTAATTTCAATTCAAGTGTGGGATAAATCTAATGCTGCCTCTATAGAGAGCGCAATACAAAAATCTGATCTTGGAATAAACCCACAGATTGACGGGCAGATAATACGATTAAGAATTCCAGATTTAACAGAAGAAAGAAGAAAAGACTTAATCAAAATATTAAAAAATATGGGAGAAAAAAGTAAAATAGCAATCAGAAATATTAGAAGGGAAGCAAACGAGGATTTAAAAAAAAAACTTAAAGATAAAGAAATTTCTGAGGACGACAATAAGAATGCTGAAAAAAATATTCAAAAACTCACGGATAATAATATTGAAAATATAGAAAAAATTTTAATTGAAAAAGAAAAAGAGATAAGCCAAATATGAACAAGCTCAACCATGTTGCCTTTATCATGGATGGGAATGGAAGATGGGGTGAAAAAAGAAAAAAGGGAAGAAATTTTGGGCATCTAAAGGGTGTTGATACGGTAAAAGAAATTGTAAAATCATCTATTAAATACAAAATACCAATAGTAACTTTTTATGTTTTTTCCTCAGAAAATTGGAAAAGACCAAAAAAAGAAATTAATTACCTTTTAAAATTAATTAAAATTTATTTTAAAAATGAAATTAATAATATTAAAAAACAAGATATAAAATTAAATATCCTGGGTAATATAAACAGGCTTCCAGTCGACGTTAAAAATATTTTAAGAAGATCTGCAATTCTTACACATAAAAATAAAACTATTACAGTAAATTTAGCAATAAATTATGGAGCAAAAGATGAAATTTTAAATGCTTTGAAAAGGACAAAAAAAAAAATTAATCTTAGGGAATTTGAAAAAAATCTTTACACAAAAAATATGCCTTATCCCGATATACTTATTAGAACTGGTGGCCACCAAAGACTAAGTAATTTTATGCTTTGGCAATTAGCTTATACAGAATTATTTTTTTTAAAAAAATTGTGGCCTGATTTTAATTCTAAAGATTTATTCAAAATTATAAAAAAATTTAAAAAAACAAAAAGAAATTATGGAGGTGTATGATTAAAAAAAATACAAAATTAAGAATATATACCTCAGCGTTTTTATTTCTTTTATTTTTTTTAATTCAAAATTCAAATTTAGTTTTGATCTATACATTATTAATATTTGCGATATTTTCAATTTTAGAATTTTTACAGATTTATAATAAAATTTTTAAAAAAATAATCTTTAAGTATTTTTTTAGTTTTTTTTCGATTTGTTATATATTTTTATTTTGCTTTTTATTTTTTTTCTTTGCTAATACGCCGCAACTTAAATTATTTTTATATACATTATTAATTGGTTGCATTGCATCAGATCTAGGGGGTTTTTTAATTGGAAAAATTTTTAAAGGACCAAAGATAACTAAAATAAGTCCAAACAAAACCTATTCCGGAGCTGTTGGATCAATTATATTTTCTTGTATAGCTATATCATTATCTTTTTATATTTTTGCCAATACTTTTACTTATATTATTTTAATACTATCAATTTTTACTTCATTAGGTTGTCAACTTGGAGATTTATTTATTTCTTATTTGAAACGGCTAGCAAAAATTAAAGATACTGGAAAAATTTTACCAGGGCATGGAGGTGTTCTTGACAGAATTGATGGTTTGTTAATAGGAGTACCATTAGGATTTTGTATTTTAATTTTATTTTACTGATGAAAAAAAAAATTTCTATTCTTGGTTCAACTGGTTCTGTGGGTACAAGTACGCTTAGTATAATTGATAGTGATAAAAAAAACTTTCAACCTTTTATTTTTACTGCTAATAAAAATTATAAATTAATTTGTAATCAAATAAAAAAATATCAACCAAAAATTTTTCTAATCTCAGACTATAATACTTTTTTAAAAGTTTTTAAAAAATTTAAAAAGAGCAAAACAAAAATTATTAATAATATAAATAAAATAAATTCAAAATCAAAATCGGATATTGCGGTAACTGCAATTCCAGGTATTGCTGGTTTGGAGCCTACCATGAAAATGGTTACTAGTAGTAAAAAAGTTTTAATTGCTAACAAAGAGTCAATAATCTGTGGATGGGATCTTATATTCAATAAAGCAAAAAAAAATAAAACAGAATTGATACCAGTAGATTCAGAACATTATTCTATTTTAAAACTTTTAGAAAATAAAAAAAAAAATATAATTAAAAAAATATATCTTACTGCTTCAGGGGGGCCATTTTTAAATTATACATCAAAAAGATTGAGAAGAGTCAAACCCTCACAGGCATTAAAACATCCAAAATGGAAAATGGGAAAAAAAATATCAATAGACTCTGCAACTCTTATGAATAAGATATTCGAATTAATCGAGGCTCAAAAATTATTTAATTTATCTTCTGATAAAATCGATATAATAATTCACCCAAATTCACTGGTACACGCAATTTTAGAGTTAAAAAATGGTTTAAAACAATTTATTTATCATGAAACATCTATGAAGATACCTATAGCCAATGCTTTATATGACGGTGACATAGATATAAGAAAAATATTTAGTATAAAAAAAAAGGTAGATTTTGAAGATCTCATATTTAAAAAAGTTAATAAAAGAATCTTTCCAGCTATAATATTGAAAAAAAAATTAAATCAATATCCTTCAGCACCAATTATAGTAAATGCAGCTAATGAAATTTTAGTTGATCAATTTCTTAGAGGAAAAATAGCTTTTTTAGACATAATAAAGATCATATTGACCATTTTGAAAGATAACAATTATAAAAAATATGCTATAAAAAAACCGAAAAACTTAAATCAAATAAATCTAATTGACTTATGGGCGAGAGCGAAAACTTTGAACAAATTAAAGAATAAATATGATGTATAAAAATCTCTATGTAGCTCTGTTCTGTTTCTTCTCATTTTTTTCATTAAATGCTGAAACCATAAATAAAATTAATATTAATGGTAATAAAAGAATATCTACTGAAACTATTAAAATTTACGGTGAAATTGAATTGAATAAAAATTATTCAGAGTCTGATACCAATCAAATTTTAAAAAATTTGTACAAAACAGATTTCTTTGAAGAAGTAGAAATAGAAATTATTGGAGATCAACTGTCAATTACAGTTATAGAATATCCATTCATCAACCAATTATTAATTGTTGGTGAAAAAAGTAATAATTACAAAGAACAAATAAAAAAAATAATTAAATTAAAGGAAAAAAGATCTTTTATAAAATCTTACTTATCTGAAGATTTAGAAACAATAAAGTCTTTGTATTCAAGCAGAGGGTATAATTCTGCGGAAATAGAGATAAAAACAAAAAAGATTACTGACAATAGTTTTGATTTGCTTGTAGAAATTAATCGTGGCGATAAGACTAAAATATCTTCTATAAATTTTATTGGAAACAATAAAATTAAAAGCAGAAGACTTAAGGATGTTATTGCAAGTGAAGAAAATAAGTTCTGGAAAATTTTAACTACTAATACGAATTTTAATAAAAGATTGTTAGAACTTGATACTAGGTTATTGAGAAATTTTTATAAATCAAATGGATTTTATGATGTGAGAATCAATTCTAAAGTAGCAAAATTAAATGATAACAATCAAGCAGAATTGTCTTATACTATAACTGAGGGTGAAAGATATACGATTAACAAAATCTCTACTAACATTGATCAAGTTTTTGATAAAAAGATCTTCTTCCCATTAAACAAAATTTATAAAAATTATATAGGTGAATACTATTCACCATTTAAAATTAAAAAACTATTAGAAGATCTTGATGATTTAATCGATCAAAATAGTTTACAGTTTGTTGAACATAACGTCGAAGAGCAAATATCAGGAACTGAGATAAATGTAATTATAAACATATATGAGGGAGAAAAAACTACAGTCGAAAGAATTAACATAACCGGAAATTCTGTAACTAATGAGGATGTAATCCGAGGTGAGCTTATAGTTGATGAGGGGGACCCCTTTTCAAAATTAAATTTAGATAAGTCAGTTGCTGAAATTAAATCAAGGCGAATATTTAGAGATGTAAAGTATGAAATAGAAGAAGGAAGTGAAAATAATTTAAAAATAATCAATATTAATGTTGAGGAACAACCAACTGGTGAAATTAACGCTGGAGCTGGTGTTGGAACTGATGGAGGATTATTCTCTATTGGTGTAAAGGAAAATAATTGGCTGGGTACTGGAAAATCTGTTTCTTTTGACGTGGAAGTTGATAGTGAAAGTTTTACAGGTTCTTTTAATTATGTTGATCCTAATTACGATTTTCTTGGGAACTCTCTCTCTTATACGCTTGTTTCAGAAACAAATGATAAACCAGAGCAAGGCTATGAAAATTCACTTACATCAATAGGTATTGGAACTTCCTTTGAACAATATAGAGATGTTTTCCTTTCTTTAGGACTAAATGCGAGTCATGATGATTTACGAACTGTATCAACTGCATCATCATCGTTGCAAAAACAAGAAGGAACTTATAGCGAAATAGCAGGGAATTATGGTTTTACTTTTGACACAAGAGATAGATCGTTCATGCCAACGAAAGGTTCAATTATAAAATTTGGCCAAGCTTTACCTTTATATGCAGATAGCCCATCAATTACTAATTTTGTATCTGCAAGCAAATACAAAGCATTAAATGAAAATGTGATTGGTGTTGGAAAACTATATCTGGCTACTATTGATGGTTTAGGATCTGAAAATGTCAGATTAAGTAAAAGAAAAGGTTTAAGCACTAAAAGACTAAGAGGTTTTGAAAAAAGTAAAATCGGTCCAGTAGATAATAAAGACCACGTTGGAGGAAATTATGCAGCTGCAGTAAATTTTGAGGCAAATTTACCAAATTTTTTACCTGATGATACAAATGCTGATATTAGCGTCTTTTTAGATTTTGGAAATGTATGGGGTGTAGATTATAACAGTGAAATTGACGAAAGTAACAAAATCAGATCTTCAACTGGCATTATAGCAAATTGGATGTCACCTATAGGACCAATGAATTTTGTTCTTTCACAAAATTTATCTAAAGCTAACACGGATAAAACTCAAAGTTTCAATTTTAATTTAGGGACAACTTTTTAAAATGAATAAGATTAGAAATTTAATATTAGCACTATTATTACTATGTTTTAGCACAAGTACAGTTTACGCAGACTCATCTTACTTCATAGATTTTAAATACATTTTAAATGAAAGTGAAGCAGGCAAAAAAGCTCAAAATTTTCTGAAATCAAAATTAGACAAAGGCATTAAAACCTTACAAGAAAAAGAAAAAAAAATTCAAGAAGAAGAAAAAAAGATTATACAGCAAAAAAAATTAATTTCTGCTGATGAATACAAAAAAAAGGTTACTGATTTAAGATCAAAAGTTTCATCTTTACAAAAAGAAAGAAATGCTCTTTTAGAACAAGTGGCTAAACAAAGAACAAAAGCTAGAAATGAACTTTTAAAAAACCTCAATCCCATAATTAAAGACTATATGAAAGAGAAAAAAATAAGAATGGTTTTGGATAAAAAGGGTATTCTTTTGGCTGATGAAAACTTAAATATTACTCAAGATATAATGAAAGAATTGAATAAAAAACTAAAGTCTATTAAATTAAACTAATTGAATGAGCTCAAATATTTTTTTTAAAAAAAAAAATATAAAATTAAGTCAATTATTTCCAAAAGAAAAATTAAATTTAAATTTTCAAGTCAATGATATAAAACCACTTGATAAGGCAAAAAAGAATGAAATTACATTTTTTGACTCTGCTAAATATAAGGATATTGCTGAAAAAACAAAGGCTTCAGCGTGTATTACTACTCAAAAAATACTACATTATCTTCCAAAAAATATAAAAATAATAATAGTTAAAAATGTTTTATTTGAGTTAGCAAGAATAACAAAATTGATCTATCCTTCAGCCGACATTGATTTACCTGACGTATTTTTAAAAAAACCCAATAAATCTAACTTTAAAAAAGTTAGATTTGGTAACAATGTTTTAATTGGCAAAAACGTAAAGATTGGTAAAAACTCAATTATAGGTTCAAATAGCATTATAGAAAGTAATGTAGAACTTGGCAGAGAATGTGTTATTGGTTCAAGCGTAGTTATTAAAAATTCAATTGTTGGAAAAAATGTTGTGATTCAAGATGGTTGTAAAATAGGTCAAAAAGGTTTTGGTTTTATACCTTTGGATGAAAAAAATATTAAATTTCCACACATTGGAAAAGTGATTATCAAAGATCATGTCGAGATTGCTTCAAACTGTACATTAGATCGTGGTTCAATTGATGATACAGTTATAGGAAAAAATACGTATCTTGATAACCAGGTTCACGTTGCTCATAATGTACAAATTGGTTCAAATTGCATGATTGCTGGACAAGTTGGTTTTGCAGGTAGTTCAAAAATAGGCAACAATGTATCTATTGGCGGTCAAGCAGGTATTTCCGGTCATTTGAGAATTGGAAATAATGTTAAAATTGGTGGAGGAAGTGGTGTAGTGAAGAATATTGAAGATAATCAAACCGTTATGGGATACCCTGCACTTCCACTAAAAGAATTTTTAAAAAAAAATAATAATAAAGATGAGTAAAACAGAATTAAATAAAAAAGATATTGAGGCGCTGCTACCACATAGAGAACCAATGTTATTAATTGATAAACTTACAAAAATTGTGCATTTAAAGTCAGCGACTGCAATTATGTATGTTAAAAAAAATGGTTTTTATGTTCAAGGTCATTTTCCTAATCAGCCAGTAATGCCCGGTGTACTGATAGTTGAGGCTTTTGGGCAAGCAGCTGCCGCTTTAACTGCTCACGGGATTGATCCAAAAGAATATGCTAATAAATTAGTTTATTTGATGGGCGTAGACAAAGCTAGATTTAGAAATCCAGTCTTACCAGATTGCGAATTACACTTAGAAATAGAAGCAGTTAGATCTCATGGAAGAGTTTGGAAATATAAAGGAACAGCAAAAGTAGATGGAAAAAGGATGGCAGATGCCGAGTGGTCAGCAACGATAGTGGATAGAAATAAATGATACATAATTCAAGTGTAGTAGATAAAAATGCTAAAATTTCAAAAAATGCAAAAATTGGTCCATTTTGCTATGTTGGACCTAATGTAGAATTGTCGGATGAGGTAGAGTTAATTTCCAATGTTCATATTGAAGGTAATACAAAAATTGGACAAGGAACAAAAATTTTTCCATTTGCTAGCATAGGAACGCAGCCGCAAGATCTAAAATTTAAAAACGAGAAAAACAGTTTATTAATAGGTGATAAAAATATAATTAGAGAATACGTTACTATTAATCCAGGCACAGAGGGTGGTGGCTCAAAAACAATCGTAGGGAATAATTGTCTATTTATGATTTCTTCACATATCGCCCACGATTGTAAAATTGGAGATAACGTGATTATAGCAAACAATGTTCCACTTGGAGGTCACGTAACGATTGAGGACTCCGTAGTAATAGGGGGTAATTCTGCTGTTCAACAGTTTACAAGAATTGGTAGACTCGCCATGATTGGAGGAATGACAGGCGTACTAAAAGACGTAACCCCTTTTGCACTATCCATTGGCAATAGAAACTATTTACAGGGATTAAATCTAATAGGATTACGCAGAAAAAAATATGATAATAAAAAAATAATAGGACTAGATAAAGCTTACAAAGAAATTTTTTCTTCTAAAAATTTACATGAAAATTTGAGCAAAATTAACGGTGAGTATAAAGATAATGAATTAGTTTCAGAAGTTATAAGATTTATTGAAAAAGATAAAAAAAGACCCATTTGCTCACCACAAAATTAAATTATGATTGGCCTTATTTTTGGAGAGACTGATTTTCCAAAATATATTTATAAAAAGATAAAAGGTAAGAAAAATTTTCTTATAATAGATTTATCCAAAAAGAAAATTTTTAGGAAAGACAAAAATTCGTACTCAGTATCTATAGGCCAATTTGGAAAAATTATTTCGATTTTAAAAGAAAATAATTGTAAAAAAGTTCTCTTCGCTGGAAAAGTCAAGAAACCTAATTTTTCCAAAATTAGACTAGACTTAAAAGGAGCTTATTATATTTCAAGAATTATTAAAAAATCAAAACTAGGCGATGCTGCTATTTTAAAAGAAATAATTAATATTTTTAAAAATGAAAAAATTAACACAATTAGTTCTACAACATATACACCTGAGCTAAATTTATCTAGAGGAAACTACTCAAAATACAAACCTAATAAAAAAGATAAACTAGATATAAATAATGCAATACGTGCATTAAACAAATCCAATCAATATAGTCATATTCAAGGAGCAATATGTAGAGATGATCAAATTATACTTGAAAAACGAGAAGGAACAAAAAAAATGTTTAAACAAGTTAAAAAAATTAATAATATTATTAGAGGTGTTTTAGTAAAATTTCCCAAAAAAAAACAAGATGTAAGAATTGATTTACCAACTGTGGGTTTTGATACATTGAAACAATGTAAAGAGTCCGGTCTTAAGGGTATAGTTTTAAATCATAAAAAAAATATATTTTTAGATAAAAAAAAATCTATCAATTTTGCTAATAAAAATAAAATGTTTATTTTTGTAAAATGAAAAAAATAATTTTAATTATTTCGTTTTTTTTATCTCAATCTGTCCATATTTTATCTAATGAACTGAAACTACAAGAGTCCATCAAAGGATTGAATGCACCTTGGAGTCTATCATTCATTGAGGATAATAAAGTTTTAGTCACTGAGAAATCGGGCAATATAATATTAGTGGATTTAAAAAATAAAAAAAATAAAAAAATAAAACATAATTTAAATATTCTAGAGGATGGACAGGGAGGATTATTAGAGGTACTTTATTTCAATAATCAAGTTTTTGTATCATATTCTGAAAATCTAAAAAAAGGCAAATCAAGTACATCTGTAGCCTCAGCAAAATTTAATGAAAATGAATTAAATTTTAAAAATATTTTTAGAGCAAAACCATCAATAAATTCAGGGTATCATTTTGGATCAAGACTAGTTGTTAAAAATAATTTTCTCTATATAACTGCTGGCGAGAGAGGTCAGGGAATGATCGCTCAAGATCCAAGTAAACATCCAGGTAGCATAATAAGAATTCATTTAGATGGTAAAATTCCAAAAGATAACCCTAAGTTTAATAATAAAAAAGATTGGTTGCCTGAAATATACCAAATAGGAGTTAGAAACCCGCAAGGTATGGCTTTATCTCCTTTTGATAATAAGATTTACTTAACTAATCATGGCGCAAAAGGAGGAGATTGGTTTGGGGAGGCAAAATATGGAGAAAATTATGGATGGAAAATTTTAGGTTGGGGTGGAACCAATTATACAGGAACAAGAATAGGTCCTAAATGGATGCCTGGTTATACGAAAGCTATAAAGTATTGGGTCCCATCCATAGCTGTTAGCTCGATGATTATTTATAAAGGCAAAGAATTTAAAGAGTGGAACGGTGATGCTTTAATTACTTCTTTACGCGACCAATCCTTAAGAAAAATCCAATTTAAAAATAATGATTTTTTAAATGAAAAAATAATTTTTAAAGGAAACATTGGTAGAATTAGAGATATTGAAATACAAGAAAGGACAGGTATAATTTTTCTTTTAACAGATGAAGGTTCAATCTGGAGGCTTCAAAAGTGAAAAAAATATTTATTTTAACCGGTGAAGCATCTGGTGATAAATTAGCCTCAAAAGTTATTAGTGAATTGAATAAGTTAAATCCAAATATAGAATATTTATCTGTTGGCGGCGAAAATTTGAAAAAAATAGGTATCAAATCAATTTATAATCTTAAAGAAGTTACATATTTAGGTTTTACCAAAGTCATTTTAAACATCTTTAAAATTAAGAAAAAAATTAATGAAACGGTAAAAGCTATTGAAGATTTTAAGCCTGACATTTTATTCACAGTAGACAGTCCTGATTTTACTCTAAGAGTAGCTGAAAATGTAAAAAAAAATAATCCTAAAATTAGAACAGTGCATTATGTTGCTCCTCAAGTTTGGGTTTGGAGAGAAGGAAGAGTAAAAAATATAAAAAAGTTTATTGATCATATTCTTCTACTATTCGATTTTGAAAAAACTTATTTTCAAAAAGAAAATATGAGTCATGAGTTTGTAGGTCATCCTTTATTAGAGTCATCAATGGAGAGTGCAATTGATATCAATCAAATATTAGAAAAAAATAAAGCAATAATTTCAATATTTCCCGGCAGTCGTACGTCTGAAATAGATGTTCTAGCTCCTATTCTTTTGAATTTTATTAAACTCATGAACCAAAAATATAACGATTTGACTTTTGTATTTCATTCAACAAAAGAGTTTTCAGATTTACTTCAATCACGTATTAAAGAAAACAATTTAAATAATTGTGAGGTTATAAGTGATACAAAAATTAAAAACCATATACTCAAAAAATCTATATTCGCAGTTTCAAAATCAGGCACTGTTTCTCTTGAAATATGTCAGGCAAAAATTCCATCTATAATTTTGTATAAGATGGGATTTATAAATTTTATGATAGTAAAAATGTTAATTAAAACAAAATTTGCAAACATTATTAACATTGCAGCTAAGGAAGAAGTTATACCTGAACTACTTCAGTCGAAATGCAATCCTGAAAATATATTTAAAACCGTTTCATATTATTTAGATAATCCAAAAAAAATGGATGATTTAGTATTAAAAACTCAGTTAATTTTAAATAAGTTTAAAACCAATAATTCTCCCTCAGCTTTAGCAGCTAAAGCTTTAATAAAATTCTTATGATAATTTACACTCATAACGATTGTTTAAAAAAATTTAATGGCCCAGGTCATCCCGAAAGAAGAGAGAGATTAGAGAGTATAATTAGTTCAATAAAATTATCGTCTGAGATAAATGCAATTTTTAAAGAAGCACCTATAGCTGAAATGGAAAATATATCCCTGGTTCATCCACGTAAATATATAGAGGAATTGTTCAAAAATATTCCACTTGAAGGACTTCAAGGAGTAGAAAAAGAGCCATATGCCGATACAATGCTTTGCCCTGATAGTAAGAATGCAATTTTAAGATCATGTGGAGCTGGTATCGCTGCATCAGATGATTTAATGAAAACTAATGAAAGAGTTTTTTGTGCTATAAGACCACCAGGCCATCATGCAGAAACAACAAGAGCAAATGGATTCTGCTTTATTAATAATATTGCTGTAGCAGCAAGATATTTACAAAAAAAATACCAATTAAATAAAATTGCTATAATAGATTTTGATGTTCATCACGGCAATGGAACTCAAGAAATATTTTACAAAGATAAATCTGTAGCTTATGCCTCATCGCATGAATTTCCCTTGTTTCCAGGCACTGGATCTGAGGAAGAAGTCGGACTTGGCAATATATTTAACGCACCAATTAAATCAGGTACTAATGGTAAAGATTTTATAAAAATATTTGAAAACAAAATAATTAAACCAATAGATAAATTTAAGCCTGAAGTTATATTGATATCTGCAGGTTTTGATGCTCATATAAATGATCCACTAGCAAATATTAATTTAGAGTCTAGAGATTATTTTAAAATTACTAAAAAAATAGTTGAAATTGCAAATATTCATTGTAAGGGTAAAATAATTTCTTTTTTTGAAGGTGGCTATGATTTAACTGCTTTATCAGAAAGTATTAATGAACACTTATTAGCGCTAAAAACCCATATTTGACCAATTATCAGGATCATTAAATTTATCAATTTCTTTTTTAGTAACAGGTCTAAAAAGATAGTATCCAATATAAATTGTTAAAAATAATAAAAAAATTGTTTTCATTTAACTTATATAATAAATTATTAAAATGAATTTGTTAAAAAGAAAATTTATGAGATTTATAGGTTTTTCCATAATTTCTTCAGTTTTTCCAATTAATTTTTTAATCGCCTCAGCAAAAAAAATTATTAATCCAAAATTAACAAATAAACAAAAAACTATCATGTTTAATGAGGGTACAGAGAGGCCTTTTTCCAGCAATTTATTAAATGAGAAAAGAAAAGGTTTTTATCACTGTGCTAATTGTGGAAATAAATTATTCGCCTCAACTTCAAAATTCAATAGCGGTACAGGCTGGCCCTCTTTTTCAGAAGCTTTGCCAGGAGCTTTTAAAACAAAAATTGACAAAAGCTTCGGAATGGAAAGGGTAGAGTATCATTGTGCTAAATGTGGTGCTCACCACGGCCATGTTTTTAATGATGGTCCTAAAGAATCAGGTAAAAGATTCTGTAATAATGGCCTTTGTTTAATATTCAAACCAGAATAAAAATAACTACTTTTTATTAAAACTCAGATATTTTAAGCTTTTTTGTTCACATTCAACACCCAAATCGTTCATGTTTGTAAGTGAATTTAATGAATTTAAGTTTAAAAGTAAATTATGGATTTAATTACTGTAATAATTATTGGAGTTGTAGTTGCAGCTACAGGCGTAATTAATCCTAAACCAAAAGATCCAGATGATGTTGCGAAAGCTCCAGAAACTCAAGTTACTACACCGGTAGTAGAAGCTAAACCTGAGCCTGAGCCAGAGCCAGAGCCAGAGCCAGCAAAAGAGCCTGAACCAGAACCTCAACCAGAACCAGAACCTCAACCAGAGCCAGAACCAGAATCTCAAAAAGAGGAACCTAAAGAAGAGGTAAATGCTGAACCAACCCAGGAACAAGATGCAAAACCTGAGGAAGAAGAAGTTCAACCAGTTACAGAAGAAACTACTGAAGATACTGAAGAAAAAGGATTAAGTATGGTTAATATTCTTCTTTATATTTTAGGAGCAATTGCAGTAATTGCAGCTGGAATTTATTTTTTTATGAGAAGAGAACCATCTTCGCAAAGCGCAGCAGATATAGCTAGAGCCCAGTCACAACAAGAACCTACTCCTGAAACTCA
>Ga0181422_1000154_pt1 | contig 21424 bp, 15 predicted proteins | sample 45SPOviralmetaG_FD_130147 | JGI IMG/M metagenome (GOLD analysis project Ga0181422, IMG submission 130147) | Marine viral communities from the oligotrophic San Pedro Time Series (SPOT) site, San Pedro Channel, CA, USA - 45 SPOT_SRF_2013-07-18 | ecosystem: Environmental > Aquatic > Marine > Strait...
AAGCTAGAATGTATACACACGGAAATTTATTCAATCATGATATTATTGGTCAAGTTGATTACGATAATTATGGCATTTCAGGAATTGAAAAATACTTTGATAAGGAATTAAGAGATAAGAAGTTATTAAAGGAGCCATTAAGATTAACTTTAGACACTAATTTACAGTATATCATTAGTAAAGAATTGAACAAGGCAATCACAACTTTTAGCGCTACTGGCGGTGGTGCATTGCTAATGAATGTAAATAACGGTGAAATTTTGTCATTAGTATCCTTACCAAATTTTAATATAAACAAAAGATTAGTTGTTAAAGATGCAAGATTTACAAATAAAATTACTAAAGGTGTTTATGAGCTTGGCTCTGTTTTTAAAACTTTTACAATTGCCCTGGCTTTGGATAATGATTTAGTAGTACCAGAAACAATTATTGAAAATATACCTAGAACTTTAAAATGCTCAATCCATGAGATTTCGGATATGAAAGAACATCCAAAAAATTTATCTGTGGAAGAAATTCTTATTAGATCTTCCAATGTAGGTTCAGTAATTTTAGCTAAAAAAATAGGTGAGTCTAAATTTAAGGAATTTATTGAAAATACAAAATTACTCAAAAGTCCAGAATTAGAAATAGAGGAGGTAGGAGTCCCACATAAAATTAACTGGAATAAATGCAAATTAGAAACAATATCTTTTGGTCATGGCATTACCACAACGCCAATACAAGCTGCATCTGTGTACTCAGCCTTAGCTAATGGAGGTAGGATGATAAAACCAAGTTTAGTGAATAGTAAAAAGATAAAAAAAACTGAAAAATTAATTTCTGAAGAAACAAGTAAAAAAATTAATGGTATTTTAAGAAAAGTTGTAAATAGCAAAAATGGAACAGCATATTTTGCCGATAAAAATGGATATTATGTAGGTGGAAAAACTGGTACCGCAGAGGGCTATGGCAATAAAAATGTTAGAATGAATACTTTTATTTCGATATTTCCAACAAATAAGCCAGATTATAGCTTGCTTGTAATGTTAGAGAATCCCAAAATTAACAAAAATTTAATTTATGATTATAGAGGAATTAAGACTAAAGCACCTTTTAATACGTCAGGCTGGAACTCCGTTTATGTAGCAGGCAAAATAATAGAAAAAATTGGGCCTATTTTAGCCATAAATAATAAAGAGTTTACTAATCAATATGTTGTTGAAAAATTTAATAAATAATCTCTCAGAAAAAAAAAAAAGAATCGTAATTACAGGTCTTTCTACAAATAGCAAAGAAGTAAGACCAGGAAATATTTTTTTTGCTATAAAAGGAAACAATTCTAATGGAGAGAAGTTTATAAAAGAAGCTCTTGTTAAAGGTGCGTCTGTAATTGTATCTTCAAATAATTTTAAGTGTCAGAATAAAAAGATTGTTATAATTAAAAAAAAAAATATTAGAAACTTTGTAAGTGAAATCGCTTCAAAATTTTATAAGCTAAAACCGAAAAATATTATTGCAGTTACAGGTACTAACGGGAAAACATCTGTAGCAGACCTATTTTACCAAATATTATCTTTAAATAATATTTCCGTGGCATCAATAGGGACTTTAGGCATAAAATACAAAAATAAGATTATAAAAACACACCTTACATCACCAGACACAATCTCCATTCATAAATATTTGCAAGTTATCAAAAAAAAAAAAATTGACAATGTTATTATTGAAGCTTCTAGCCATGGCTTGGATCAAAATAGGATGCATCACATTAATTTTAAAGCAGGAATTTTTACAAATTTTAGCCAGGACCACTTAGACTATCATAAAACAATGAAATCTTATTTGGATGCAAAATTAATACTATTTAAAAAAATTTTAAAAAAAAACTCAATTATTGTATTAGATAAAAATATTAAAGAATTTTCTACAATTAAACATACAGCAAAGAAAGCAAGATTAAGAGTAATAGAAATTAGAAAAATATCTGAAAAAATTAAAAGTATTTCCATGCACTCAAATAGTGAATTTAAAATAAAAAATTTAGCTATGGCTATGGTCGCAGCAAAATTATGTGGATTAAAAGATAAAAAAATTTTTCAATCACTGAAAAAAATTAAAGATGTTAAAGGAAGGCTGGAACTAGTAAGAAGATTTCCAAATAATATTAAAGTTTTTGTAGACTATGCTCATACGCCAGACGCTTTATTAAAAGTTTTACAATTATTAGAATCCACTTATGGAAAAAAAATATCTTTAGTTTTTGGATGTGGCGGAGATAGAGATAAAAAGAAAAGATCATTAATGGCCAAAATTGCAAATAAATATTCTGAAAAAGTTTACGTTACTGACGATAATCCAAGATACGAGGATCCAAAAAAAATAAGAGATACAATTATTAGACACATTAATTTCAACAAGTGCTTTAATATTGGGAATAGAGCGAAAGCTATAAAAAAAGCAATTTTGAATTCAGGACATAATGAAATCATACTTATTGCTGGAAAAGGTCATGAGGATCAACAGATTTATAAAAATAAAATAGTCAATATTTCAGATAAAAAAATTGTATTGAATATGAAATTAAAAAGAAAGACAATTTCAAAAAAAGAAAAAAATTATCTACAAAATAAAATTATTTTAAAAACTATTAAAGAAAATATTGATATTGGTAATTTTAATGGTATTGCAGTGGACTCGAGAATGGTTAAAAAAAATAATTTATTTCTCACTATCAAAGGTAAAAATAATGACGGAAGTAAATTTATACACGAGGCTTTAAAAAAAGGAGCGAAGTACATAATCTCCTCTAAAATTGTTCAGAAATACAAAAAAAAAACTATTAAAGTAAAAAATGAAATTTCATTTTTAAATCAATTTGCCAAACTAAAGAGAAAAAATTCATTAGCTAAAATAATCGCAGTTACAGGAAGCGCTGGAAAAACGTCTCTTAAAAATATGATTAATCAATTGTTACAAAATTTTGGCGATACTCATTCTTCACCTAGATCTTTCAATAACCACTTTGGTGTTCCAATTAGTTTGTCTAATTTAAACGCTGAGGATAAATACGGTATTTTTGAAGTAGGAATGAGTAAATTAGGAGAGATAAAAAACCTTTCTCAATTAATACAGCCTCATATTGGAATTATTACAAATGTTGGTGAAGCACATATTGAAAATTTTAAAAATATTTATGGTATTGCAAAAGCTAAAGCAGAAATTATTGATTCTATAAAAGAAAATGGAACAATGATATTAAATCGTGATGATAAATTTTTCAGCTATTTTTATAAAAAAGCTAAATTAAAAAAACTACGTATCATTACTTTTGGTAAAGCAAAAAAATCAGATATTTTTCCTTTTAGAATAATCAAAAGTAAAAATTTGACAAAATTATTCTTAAAAGTAAAAAATAAAAAAATAGAACTTGAGATAAAAGATATAAATATTTATAATGTATTGGCTTCATTAGCAGTAATTAACGAATTAAATCTTAGTTTTAAAAATATAAAAAAAATATTTAGAAATTTCGAACCATCAGACGGGAGAGGTAAAACACACCTTATTTCAAGGTATAATAAAAAGTTTAGATTGATAGACGAAAGTTATAATGCAAATCCTCTATCAGTAAAAAATGCGATTAATTACTTTAATGTAATAAAAAAAGATAAATTTAAAAAATATTTGATACTAGGAGATATGCTTGAATTGGGTCATAAATCAGAAAAGTATCATAAAGATTTATCTAAAGTTATTAACAATTCTAATATAGATAAAGTATTTATTAAAGGTGAAAAAACGCTTTTCACTTATAAGAATTTACATAAAAGTAAACAGGGAAACATTTTGCAAAATAAAGATGATATAGATTTAACATTAAGTGAGATAATAAATAATAATGACTATCTTATGATAAAAGGTTCTAATGCAACAGGTTTAAATATTTACAGTAAAAAAATGATTAAAGGTTTAAATGTTATTTAATTTATTAACTTCTCTTATTGACCAGTATTCTTTTTTGAATGTTTTTAAATATTTAACATTTCGTACAGGTTTATCTGTAATAACATCTCTTATAATTGTGTTTATTATTGGAGGACCATTAATTAAAATTTTTTCTGAAAAAATGATCACTGGTCCGATAAGACAAGATGGTCCAATTGATCATATTATAAAAAAAACTGGTACACCAACTATGGGCGGAGTAATAATTATAATCGGAATAATATTTAGTACACTTTTGTGGGCAGATCTAAGAAATATATATGTTTGGACGTTGATATTTGTATCTTTAAGCTTAGGTGCTTTAGGTTTGTTAGATGATATTTTAAAGATAAAACTTGAAAATTCAAGAGGCCTTAAATCAAGGTATAAGTTTTTAGGACAGTTTTTTATAAGTTCAATAGCTCTTTTCATCATAATTAAATTTTCCGATCATGGTTATCTTTATGATCTTTACTTTCCTTTTTTTAAAAATTTAATTTGGCATATGGGATTGTTCTTCATTCCTTTTGGTTTATTTGTAATTATTGGGGCCTCAAATGCAGTTAATTTAACTGATGGTTTAGATGGGTTAGCAACAGTTCCTGTAATGTTAGTAGCACTTTCTTTTACTTTAATTTCATACGTAGTAGGCAACACAATTTTTTCTGAATATTTGCAAATTCAATACATCCCAGATGTTGGTGAGCTCTCAATTTTTTGTGGTTCAATAGTTGGATCATGTTTAGGATTTCTTTGGTATAATGCTCCGCCAGCCAAAATCTTTATGGGTGATACAGGATCACTTTCTTTAGGAGGATCTCTTGCAGCCATAGCCATAATTGTTAAACATGAAATTGTCTTAGCAATTATAGGAGGATTGTTTGTATTAGAAACAGCATCAGTTATAATTCAAGTGATTTCTTTCAAATTAACCGGGAAAAGAATCTTTAAGATGGCTCCAATACACCATCACTTTGAAAAAAAAGGATGGGCTGAGTCAACAATAGTAATTCGTTTTTGGATTATTGCCATTATCCTAGCATTAGTTGGATTGGCAACTTTGAAATTACGGTAAAAAATGTCATCAGATTTAAATCTCAATGAACTATCGTTCCTTGTTTATGGTTTAGGATCATCAGGACAATCAGTTGTTAAATTTTTTAAAAAAAAAAATATAAAAAACTATACAGTTTGGGATGATCAAGAAAAAAAATTATTTATAGATAAAAGAACTAAAAATTTAAAAAAAACATTAAAACATGTTGATTATATAGTTTTAAGCCCAGGAATAAGTCTTAATAAAAAAAAAAACTTAATTAGATTTAAGAAAAAAATAATTACTGATATCGATTTTCTATATTTATTAAATAAAAATTTTAAAAGCGTTGTAATAACTGGAACGAATGGGAAGTCAACAACATGTAAATTAATAACTCATTTACTTAAGAAAAATAAATTTAAGGTTTTGTTAGGTGGAAACATAGGAACCCCAATTTTAGATTTAAAAGTTACATCAAACTCATATGTAGTAATAGAAGCATCATCATTTCAACTAGAGCATTCAAAATTTATTTGTCCAGACTTCGCATTTTTACTTAACATAACTAATGATCATATAGATTGGCATGGAAATATACAAAGTTACAAAGATTCAAAATTAAAAATTTTTAAATTGCAAAAAAAAGATCAATTTGCTCTGATAAACAATAATTTTAAAAAAACTTTTAAAAAAAGAAATTTCACTAGCAAATTAATTGTCCCAAAAGAAAATAGCTATAGAAAAATAAAACATAAAATAAAAAATCATTATTTAAAATTAAGTATAAATAATGAGAATATGAGTTTTGCTTATGCTTTTTCTAAACTAGTAAGAGTGAGCGAAAAAAAATTTATAACAGCGGTAAATTCATTTACTGGTTTATCTCATAGATATGAAGTTTTCCTAAAAAAGAAAAACGTGGTTTTTATAAATGACTCAAAGGCTACTTCTTTCGAGTCTACTAAATATGCTTTATTAAATAGTAAAAACATTTATTGGATTTTAGGAGGCTTACCAAAAAAAAATGATAAAATTTTTTTGTCTAAAATTAAAAAAAATATAATTAAATGTTATTTAATTGGTAAAAATATAACTTTTTTCAAGAAACAAATCCAAGATAAAGTAAATTATTCAATTTGTAATAATTTAAAAAAAGCATTAACAAAAATATTTAAAGATATAAAATCTGATAACAAAAAAAATAGTTCGGTTTTACTTAGTCCGGCAGCTGCATCTTATGATCAATTTATTAATTTTGAAAAAAGAGGAGATGAATTTAAAAAGTTAAGTAAACTTTATGCTAGAAAATTCTTTTAAATTCCATTTATCAAATTATTGGAGAAATATTGATAAAAAAATACTCCTAAGCTTTCTTCTTCTTCTAATTCTTGGTTTATTTTTTTCTTTTTCTTCAACTTCGTCACTAGCAGGTGAACGATTAAACAAAGACTATTATTTTTTTTTTTCAAAACATTTTAGTTTTGTAATTTTAGCCCTACTAATTATATTGTTAATTTCATTTATTAATACTTCATTATTAAAAAAGCTAATTTTTCCAATATTCATTTTATCTTTTGTTTTTCTCGCCTTAGTCCCAATAATTGGTGTAGAAGTAAAAGGAGCTAAACGTTGGGTAGATCTATATTTTTTTAGATTACAACCAATTGAAATACTAAAACCATTTTTTATATTGATGACTGCAAAGATATTAACTTTGAAAAAATTACAAAACACACACGCAAGGTACTTTTTAAGTTTTTTACTTTTATGCTCAGTAATAATATTATTAATTGATCAGCCTGACTTAGGTCAATCAATCTTGCTAACTGGTAGCTGGGTCTTCGCTGTTTTTATAGCAGGTGTGAGTGTATTTTACATTATTGGTTTTTTTTCAATTTTTCTAATTTCATTTTGTTCTTTGCTTTTTATATTACCTGAAAAATTTGGATATATAATTAATAGGCTAATAACTTTTTTTGACCCTAACCAGGGAGATAAATTTCAATCATCAGTGGCATTGAATGCAATAAAGTTAGGAGGTCTCACTGGTCAAGGAATGGGAGAAGGAATACTGAAGGAAAGTGTACCTGAGGCTCATACTGATTATGTAATTGCTATAATATCTGAAGAATATGGCTCTATAGTTTCTGTAATGATAGTATTAATTTTTTTATATATTTCTTTTAGAATAATTAAAAATTGTTTTAACCAAGACGACCATTACATAAAAATTTCACTTTGCGGCTTAGCTACATTGCTAATTTTTCAGACTTTTATTCATGCGGGTGTTAATACTAATTTAATACCTACTACCGGAATGACCTTACCATTTTTAAGCTATGGCGGCTCGTCATTAATAGGAAGTGCTATTTTGGCAGGGATAATTTTAAATTATACTAAAAATAAAGTTTATTTATATGACTAAAAAAAATAAAATTTTAATTGCCACAGGAGGCACAGGAGGTCACGTTTTTCCAGCTTATAGCCTAGTAAACTTCCTGGTTAAAAAAAATTATGATGTTGAATTAACTACTGACATTCGAGGTTTTAATTATTTAAAATACTATAAAAATTTAAATTTAACAAAAATATCTTCATCCCCTTTAATTAAAAAGAATATTTTAACATTCTTATTTTCAGTTTTTAATATTTTTTATTCAATAATAAAATCTTTAATTTTTTTAATATCAAATAGACCTGAATTAGTAATTGGAATGGGTGGTTATTCTTCTTTTCCAGTTTGTCTTGCTGCAAAAATTTTAAGAATTAAATTTGTTATCTATGAAAATAATTTAATTATTGGTAAAGCAAATAAATATTTATTATCTTTTGCAAAAAAAATTTTTGTTTCATATAAAGATCTTGAGGGTATACCTAGCAAATATCAAAATAAAGTTATCGAAGTTGGTAATATTGTTAGAGAGGAAATAATAAACTCAAAAATAAAAAAAAATGAAAATAATAGATTTGATATTATCAAAATTTTAATTTTAGGAGGTAGTCAGGCAGCTAGAATATTTGCTGATATACTTCCTCAAATATTTGAAAAATTAAATATCTCTAAAATACCAATTAAAATTTTTCAGCAGTGCCAAGTTTCACAAAATCAACTATTATCAGAGTTTTATAAAAAAGCGAAAATAGATTTTGAGCTATTTAACTTTACTAATAATATTGTAGATTATTATGCTAAAGCAAATTTAGTAATTACCCGCTCAGGTGCATCTGTATTAGGAGAATTAATTAACATTAAGATTCCATTTATCTCAATTCCACTTCCCACATCAGCAGATAACCATCAATTTAAAAATGCTTTATATTACAAAAAAAAAGAGTTTGGATATTTGATAACTGAAAATCATATAAATGATCAATTATACGATTTGATTAAATCTATTTTTCAAGATAAATCTTTAATTAAAAATATTTTAACAAATCAAAGTCAATATTCTGACAAAAACATTTTTCAAAATTTAAATATTCACATAGAAAAAATTATTAATGAAAAAAATTAATTTAGGTCAAAAAGATTTAATTCATTTTGTAGGAATTGGGGGCATAGGAATGAGTGGTCTTGCTCAAATAATGAAAAATATGGGATTTAGAATACAAGGAAGTGATCAAAGTAAAAATAAGAATACAATTAGCTGCTCAAAATTAGGAATAAAAATATTCATAGGTCATTCTCCAAGTAATGTTAGAAAAGCAACTATTTTAGTTAAGTCAACTGCGATTAAAGATAAAAATGTTGAAATAAAATATGCAAAAAAAAACAAAACACCCATTTATTCAAGAGCAGAAGTTTTAGCAGACGTTGTATCTTTAAAAAAAAATATAATAATAACGGGTTCCCACGGTAAAACTACAACCACATCTTTGGTTGCAAAAATTTTATCAGATCAAAAGTTAGACCCAACTATTATAAATGGAGGTGTGATTAATTCTTTTAGAAGTAATGCTAAGCTTGGCAGAGGAGATTGGGCAATTTTAGAAGCAGATGAGTCAGATGGAAGTTTTTTAAAATTACCAATCAATTATTCAATTGTAACAAATATTGATTACGAACATCTAGATTATTATAAAAATTATAAAAAACTAGAAAATTCTTTCGTAGAATTTATCAATAAAACTCCTCCAACTGGCAAAGCGGTAATTTGTATAGACAGTAAGAATGTTAGACAAATTTTAAATAAGATAAAGAATAAAAATATTTTGACTTATGGTGAGAATAAAAAAGCTAATTATCAAATTGCGAATTTAAAATATAACTCAGAAAGTACAAACTTTGATTTAAGTTTCAAAAATAGAGAAAAAAAAATTGTAAAAATTAAAAATATTAATGTAAAATTATTAGGTAAACATAATGTGCTTAATGCAACAGCGGCATTCATAGTTTGTTTGAATTTAGGTGCAAATCCAAATTTAATCAAACAATCACTAAAAAATTTTTCAGGAGTACAAAGAAGAATGACTAAAGTTTTTTCAAAAAATGACAATGACTTTTATGACGATTATGCCCATCATCCTACTGAAATAAGATCAATTCTAGAAGGAGTTCATAACGTGAGCTATAAAAGGAAAATTATTAGTGTTTTCGAACCTCATCGATATTCTAGAGTGATGTCTTTAAATAAGGAGTTTTCAAAATGTTTTTCTAAATCAAATTTAGTACTTATCTGCCCGCTTTATGCAGCTGGTGAAAAGAAAAATTCTAAATTTAATTTAATCAAGTTTGCCAACTTAATTGCAAAAAATTCAAAAACTCAAGTAATCATAATAAGAAATGAAACTGAATTAAGAAAATTCTTTAAAAAAAACTTAATAAAAGATGAAATAATTATTGGAATGGGTGCAGGAGCAATATCAAAATGGATGACAGGACTTAAAAATACATTATGAATTTAAGTAATAATTTTATAAAAAAATTTGGGAATAATTTTAGTGAAAATGTAAATCTCTCCAACTATAGTTGGTTTAATCTTGGGGGAAATGCTGAATTTTTTTTTAAACCTAATGATAAAAATCAGTTAATAGAATTCCTTATAGAAACAAAAAGAAATAATATAAAAACTATTATTTTAGGCGCTGGATCTAATACTCTAATTAGAGATAACGGTGTTAAAGGAGCTATTATTAAATTAGGTTCAAATTTCTCTTATACAAAATTAATTGATCAAGATATTATAGAAGCAGGGGCAGCAACACTGGATCGTAAAGTAGCAAATTTCGCTAAAGATAATAATTTAACAAATCTTGAATTTTTGTCCTGTATACCAGGATCAATTGGTGGAGCAGTTATTATGAACAGTGGTTGTTATAATAATGATATATCTAAAATTTTACATTCAATCCAAGTAGTTAATAAAAAAGACTTTTCGGAAAAAGAAGTTTTAAAGAATGACATAAAATTTTTATATAGAGGAACTAATTTAAGTGAAGAATTCATCATTATATCAGCAAAATTTAAGGGATTAGTTAGCAACAAAACTAAAATTGAAAAAATACAATCTGAGCTGATAGAGAGAAAAAAACAATCTCAGCCAAGCCAAATCAAGACATGTGGGAGTACTTTTAAAAATATAAATGACGGTAAAAAAGCCTGGATGTTAATAAAAGAGTCAGGTTGTGAAAATTTTAAAGAAGGAGATGCGATGATTTCACAAAAACATTGTAATTTTTTTGTTAATAATGGTAAAGCCAAATCAGCTGATATTGAAAATCTAATTAAAAAAGTTAAAAAAGCAGTTTATATCAAAACTGGAGTAAATCTTGAATTAGAGGTAAAAATTATTGGTGATTAAAAAGAAAAAATTTAAAAAGGTTCTAGTTATTTTGGGTGGAAATTCAGGGGAAAGAGCAGTTAGCCTTGAAAGTGGAAAAGCATGTATAAAAGCACTTAAAAAAAAAAAATACAAAGTTTTTACATTAGATCCCAAATATAAAAATTTTAATTTAATAAATAAGAAAAATGTAGATGTAATTTTTAACGCTCTACATGGAAAAGATGGTGAGGATGGTGTTGCTCAAAGTTATTTTGAATATTTAAAAATACCATATACCCATTCAGGGGTTATTAGTTCATATAATGCAATGAATAAAATTATTTCAAAAGAGATAATTATTAAAAACAAAATTAAGACTCCGAAATTTTTCGTAATTGAAATAGAAGAATATAATAACCAGATAATAAAAAAAAAATTATCAAAAAAAAAAATTTCATTCCCTGTTGTCGTAAAACCTATCAATGAAGGATCTAGTTTAGGAGTTGAAGTTTGTAAAAATTATGATTCTTTAATTAAAGCCACAAAGATTTTATTTAAAAAATATGATCAATTATTATTTGAGAAATATATAGCAGGCCAGGAAATCCAAGTAGCAGTAATTAATGGAAATCCATTAGGTGCGATTGAACTTGTGCCAAAAAGATTATTTTATGATTATAAGGCAAAATATACTAAAGAGGCTAAAACTAAACATATTATGCCCGCAAGATTATCTAAAAAAAAATATAAAGAGGTTTTAAGTATTTCAAAAAAAACTCATAATGTATTGGGATGTAAAGGTGTCACCAGATCCGATTTTAAATATTTTAAAAACAAATTTTATCTTCTTGAGATTAATACTCAACCAGGAATGACTAACTTGTCATTGGTACCAGAGATAGCAAATTATAAAGGTATAAATTTCGATAATTTAGTTGAGAAAATTCTACTAGATGCAAGTATCAATAGATGAGAAAGCGATTTATAATTGGATTGTCATTATTATTACTATTCACAACATATAAACCACAAAAACTGTTTTTAGGTACTAAATTTAATATTAAAGAAATAACAATTGAAAATAATTTTATTCTTAAAGATTCTGAGATAAAAAAAATATTAGCTCCTATATATGGAAAAAATTTATTTTTTCTAAAAAATTCCAATCTTAAAAAAATATTAAAAGCGAATGATTTTATTGATAGTTTCAGAGTAAAAAAAATCTATCCTAATAAAGTAAAAATAAAAATATTTGAAAAAAAACCAATAGCAATTTTGCAATATAAAAAAGAAAAATTTTTTATAAGTGAAAAAATTGACCTAATTAATTTTGTAGAATTAAATGAGTATAATAATTTACCGATCATTTTTGGAAATAAAGAAAATTTTAAAGATTTTTATTTCAATCTAAAAAAAATTAACTTTCCAATCGAGTCAATAAAGACATTCTATTTATACGAGTCAAATAGATGGGATTTAAAAACTTATCAGAACAAATTGATTAAATTACCAGAGAAAAATTATTTAAAGAGTTTAGAAAACTTTATTAACTCGAATAAAAAAAATAATTTTGAAAAATATAAAGTTTTTGATTATAGATTAAATGGCCAACTTATTTTAAAGTAAATAATGAAAGCTAATACACCAATACTCTTTATAGAAATAAATAATTATGAATTTTTTTTTGTAGCTGGAGAAGAAAATGAAAATAATTATTTTAAAATTTTACATAAAATTAGTGTGCCTCTCCAAGGCGTTAGAAACTATCAAATAACAGATTTTGATTTGTTTTTTAATATTATCAAAAATAATATTTATATAATTGAGCGGGAACTGAATTTTACTTTTAATGATGTAATTTTGATTATTGATAATTTTAACCAGTCATTTGTAAACTTATCAGGATTCAAAAAACTAAATGGATCACAAATATTAAAAGAAAATATTACTTATATACTAAATTCATTAAAATCTAATATTGATGAATTTGAAAATAAAAAAACTATTCTTCATATTTTTAATTCAAAATATTCTTTAGATAAAAAAAAAATTGATAATATTCCCGTAGGATTATTTGGGGACCTTTACTCTCATGAATTATCATTTTGTTTAATTAATAATAACGATCATAAAAATCTAAAAAATATTTTTAATAAATGTAATTTAAGAATAAAAAAAATTTTATTAAAAAGCTTTGTAGAGTGCTCTTTTATAAGTAATAAAGACCAGAAAAATCATACTTTTTTTTTAATAACAATTAATGAAAATAAATCTCAAATCATTTTTTTTAAAGATGATGCATTGGTATTTGAACAATCTTTTAATTTTGGTTCAGATCTAGTAGTAGCTGACGTATCTAAAATTACTTTTCTTAACAAAGAAATCGTAAAAAATTTAATTTCTGAAGAAGACTTAACAAATGAAGATTTAATTGAAAAAAAGTATTTCAAAAATGAAAACTATAGAAAAATAAAAAAAAACTTAATTTTTCAAATTGCTAAAGCAAGAATTCAGGAATTTTCTGAACTTATAATTAATAAAAATATTAATTTAATTAGTTATCATAAAAAAAATACAAAAATATTCTTAAGAATATCCGATAAATCAATGTCAAAATGTATTAAAGAGAGTTATAATTACTTTTTTTCAAAAAATAACTATTTCAAACTTGAATTTATTGAGGATATAGAGACACAAGACGAGATGGCTAGTGCTAATCAATTAGTTCATTATGGTTGGAAAAAAGAGGCAATACCCGTAATTCATTCTGAAAAGTCAATAATTGCTAGATTTTTTGATATCATATTCAATTAATCTGTTATTTTTAGAAACATTAGTTGTTTTAAGAGGAAAACATTAATTGTGTATAACATCTACCTATGCAAAAAATTTTTCAAAACACTATTTCTAAACCAATAACATTTGCAGGAATAGGCCTTCATTCAGGCAAAACTTCAAAGATCAAAATACTCCCTGCAGAAGCTGACCATGGAATAGTCTTTAAAAGAATTGATCTGAAAACAAAAAATATTATTTTGGCAAATTATAAGAACGTTTCGTCAGCTAAGCTTTGTACCACACTTGAAAATGAGCATGGTGTTAAAGTTTCGACAGTTGAACATTTGTTAGCAGCTCTTTACATAGCTGAAATTGACAATGCATGTATAGAAATAGATAATGAGGAAATTCCTATTATGGATGGTTCTGCAAAAGATTTCCTAAACATTTTAAGAAAAACTCCTGTCAATACATTACTAAAAAAAAGAAAATATTTAAAAATCTCAAAAAAATTTGAATTATTAGATGGTGATAGAAAAATATCAATAGAACCAAATAAAATATCTTTTAAAGTCGAGTTTCAATTAAATTATAAAAATATTATTATAGGAAAGCAAAAAAATATCGTTGATTTTCAAAAATCTAATTTAGATGATGTGTATGTGTCTAGAACTTTTTGTTTGTTTGAAGATATTGAAAAAATTAAAAAACTTGGCTTAGCTAAAGGGGGATCATTAGAAAACGCTGTAGTAGTAGATAATGATAAAGTTCTTAATGATGGTGGATTGAGAAATCAGAAAGAATTTGTGAATCACAAAATTTTAGACTTAGCAGGTGACTTCGTTCTATCAGGCTACAGAATAATTGGCAAAGTGACGTGTTTTCAAGGTGGACATCAATTATCTAATATGTTTTTAAGATCTCTTATGAAATCCCATTCTGCTTACGATGTAGTAGAGTTAAATGAGGAAATTTTGATTAAAAAAGTTAATCAAAATGATAATTTAAAAATAGCTGTTAACGCTTAAACTCAATTAAAATTTACAATACTAATTTTATATTAATCTGATATTAATCTTAATTATGGCATTAAGATTTACATTAGTTATTCTTTTAATTGCTTTTTTAAATGCATGTTCTAAAGATGAGATTATTTACAAGCCAACTGAAATAATCGATCCCTACAAACTATATAAAGAGGGATTAGAAGCATTTGAAAAAAATGATTATTTTTTTGCAAATAAAAAATTTTCAGAAGCAGAGTTAAATTTTGATAATTCTAAATTTGCGGCAAAGTCTGCTATAATGTCAATTTTTTCACTGTATGGTATAAATTTTTATAGTGAAGCCGATGAGAATTTAAATAGATTCTTTAAAGTATATCCAGTTGATGAAAATATAGTTTACGCTCATTATCTTCAAGCACTTATATATTTTGAGCAAATGTCTGATGAAAAAAAAGATATTGAGCCACTGCTTAAGGCAAAAAAAAAAATTGACTTTTTTCTTCTAAATTATCCACGGACAGAATATGCGATTGATCTAAAGTTCAAATACGATTTGATTCAAAATCAGCTTGCAGCAAAAGAACTTTATGTAGCGAAGTTTTATATGAAAACTCAAAAATGGATACCCGCAATTAATAGATTAAAAATTATTATAACTGACTTTCAAAATACTATTTTTATTGAAGAAGCGTTACATCGTTTAGTAGAGATACATTACCATTTAGGTTTAGAAGAAGAGGCAGAAAAATACGCAAGTATTTTAGGCTACAATTACAATTCTAGTGAATGGTTTAAACAATCGTATAAAATTTTAAATAAAGATTATGATTTAAAAAAATCTTTAGCGGTAGACAAAAAAAAATCTAAAAAAAATAATTTTGTAAAAAAAATAATTGATTTAATTAAATAAATGAATGATCAAAAATAATATTAAAATTAAATATAAAGGATTAATTAAAAATTTAAAAAAACATAATAAACTTTATTTCAATAACGATAATCCACAAATATCCGACTCAGAGTATGATAAACTAAAACTTGAAATATTGAAATTAGAGAAAAAGTATCCAGAATTAAAAAAAATAATTAAAACCAAAAGTTTTGTAGGTTCACCACCTTCAAATAAATTTAAAAAAATCAAACATTTGCGTCCTATGCTGTCTTTAGCAAACGCTTTTGATAAAAACGATATGGAAGATTTTAAAAAAAAAATTAACAATTTTTTAAATCTTAAAAATGATAATATCGAATTATTTTCTGAACCAAAAATTGATGGAATTTCTGCAACGTTAATTTATGAAAAAGGTGTACTTACAAAAGGTTTATCAAGAGGAGATGGAATAATAGGTGAAGATATTTTAGAAAACTTAAAAACAATAAAAAATATACCAAAAAAAATCCAAGGAAAAGAAGTACCAAAATTATTAGAAGTACGTTGCGAAGTTTATATTAGTAAAAAAGATTTTGCACTTATATCAAATAAATTTGCAAACCCAAGAAATGCTGCAGGAGGATCTTTAAGACAAAAAAAATCTAGTGAAACTTCAAAAATTCCTCTTAAATATTTTGCATATGGGTTTGGAGCAATTGAACCAATGACAATTAAAAAACAATCTAATTTTTTAAAGCAAATAAATAAGTGGGGTTTTGAGGTAAATGAATTGGCTCAATCTGTTTCTGGAATTGACGAAATTGAAAAACAGCATTTAAAAATAGATCAATTAAGATCATCTTTAGATTATGATATAGATGGTCTTGTCTATAAAGTTAACGATTTAGATTTACAAAAAAGATTAGGAAATACATCAAACTCTCCTAGATGGGCAATCGCGTATAAATTTTCTGCAGAAAAAGCAATTACTAAAATAAATGATATTGTAATCCAAGTTGGTAGAACTGGTGCTATAACCCCAGTGGCTAAAGTGGATCCAGTAACTGTTGGAGGAGTAGTGGTTTCAAATGCCACCTTACATAATGAGGATGAAATCAAAAGAAAAGATATAAGAATTGGAGATACAATTAAAATTCAAAGAGCAGGAGATGTCATTCCACAAGTAGTATCCGTAGATCTTTCTATGCGAGAACAGAGTGCAAAAAAATTTATTTTTCCAACAAAGTGTTTATGTGGTTCAAGCACTAAAAAGGAACTTAGTTTAAGCACAAAAAAACATGATGCGGTTAGAAGATGCTCTAGAGGTTATGATTGCAAATTTATAGCAAAAGAAAAACTCAAACATATTGTTTCAAAGGAAGCTTTTAATATAGATGGACTAGGTAAAAAAGTAATAGAACAATTTTGGGATTTGAATTTAATAAAAGAACCAGCAAATATTTTTGATTTAGATTATGATAAAATTAAGACTCTTGAAGGTTGGGGGGAGCTTTCTATTAGTAATTTAAAAAGAGCTATCATAAAATCAAAAAAAATATCATTAGAAAAATTTATTTATTCGATAGGAATAAGACATATTGGTCAAGAAAACGCTAAAATATTAGCAAGTTTCTTTATTTCAATTAAAGAGTTTACAAAATTGTTTAATTTAAAAAATAGAAAACAATTACTGTCAAGCTTAGTAGACTTAGATGGTATTGGAGAAACTCAAATTGACTCTATCAATAACTTTTTTCATATTGAGACAAATACTAAAATAATTAAAGAATTAATAAATAAATTAGATATTATTAATTATAGAGCAAGTAGGGTAGATGGAAGATTTGCCAATAAAAAGCTGATGTTTACAGGAGGTTTTAAAAATATGAGTAGATCTGAAGCAAAAACTTTAGCTGAAAATAATGGGGGTAAAGTTTTAGGCTCAATATCAAAAAAACTAGATTTTTTAGTTGTTGGTGAGTCTAATCCTACAAAAAGGAAAATAGATTATGCTAAAGAGCTAAATATTCAAATTATTTCAGAAAAAGAGTGGAATGAAATTCTAAATAGATGAACAAGCTTTTTTTAGTTCTAGAATTTCAGTTTTATTCATAAATTTCTTTAATTTGAAAAAAACAATTTTATGATAGTTGTTTATCCAATTTAGTTCTTTTTTATTGAGTAAAGTCTCATCAATTAAATTTTTATCAATAGGCGCCATAGTAAGATTATCAAAATAAATAATTTTTTTATTTTTTCTTACATAAATCAAATTCTCTATTCTGATGCCAAATTTGTTTTTTTCATAGTAGCCAGGCTCGTTAGAGACTATCATGCCTTTTTGAAATTTTACTATATTACCTTTTGAAATTGCGTGAGGTCCTTCGTGAACATTAAGATAGTAGCCGACCCCATGACCAGTGCCATGAGCATAATCTAAATTTATCTGTCTAAGATATTTTCTCGCTTTCCTATCAATCATAGAACCAGATGTATTTTTTTTAAGATTAAAATTCGCAACAGCAATATGCCCTTTAAGAACTCTGGTAAAAATTTTTTTTATTTTTTGATTGGAATTAAGTAATGAAATAGTTCGAGTAACGTCGGTTGTACCATAATTATATTGACCACCTGAGTCTACCAAGTAAATATCTCCTTTTTTTAATTTTCGATTAGTTTTTTTTGAGGCTTTATAATGAATAATGGCGCCGTTAGGGCCGGTTCCAGAAATAGTTGGAAAACTTAAAAATTTAAAATTTTTATTTTTTTTTCTAAAAGATAACAATTTTTGCTCCCCACTTATTTCTGTAATATTTTTTTTTATAAAATTTTTTTTTATCCAAATAATATATTTAGTCAAAGCTGCTCCGTCATAAATATGAGCTTGTTTAATATTTTCAATTTCTTTTGTTTCTTTGATTGCTTTCAACATATAAATAGGATCTTTTTGATCAAGAATTACATTATTTTTTTCAATGATATTTTCTAAGTAAATAGAACAGGTGTTCTTATCTATTATAAATCTTTTTTTTTTAATTTTTAAAAGTATATCACTTATAAAATTTATATTAAAAAATTTAACTTTACTAAATTTTTTCTTCAATGAATTAGTAATTTTACTCGAGTCAGAAAAAAAATTAATATTTTTATTTTTATCTATTAAAATATAACTGTAGGGTATAGGAGTATATTTTGTATCACCCCCTCTTATATTTAACAACCAGGCATTATTTTCACTTGCTGTTATCAATTGAAAGTCAGCTTGTTTCTTTTTTAGATTAGATACAATTTTTTTTATTTTAAATTTGTAATTTCTGCCAACAGATTCTTCTGGTAAAACGTAAAATTTTTTTTTAGTTTCTCTCTTTTTTCTTTTCCAAATACTATCAATCAGATTATTATTTAAAGATATAAATTTACAATTAGTTTTCTTAAAAAAGAAATACAAAAATTTTTTTGTACATAACTTGGGGTCAAAACCGATTTTTAAAATTTTATTATTAAAAATATCTTTAGGTAATTCGTTGGGAAAAGTCTTTACTTTGAAATATCTTCCACTTTCTTTAGTTGCTTGCAGCGTATATCTGCCATCAACAAATAAAAAGTTTTTTTCTTTTAAAATTATGGCAAAGCCATACGAACCTGAAAAATTAGAGATATATTTTAATCTATCTTTATAATCGGGAATGTATTCTCCAAAAAATTCATCATTTTTTGAAACAATATATCCATCAATCCCCTCAGTTTTAAAATTTTTTTTAAGATTGTTTATTTTTTCCATTTAAGTATTTTATTTTTTTTATATCTTTCCCAACCAGGACTTCTATATCCTTCGTCAAATTCAATTGAATTATCTTGATTAAATTCAAAATCATCTACTATTTTTCCACTGTCAAACTCATTCCGTTCAACACTATCCTCAGGAATTTCGTTAATAAACCTTGAAGGTAATGCATCCATCCAATCGCCGTGATATGCTCGTTTCATGGCAAAAGATAAATAAGCCTCTTTTTTTGCTCTAGTAATTCCCACATATGCTAACCTTCTTTCTTCTTCAAGAGCAAAATCACCTTTCTCTTCTAAAGATTTTTGATGAGGAAAAAGGCCCTCTTCCCAACCAGGTAAAAATACAACATCAAACTCCAATCCTTTAGCAGCATGCATTGTCATCAAGTTAACTTTAGCACCTTGCCATTCTTGATCTATTGAAGTGGCTAAGGCAACGTGTTCTAAAAAACTTTGTAAGTTATCATAGTCTTGCATCGCCCTTAGTAACTCTTTTAGATTTTCTAATCTATTTTCATTTTCTAAATCTTTTTTATTTTTTAAAACTGCAGAATAGCCAGACTCATCAAGGACAAGTTTTAACAAATCGAAGTGTTTCATTTTTAAAGAATTTTTACGCCATTTTGTAATAAGGTTTATCAGTTGATTAAGAGCTATTTTAATTTTTGGTTTAAAATCGCCTTTTTCTAAAATTTTAATAATTGAGTCTTCTAAACAGAGATTGTTTTTTTTACCAAATTCATAAATTTGTTTTAAGGTACTTTCACCAATTCCTTTTTTAGGTGATCCGATCACTCTTTCAAGTGCTAGGTCATCAAATTTTTGATTTATGATTCTTAGATAAGACACAGCATCTTTTATTTCAGCTCGTTCATAAAATTTAATACCTCCCAAAACACGATAACCGATACCTACCTGTAAAAACCTTTCTTCAAATTCTCTTGTTTGATAGATAGCTCTAACTAAAATTGAAACATCATTTAATGAATATTTTTTTTGAATATTATTCTCAATTATATCACTCACTCCTATAGCTTCTTCTTTACCTGTTCTATAACAATTTAATTTAACCAAATCACCTTGATTGGCGGATGACCATAATTTTTTGCCAACTCTATTCGAATTTTTTGATATTAGTCCAGAAGCAGTTTCTAAAATATTTTTTGTAGATCTATAGTTTTGTTCTAATTTAAAAACTTTACAGTTTTTATAGATTTGATCAAAAGTCAAAAAATTTTTAATTTCAGCTCCTCTCCAACTATAGATTGATTGATCATCATCACCGACACAACAAATATTTTGCTTATTATTAACTAATAGGTTTAACCATTTGTTTTGAATAAAGTTTGTATCTTGAAATTCATCTACAAGAATATACTTAAAATTATTTTGATAAATTTCTTGAATATCTTTGTGATCTTCAAATAGTTTAACGCAAAATAAAATTAAATCTCCAAAGTCAAATGCATTTAAATCTTTTGTTTTGTTTTGATAAATTTTATAAACTTTTAAAATTGATTTAGTAATTGAACCAGATTTTTCTAATCTAACATCTTTTGGTAAAAGACCTTTATTCTTCCATTGATCAATGTGATACATTATTAACTGAGGAGAAAATTTTTTTGCATCCAGATCTTCACCTTTTACAATATTTCTTACTAATTTTTTTTGGTCATCTGTATCTAAAATAGTAAAATTACTTTTATAACCCAAGGCTTCAGCGTGTCTTCTTAAAAATTTGACGCTTATAGAATGAAATGTTCCTAACCACGGAACAGAACTTGAATTGCCTTTGATATACTGCATCACTCTATTTTGCATCTCTTTGGCTGCCTTATTAGTAAAAGTCACACACAATATTTGATTGGGCCACGCCTTTTTTTGATTAATGATATGAATTAATCTTGTAGTTAATACACGCGTTTTGCCTGATCCAGCGCCAGCTACTATCAAGTTAGGACCTTCTGTATTAAGAACTGCTTCTTTTTGTTCTTTGTTAAGGTTTTCAATTAAATTATCTATGTTATTCATACGAGAGAATTTTCACTTATATACTACATATAAATATAAAAAAAATGATAAATAAAGTTTACAGAAATATTCACAACAAATATTCAACTCTTTTTAAATTTATTTTTTTTTTAAAGTACCTTTTTGGATTTTTTTTTTTTTTTATTTTTTTTTTTTTATTAATTCATAATTTATTTGATTATAT
>Ga0181422_1000155_pt1 | contig 21399 bp, 17 predicted proteins | sample 45SPOviralmetaG_FD_130147 | JGI IMG/M metagenome (GOLD analysis project Ga0181422, IMG submission 130147) | Marine viral communities from the oligotrophic San Pedro Time Series (SPOT) site, San Pedro Channel, CA, USA - 45 SPOT_SRF_2013-07-18 | ecosystem: Environmental > Aquatic > Marine > Strait...
CAACAAATAATACATCATTTATTGATTCAATTATAAATTCATATTCACCTTCAATTATTTATATAATTAGTAATCTTTTAAATTATACAAATACATTTACCAATACAATTACAAATACATTTACCAATTCATTTACCAATTCATTTACCAATACAATTACAAATACATTTTCTCCATCATTTTCAATTAATTTTTCAAATGAAGATAATAATATTACTACTCCATTAGAAATACCAATATTACAACCAACTATATCTTCATCAATTAGTATATCAAGTTCTATGTCAAATCAATTGAGTAATCAATTTGAATATTATGTTAATGATTTGCCAAATTGTTTAGTATATACTGCACAATGGTGTCATGATTCATGTACACATTATCCACCTGTTTGTCCACCCTGTTGTATAAAATATAAGTAATTTAATAAAGTCTTGTAACATTAATTTTTTCTTTACTTACTTTTATTTTTGGACAATTTATTAAACTTACTTTTTTTAAATGTACTAACATATCAACAATTGTATCAATATTTTCAATATTAAAACAACTGTATAAATATAAATTCCTTAATTTTTTATTGTTTTTCAAAACAGATATATCTTTTAAAAAACAATGTTCTAATTTAAATGATTTTAAATTATTTGAATATTTTAGATTCTCAATACAACCTAAATCGAGAGAAAATGAAATTGATAAATCTTCTAAATTATTAAATCTAGGCAATTTTCTTAAATTCTCACAATGAGCTATTACTAATGTCCTTACATTTTCTAACTGTGATAAATTATATAAAAACTTACAACCCCATAAATCAATATAAGGTATATTTTTTAATAAATTTAGATTATCTATTTTATATTCTTCTAAAATATATTTATTATCAAATGGAGATATTCCATATTTCTTATATGATCTTTCAAATAATTTATAATTTGGATTTATAGAAACTCTTAAATTTAATTTTTTTTTTAAAATATTTAAATCTATAATTTTAGATTCATCTTTATTGTATATTTTTTCACGCTGGATTGTATATAATTCTAATTTATTATAGTTATATTTTAAGAATTTATTTGAATAATTATTAAATTTTTTATTAATAACAGACATTTTAATAACATCTGGTAAGTATTTAGATTGTAGCATAATTAATTCAAATACATCATAATTAATTTCCATAATAAAAAATTTATATTTAATAATATATTTGTATTTACTAATTAATCTTTATTCATTTAGATTTAAATAATTATCAAAATCATAATTATTCAAGATTCTTTTCAAAAAACTCTTATTATCTAGATTATAATACTTCAATATATTTATTAAATTTTTATTTTTAATAATATAATATACAATTATATTCTGTTCATCATTAAAATATTCTTTAAAATATACAAGTTTATCATTTACAAAATTAATTGGAGTATTAGAAAATACAAATTTATCAAGAATTAATTTGCTAGTATTTATATATAATGGATAATTAGATTTATGCGTCTCACTAATTTTTATAAGGAATATATTATTATTATTTAAGTTATTTATTATATCTAAAATACTATTATTATATCTAGATATACATGCATAAGATAATTTATATAGATCTGTATAATCCATATAATCAAAAAATAAAATTACAGATATAGCAAGGGATATAAACAACAAATATAAATAATAAAAATTTGTAAATAATCAAATTTTTTTTATTTCAATCTATTTATATATAAATCTAGTTTTATCTTTTTTGATAAATAAATGTTTTGCGGATGGTTTTAAATCTATATATACTTTAATATATGTCTTGTCATCATCTAAAATTTTAAATTCTTTTCCTTTAGTTAATATATGATAAACATGATAATACATATTATTACAAAATGGATTATTTAGAAATATATTTTTTATAGATGTATTTATAAAATCATAACTAGATTTTACTTTATATAAATTAATTATTGTATCATCCTCAAAGAATAAATATACTCCATGATTATCTGATTTAGGTATATATACATTTTTTCTGTCACGCATATTATCACATATTTCATCTTCAAATTCATAACAACATTCTGCAAAATATCTAATAATTAATTTATTATTACAGCAGTCACATTTTGATTGATTGATTCCATAGTTGTTATTATTAAGAATAATATTATATGTTTCTTCATCAATTATAAATACTTTTGATTTATCTAATGAATTGATTTTATTACTATAAACATTCATTGGATAAATACATTTATATTTATAAAAAAAAATTAAAAATCAAAAATCAAATTTTTATTACCTTAATTTATAATAAAAAATTTCAATACTTAAAATCTAAGCATTTGAGTGTTTATTTAATATAGTTTTTTTTATATTATTTTCTAAGCAATTATGTCTTATTTTTTTTTTATTATTTTTATCAAAATATATAGTTATATTTTTAGTAGGACCACACCATCTACAATAAAAGTAACAATTTTTTTGATGTTCTTTTTCTTCAGACCTATTATAATATTCTGAACAAACAAAACATTTAATTTTTGTTAATTTACATTTTTTTTTTATATGAATTCCTAAATCTAGTACAGTATTACATTCTTCGTCACATCTGTAACACTTAGTTACACCATTAGAACCCATTTTTTTCCACATTCTTGGTTCAGCAACATCATCAGGACTTCTATTTAACTCACCATAAGCAAGAAATCCTTTATTTTTTATTTTACAACAACCAGCTAAACAGTTATACTCATAATTATAATATTTAGATTTTATATATTTTCTTGTACAAGTTAAACAAGTTGGATTTTTCAATGAATAAGCACATTTTATAGGTTTAATATTATTATTATTATCCAAACCACAAGAATTTAAAGTGACAGGACTAACAGATTTATTACAACATATTACACAAATATCATTATATGAATCATTTGGAGGACTTATAGGACTTATAATGTTTTGCATTATTAAATATTTTTAAATATTATACAACTAATATACAATTATACAATTTTTTATTAAATTAAACAATATTTATTTTATTTCAAATTTTTTTTTCAATAAAAAATAATTTTAATAAATCAAAACTTTATAAAAACTATTTTAGATTATATCTGATAAAATTAGTAATTATATACTAATTCACTATTTCAAAACCATCAGATGTATAACTTTCTCTATCCCTAGGTCGTGATTGAGATTTGCTACAAGTTTGTTCATTCACATCAGTAATTGCACTACACTTGGCATGTTCACCTATGTTAGAAAGTGTAATAACACCTGAGCAAAAATTACACTTTGAAAGAGGTTTCTTTTTACAATAATGTTTTACTGTAACTCCTACTGATGTTGTTACATCATAAATCTTTTCATCACAAAATTTACACTGTGTAAAACACACCCGGTTGTGTTCATGCATTGTATTAGCAATAACCAATTTCTTACACCTTTTACACTTGATTTTTCGCTGTGGGCAAGATTTGTGTGTGTGAACTCCTAACTCATAGACAGACCCACAATCCTTGTTACACCTATGACAAACTGTAATTCCGTTTGAACCCATCGCAGACCACATAGATGGTTCGGCAACATCATCTGCATTCCTTCCTACTTCCCCATAAACTTTCCAACCATCACTACTCCTAAGAGTACAACAATTTGCTAAACACTTGAACTGTTTCTTACCATTCATCATTTTCCTAACACAGAAGAAACAGCATGGATTTCTTTGTGAAAAACTGCACTTTGTGTATTGACTAGTGTATGGATTCTTGCGATTCAAAGTAGTTGGCAGTGTAACTGGCTTACAACAGATTGGGCATTCTGGTATAGTAGTCATACTGTATCAATTAAATAATAAGAATTACATTAGAGTAATTCAAAATTTTTTTTTTACTTGTAATCTATTGAGATACTAAATTACGTGCAATTACCTTTGGACACTCTTTATGCTTTTCAAAGTTTCCAATAGTAATTGGATTATGACAGAACTTACAATGACCAATCTTTAAGTTAGGACAGATATGATCAGTAGTTCCATCAGGATTACAAGTAATCCTAACTTCTGGGCCACATAAGTTACAGAACTTAAAGCATATTTCATGATGTTTCTTCATATTCTTTGCAATAATTAACTTGTTGCAAATATTACATTTTACTTCACGTTCAGGACATTCTTTCAAAATATGGTTTGCTAGTTCTGTAATAGTACCACAATCTTCACCACATAATCTACAATCTGTTTTACCAACTTTATAGGAATCTAATAGACTATACATTTCTGGGCAGGGTGGACCATTTAAATCTTTCCTGAACATCTCACCATATGCCCTAGGATTACGTGATGAAACAGTGCAACAATTCCCCCAACATTTAAAGATATTCCTATTGTTCTCTTTATGAAATTTCATAGTTTCTTTTGCACACCTCAAACAATGAGGCGTTTTCTTTGAAGGTTCACAAACTGTTAGTTTATTAGAATCATCTGTCAAAGAATAACCACACCAAAATACAGGAACCTCTACTGTATCTCTACAATAGGGACAGATATTAGTTTCTTTTTCTTTCTTCTCTTTCTTTAAATCAAAATCAGGAAGAACTTTGCTACATTCCTTTTTGTATTTGTCAAATTCCAATTTTAACTTTGATTTTGAAGCAGATAACTTTACTAGTGTTTCTTTCAGTTCATCTAACATCGAATTCATACCTGTTTTGATAGTGGTCATTCAAATAAGAAAAATACTCTCAATAATTAATGTCCCATTAAATTTGGGAGATTATACTATTAAAAGCATCTTTCTTTTTGGTTATTCTTAGTAATTAGATAATACAAGTAGTAATTGTTTGGTATTTACAAAAAGTACAAGTAATTATTATAACTACAAGAATTATTGGGTGATTACAATATTACTTAACATTGTAATCAAGAGTATTAGAAACAAGTGGAGTTATTAAATGCATGTCTTTGACAGTTAGAAGTAGAAGCGAAGTTAGAAAAAGAAGTTTAAGAGGGCCTGCTAAGATATACATTTTAAGATATTATATCTCTCATAATATTGAAATCAGAAATTCAAAATTTTTTTTTTACTATTGTACCTTTAGTTTTCAATTTTATCTATTACATAAAGTAAAAAACTAAAGTAATAAAAATAAAAGATAAATTAGTAATTACAGGTTATATTAGGTAATTATAGGATATATTAAGTAATTATTATACCAATTATAAGTAATTATTATACCAATTATAAGTAATTATTATACTAATTATAAGTAATTATTATACCAATAAGAAAATAACCTAGTTCTTAATTGGTTAATTTCTTTTCACTAAGACAATCCATCAATTATCTTATCATCTTAAGCACGCAGAATAGAAGGAATCTAAAAATATTGAAAACTGATAATTAGTAATAACTTTAATCTATACGAAGGCATTCATAGTAAGGTAACCTAGAATACTTATCTATACAGAACAATTACTACTTATATTAAAAGTATAACTAATACTTGAAGATTACTTCTAAACTACTGCTATTCATAAATGTTATTCATAGAATGACATTATAAAATAAAATTCAATCACTTCCTCACGCCTGAATGTTAATTATAATATTTTAAGAATTCAAAAATTCAAAATTTTTTTTTTCTATTCAGTAATAGTTAAACTATTAAAGTTCCTTTACATAAGTATGCCAAAGGTAATTCTGCTGAGTTGCAATAGAATGACCCATTATCTTAGCAACTTTATCTCTTTCAAGACCACTTTTTTCTTCTAATTTTAAGTCTCTTCTAGTAATAAATATATGTCTAAATGCAGTTAAACTAAAATTATCATTTATTGTTTTCTTTAATAATCTATTCATTTGTTTATTATATGAATTTTCTTTATAAGGTTCTCCATTCTTCTTTACAAATAAATAGTCCCTAGGTTTCTTTTCAAGACTATATTTTATTTCATTAATTAAATTATTTGGAATATCAATTTTTATAAGTTTATAAGTTTTAGAAGTTTTATATTTTCTTAAACCAATATGTGGTTTCTTACCTAATAATATATAATTAGAATTATCATTAGGTATATCTTTTTCATTATAATAAAACTTAACTTCATAATAATCACTTCTTACGGGAGGTATCATAGTGTACATTGATATAAGAAGTCTTATTTCTGAACCTTTTTCTAAACTATCTCTAATTTTTTCAATTTTATCAAATGAAACATATGCTTTCTCTTGTCTTTCAGTTGGTTTATTTGATTTATATTTAATATTAATAGGTTCTCTTACTTCTTTATGTATATCTAACCACTGTTGATATAATAAATGTTCATTTTGTATCATTCCAGGCGTGTGTCTAAATATTGCACCTATTGCAGAAACATAACTATCTTTCGCATGGACACTTAATTTATTTTTATCTATTCTACCTTCTGTTTTATTGACATATTCATCTAATTTTTCCATAAAGGCTTCTGGATTTTTAATAATATAATATAAGCATTTACCTTTTCCTACTTTATTTTTAACACTCTTACAATTTTTCCATATATCACCTTGTATAATATCTAGTCTTTTTAAATATGTCTCCTTAGATTTATCATTTAACATTTTAGAATTTTTAATATGTTTCCTATATGTTTTATCAAGCATATTTATTTTTTTAAAATAAAATAATTTATCATATTATATTATAAATGGATATAAAGAAGTTAATGAGTCTAGCGATTGAAGCAATTGTTGTTGGTTTTATTTTAGTTGTTGTTGGAACACTGGTATCATATATGGTAGGTAAGTATTTTTCGGTGTCTTTACCACCAGTATGTAAAGAATGGAATAAAAATAGAGTAATGGAATTATCATTATTTTTATCAGGTGTTTTAACACATTTATTATTTGAATTGGTTGGCGGTAACACTTGGTATTGTAAAAATGGTGTAGCTTGTCAAACAATTAAATTATAAAAATTATAAAAATTAATTATAACTAAATGATAAAAATAGGGACTTTTCTAAATTATCATTACTTTCATTTTTAATAATAGAATCAGTTATTTTGTCTCTATTATGATTATCATTATTTACATCATTATTTACATCATTATTTATATTACTAGTATTTAAAACACTAGATGCTGTAGTATATGAATTATTTGTAATTTCACTATTAAATAATGTATTATTCATGTATAAATCTTCTGTTAATATAGTACTTACTGTTTGTCCTAATGAATTCTCAATATAATCTTGATTATGATAAGATTTATAATAATTATCTTTTTCATATTTATTATCAATTGTATCTATATCAGAAATGGATTTATTATCATCAATATAATTATTTAATTCAAATTCATCAGTATTAAATAATTTATACTGATTATCATCATCTTGTTGAATCAAATTATATTTTAAATTTCTATTTTTAATTATATTTGTTATTTTTTTTAAATTATATTTAATAATTCCAATCCCAAAAGAAATTAAGAATATATATATAATATAAATATTATTCATTAATTTTTATTTAAATACAATTTTATTTTTTAATTAATTTATTATTCTTTTTCATATGATAGTTCTGAATTAATTGTGCTAAAACTAGAAAAACTATCACTTGAATGAATTGACAAAGAATCTTCTGATTTGTAACTTATAATTATATTACCACTTGAATCTAATTTTAAATCATCATTTTTTATATTATTATCTTGTAATATAATTTTTTCAATATTAATTTGTTTATTATCCAATATTTTTTCTACTTGTGTAGATTTATCAACTAATTCCTTTTTAATTATATTTTTAATATTTTCTTTATCAGATTTAATATATTCATAATCATTTTTAAATATACTATAATAGTTATAATTAATACAACCAGTTATTGTTACAATACAAAGTATACCAAATGATTCAATAATCATTTTGTTTAATTTAATAAAATAAATATAAATTATTAAATATAAATTATTAAAATTTTTTTAAATTAATTAAATTATTTTGCTATTAATATTAATTAAAGTGTTGTATAACTAGTATTTAAATATTTTACATTTTTAAAACCATTTTTCTTCATAAATAATACTACAATTCTGGCAAATTCTCCATTTTTACTATATATCAAAAAATTAGAATCCTTTTTATAATATATTATTTGTTTGTAGAATACATCAAATGGAATATGTATAGCTCCGGGATAATGACCATTATTCCAATCTTTATTATTTCTTATATCTATTATATAATCAAAATGATTTTGTTTAATTAATTCTTTGGCATTATTTGCATTAATACTATTTGACTTATTAGTAGGTGATAATAAATAAGTAATAAATAGAATAATCATTGTAAATATTAAAATTACAATAAAAATATTAATAATATCTGATACATCCATTTTTAATATATAATCATTTAATTAATTTAATAAATTTTATAATTAAGTAAAATAATTATATTGTTTAAAAAAATTAGATATTTATGGATAATTTATATTCTACATCTCCTAGTTCAGATATATCAATTTCTTCTAATAATTCTAGTATTTCATCACAATCTAAGAAAAAGCAAAGAAAAAAAAATAGAAATAAACAAAATTATGATCAGTTTATCCGTGAAGAAAGAAATATATTTGAATTTTTTAATTCAAATGATGATGAATATTATGTAGAAGATGATATTTATAATTTTGAATTAGTACCAAAAAATAAAAAACAGGAGGAGTTCATAAATTATCTATATAATAAAGAATTACCAGTTATATTTTCAATTGGACCAGCAGGTACTGGTAAAACATTTATATCATGTTTTTATGCAATTGAAAATTTTATAAATAATAAAATTGATAAAATTATTATTACAAGACCTACAGTTAGTGTAGATGAAGATCATGGTTTTTTACCTGGTTCTTTGAATGATAAAATGGAACCATGGTTAAAACCTATATATGATCATTTTTCAAAATACGTATCAATGAATTATTTATTAAAATTAACAAAAGAAAATAAAATAGAAATATGCCCTTTGGCATATATGAGAGGTAGAACATTTGATAATTGTATTATTATTGCAGATGAAATGCAAAACTCAACAGAAAATCAAATGAAAATGATATTAACAAGAATAGGAACAAATTGTAAGTTAGTTGTAAATGGTGATTTAGAGCAATCAGACAATAAACGAAATGGATTAAGAGATTTTATTGGTAAATATTATAGATATGAGAACGACTCCAAGAATAAAATTAAAATAATTAAGTTTGATAATTGTGATATACAAAGAAATCCAATAATATCAACAATATTAGATATTTATGAATCATGAATTATAAATCATTAAATATAATTTTTTATTATTTATTAATTTATATTAATATTTGTTTATTATAAATATGTATGAATTAATAAATAATAAAAAATTATTATCAAAACTAAATGATACAAATTATAAATTATTAAAATTTAATAAAGATATAGATAATTGTTTTCTATGTTCAATTATATATCCATATATATCAAAGGACTTAAATAATCTTTCTTCATATGAAGTAAATGATACAATAGAAATTTTTAAAAAAAAAATCAATAAAGTTTTAAAAAATAAATACAAAATTAAAACAACTAATATTACAAATAATTATTTAGATAAATTATCTGATTTAATTGGATATAATATTGCTGTATTTAATAAAAATTTTAATAATTTGAGTTTTGTGAATTCAAATAAATTTGGAAAGACATTATATTTAATAAAACGTAATAAAGATTTTTTTATACTTGTTAAATCTAATAAAAATATTAAATTGCTATTATCAAATAATTTATTAAAAATGAAAGGTGGAGTAAACCCTACTAATAATCTATCACCTCCAAACACTCTTCCAAAAATTTTAAATAAAGATGGATATTATAATGATGAAATTTTTGGTAAATGGTTAAAAGATTCATGTCAAGAATTGATACATTATTATACTTCAAATAAAGCGTCAACTAAACAGATTCCTGGAAGTAAATTTAAGGAAATAGTAACAGCAGTATATTCAAATTATTTTAGAGAAGATTTATACAATACTATTTCTAGTATTAATAGTTATTTAAAAAATAATGGGATTAATGCTATCTGTATAATTAGTGGAGGAGATGGTTTTAATAATTTAATGGATGATCCTGATGACAGAAAAGTATCATCTGATATAGATTTAAAAGTTTCATTACAAACAGAGAATGCAATTAATCTTTATAGGATAGTACAAAATAATAGTATTGAACAAATAGACCCTAATATTTTAAAAGCTATGGTTAGAGATGTAGAAATTGATACATTAAAAATGAAAAATACTTTATATTCAATATTAGAACAAACAGTTAATAATTTTAATAATAATTTAGAATATAAAAGAGCTTTTAATCATTTATACAATGAATTATATTTATATTTAAGGAATCACTTTGGAAAAGAAATTCCAATACTTAAAAAATACAAAGCAGATCCAAATAATATAAATAATATAAATAAACCACTTGGTTTAAATACAAATAATAAATCATTTTTACTAAGAAATAATTTGAGGAAAAAAGGAATAAATAATCAAGATTTGAGATTCCCATTTACAATGAATGATTTTACATTATATAGTATTGACCTTAAATTAGATAACGAACCACCTTTTAAAGGTATACCAGGTATTTTAGATTTTGTAATGATATCTCCTGAAAATGAATTAATATATAATGATGTTAGTGTTACTAATATTGATTATGTTCAAAGGTATAATACTACAATTAGTGTTATTTCAGCTGATTATTATATTCGAGATGCATTTAAATTAATTAGTTTTGGTTTAAGAACGCAAAACCGTAAATTTATAAAAGATATAGGAAGAATCTTACAAATAATTATAAAAACAAATATAATAAATGACCGAAATATAATTAAAGAATATATTCAATATATAGTTATACTACTAAATAAAATTAAACCAAATACGAATGATGAAATAGAAAAATATGAAGAATTTAGAAATATCATAAAAAAAATAAAACAAACATATAATCTTACAGGAGGTGCTATAAGTAATTTATATGATACGAAAAAAAATATTTTAAAAAAAAATATTTTAAAAAATAAAACTCTTAAAAAAAATACTTTAAAAAATAATACTTTAAAAAATAATACTTTAAAAAATAATACTCTTAAAAAAAATATTTTAGATGATAATACTTTGAATGATATGGATTTGAATTTTAGTTTAAATGATTATCCATTATATAATTATTATGATCTAGAAAATGAAAAAATGAAAGAAATAAATAATGAAAATACATCATTAAATAATAGAAATAAAAATGCTCAAACAGGCGGAACTAATGATTTTAAGCATATTAATTATTATTCTTTACCTATTTTTTTAGCAAATTATTTATCGGTATGTCATAATAATAATGAAAATTATTGTTTAAACTTACAAACTAAACCAAATTTTATGAAAGAAAAAAATTATTTTTTGATTAATAAAGATATTAGTTTTAAACCAAATTTAAATTTTTATAAATTTACAAAACTTATTGCAACCTCATCTAAATATCAAAATTCAAAAACTAAACGAAAATTTATAAAAGAACAATATAATATCATTAAAGCAGATAGTAATTATAATCTAGTATTGTATAATAAATCTATTGATTTATTTGATTATGGACCTTTTTCTCGATGGCATACTAATAATAAAGATACTATTTTATTAAATAATATGTGTATTGAAATTGGTGATTCAATAAAATTTGATAAAAGAAATATATTAATGCTTTATTATTTTAATAGACCAGATATAATTTCTATATTTGATTTTGATGAAGTTAATAATATTTATTCAAATGAATTATGTAAATTAATAGCAACAAACTTATTAACAAATTGTCATACATTAAATACAGAAGCTTACATAAATACATTATATGATGGTTCAACTTTAAAAAAATTTTTAAAAAAATTATTAAATTCAGGATATGATGGTTTTAAATATTTGTATGATATAATTTATAATATATCAATAGATAATGAGACAAATAATATTACAATGCCAAGTATTTTAACTTCAAGTATATATGATAGAAAATTAAATTTTAAAATAAGAAAAGCCCCAAATACTACTATACCATCCCCCCCAAAACAAAAGAAAAAAAAGAAACCATCAGTTGTAGTACCAGTACCAGTACCAGTACCAGTACCAGTACCAGCACAACAACCAGCACCAGTACAACAACAACCAGCACAACAACAACCAGCACAACAACAACCAGCACAACAACAACCAGCACAACAACAACCAACACAACAACCAGCACAACAACCAACACCATCTACATTACCATCTTCAATATTAAAAAAGTCTAAAAAAAAAAATAATAATACAGTTCAACCTCAACCTAAAAAAAATAAAAAAGGAAAAGGAAATAAAATAAGAATATAATATTTATAATGTTTAGATTTTATAAATTATGAAGACCATGTACCACCTAACCCACTATGGTATATTGTTAATGAGTTATAAATTTTAAAACAATCTGTTCTTAAATACATATCTTCATCATTATTTATTTCAATAATATCATTATTTAAATTTACATTATAATTAACAATACATTTATTTTTCTGTTTTTTTCTAATATTAGTTTCATGAGTTAAGAAAGGATATATTTCAGTAGATTTAAATATATGGACTTTATTAATATTTATTTTATTAAATGCTGTTTTAAAATAAATTGGTCCAGTTTCAACATTAATATATTTTGAATTAAAATCTATTTTATCTAAATTATCTTCATCTACTAGTTTTTTTATAATAGGGTGTTTTGGAATACTAGCAAAGAAACCATTGCTTAAATATTTTTTCTTTAAACCAACTGGTTCTTCATTACATATTAGGACTTGATTTTTATTATGTAAATCATTAATTTTTTTAAAGAATTCATCACTTAATTCAAATAAACTATCAAAATATATTCCACCAAATTTAAATATAATTTCATATCTTGCTAAATCAGCAATTTGTGCCCATTTTGACTGTTTATTTTTTTTACCAGCTTTAATACTCATTTGTATATATTTATAAGTAATTGGGAAATTATCTTCATTTAGATCTTCATTTGTCCATAATTTATAATCAAAGCTATGTTTATAACATATATCTCTTACACTATTTAATAAATGTTCTTTATATGATGGCGGGGTATTTCCAAACCATATTTGGTGTATTATTTTAGGTATTTTATTAACAGGTTTAACATAAATTGTTTCTTTTTGATAATAATCTCTTTCTAATTTAAACCCATCATTACTAATATTATCATTAAAAATCATTTTACATATATTTTGGGTATCATAATAGTATTTACATAATAATCTTTTTTGTTCTAGTTGATTCTTAGTTAATTTATTACCGATTTTAAAAAATTTAGGATTTTTAAAAATGGATTTAACTAATTTATGAATTGATTTATGGTGAGTATTAAGATATTCACCAGTACTAGAATGAGTTAGTACTACTTCCCATTTAATTTTATTTAATTCTTTAAGATATTTATATAATTTGGTGTCTTTATTTAAGAATAATTTATCGGAAATACTTTGTTCATCCGTATATTTATCTGGAATATCAAACATATCTAATTTGTAAATACCTAAGTGTTTTATAGTATTAGTAAGTTCTTTAACCCTAACCTTATTTTTTTTATTAGTACATACAATAAGATGCCAACCTGAACCAATTAATAAATTCATTCCGCCCCAAAGTATTTCATCATCTGGATGTGCAACTATCATAAGTTTAGTTGGTTTTAATTTATTAAATTTAGTGTTAATATACATTTTATAATATTAAACATTTTATTTAATTATCTTCTCCAATTTTTAATCTAGGATCAGGATTTTTCATAAAGTCATCAAATTCTTTAAAATAACTAATAAATAGAGATGAAGTATATGTTGTATCGGTGTCATAACAATTTTTTAATCTAGATTGTAATTTACCCCATTTAACCATTTCATCTTCATTGCCATCTAATTTAGTATCATAATATTCATTTAAATCACCTATTTCACATGAATAATCTTCACAATATACATAATCAATAATATATTCTTCTGGTAACCATTGAGTTCTCCAGTATTTAATTAATGTATTTGTATTAAAAATATTATCAATTATTAAATATTCAGATACATCATTTGGTTTTTTAATTTTATTAAATTCAGATAAGCATTTAGTTACAAAATATTTACAATTTACATTATTTAACATACAAAATATAGAATTAGGAATAATATTTAATACATTATTATCTACACATTGTAGTTTGGTATTTGATAATGAATTATAATTTACTGCAAATATTTCAGATACTTCATCATTTAATATAATTTCAAGATTTGATGTATGTATTTTATTAAATGTATCTGCTGAATCACTTAATATATCTGGTTTAAATAATTGTTTATATTTAGTAAATTTATCCATTTGAATAGGAAATACTTTAATTAAATCATCTTTAATATTTTTGTTCTCTAATAATTGATAAGTTTTAATAAAACTACATAATATAGGTGATTTACATTTTTTTTCATATAATATTAATAATAATGAATATTTATTGTTAATATGTTGTAATATATTTTGGTAATGATTTATATATTTATTAAATGTTTCTTCATTATTAGTAAATAGTGTAAATATAAACTTACTATTTTTTTTATATAAGAATCTATATTTTAAAATTTCATCTATTTTTGTATTATTAATATCAAAGCTATAATCATATTGTGTATATTTAAATAAATGTATTTGTTGCCCTTTTAATAATTGCATATTAATATCTTCAATCAAAGTATTTTTTTTATTAAGATTTCTAAATATTAAATTCATATCTTTTTCATGATACTTAAATATTTGTTTAATTTTATTTCCATTATATTTATCAATAATATCAGTATTTTCATAGCATTTTGATTTTATATTTCTAGCATACCAATCACGACTTTCCGGATCTCTATATTTACTAAAGAAATAATCAACAGGTTGTCTTTTAATTTTTTTGTTATAATTAGATGTTTGAACAGCTAATTCTTCACTTGTTATATCTTCAGGATGTATTATTAATGGTGGACCCATATAATCTCTTAGATGATTACCTTGACCATTTAATTTATCTGTTAAATAAATATAGTTATTTGGAAACCAAAAACATTTTAAGTTATTTATAGATTTTGTTGAAGTAAAAACAATATCCAAAATTCTATCATCTGCCTTTGTTTTATTATTATTTGATAATAAGTCCCATATTTTTAATGTATTTTTAGATTGGAGACTATTACTCCACCACATTGTGCCACCAGATGTATTTAATACTAAATCATTATAACATATATCTAATGCAGTTATATCTTCTCTGATAGTTTCAATATCAGTATTCCAATTTAAAACCATACAATCATAATATACTTGGTCAAATAAATGTAAATACTGTAATGGATACATATCAGCATCAGTATATAAAACAGGTTTATTAAATTTTTCAATTGTATTCAATATAAATTTAGGTTTATAATTAATTAATTCTTGATAATTACCATCTTTTACACTAAATATTTCAACATAATAATTCATATTAAATTTATTACATTGTTTTATTAATCTTTCGGTAAGTTCACCATATGTTTGTTTATTTCTAAAAGTTATTAAAACATCATATTCATTATCAGGTGGTAAATAATCACCTGTATATGAGTATATACTACCAGGCCCAAGTATTAAAACAGTTATTCCTAATTTATGAAAGTCTTTATTTATATGTCTAAAATTTATTTTACCATAACAGAAGCAAGCAGCATGTACACCATCAATAATAGTTTGTTTTGTTTTGGTATATTTATTTTTATTAATTTCAATATTATCATATAGTTCATCTAATATTTTTTTCATAACATCAGAATTATTTCCTTGCTTATTGGATTTACCATCAATATCAAACCAAGGCAATTCATTATCATTTTTATCTTTGGGCATTTTAATTTTTTTATGCCATGCTTTATCTATATTATACCATATTCCCAAATCAATTAATTTTTGCTTCATATATCCATCTAATTTTTTAAAACTATATTCATTTTCTAAATATTTATTTAGATTTACTTTATTATCAAGTACTGAATTTAATATATTATTTTGTTGATTTTTTTGTAAATTATAAAAATCAGTACCTTTAGAATTTGGATTTATTTTATCATAGTTCCAAACATAAGTAGAGTATATAAATTTTGAATCATAAGACATTTTCTTTTTTATTACATCTAGATTGTCTTGTATATTCATTTTTTATATTTAAGAAATATATTAATATATATAAATATATTATGTTTAAAAATAAAACTATATATGATAATTTTGAATCGTTAGATAAATTTTGGGAACCATTTAATAATGCATGGGTTGATGAGATTGGTAATGGTGTATCAGGTAAAAATGTAGGTATAGAAGAAGTAAATGTTTCTAATGAAGGAACAGAAATGAAGAAATGTCTTGTTATCAAAGCAAATGGAGATAAGTATAATAAAAAAGAACCAACAGGATTTAAAAAAGTAGATGATGAGATTGTAGAAGTTAATAAATCAAAAAGAGTTGGTGGTGGTGTAGTAACTAAATATAAATTAGGTTCAGGAATATATGATATTAGAGTTAAATTTTCAAAAGATAATATATTTAATGCATTATGGTTATATAGACATATTGAATTTAATAAAGATGATTATAGACATAAAGATGATGAAAGATATAATGATAAAAATAATAATACAGTTATTAATTCAGAAATAGATTTAGAATATCCAATATATAAAAATAATAGAAAAGATATTCGTATTAATACATATAAATCAACTGAAGATAAATCATTATTTATAGAAAATGATATAAATTTACAAAATCTTAATTTAAAACTAGATGATGATAAATGGCATAATGTGCGTTTTGAATGGGAAACAGGTTTAGTTAATATTAAAGACATAATAGGTAGAGATTTATATGATGATGAAATTGTTTTAGTAAATGAAGTTGTATATATAAATAATATTCAACTTAAAAAATATAATAAACTAAATGGTTATTATATTAATATAGATGATAAACTTAATAATACTATAAATTATGGTAAATCAATAAAAGTTTTTATTGATGATATTGAGATTTATAGTGATGAAACAAATTTAGATAATTTTGATTATAATAAATTTATGAATAATAAAATACCAAATATTAAATCTTATTTTATGATTGCGCTATGGTTTTCTGATGCATTGCAGGATAAATGTGATTATGAAACAACAAAAATGTATATAGATTATTTTAATTATACACCAAATAATGATTTTAATACGGATATAAATAATAAATAATAAACATACGATAAAATATGAAGAAATATACTAAAAAATAAAATATGAAGAAATATACTAAAAAATAAAATATTATAATATATTAAATGACATATAATATATATGATATTCAAAATAATAATAAATTTAAAATATTAAACTTTCATAATAAATTAACAGATAAATTTTTAGGTAATTATCTATTTGGAGTTAGTTTTAAAAATGTAGATAATAATAATTTATTGTCAATGATTAAAGTTTTGAAAGAAGATTTAAATAATAAAATAAATAAAAAATTTAATGATAAATTTAATAAATTAAATAATAAGCATTTAGATATATTATCTAAAATGAATAATGTTAATTTATCAATATATGATACATCATTAAATATTATGTATTCTGCTAATACAAAGGCAAGAAAAAAAGTTAATTTATTAAAAGCAGGAAATTCTTATTTTACATTAGTTAAAAATAATAAACAAAATAATCCATTTATAATGAAAGGAGGTGTTCCACCTTTTACAAGAGTTCCATTAGTTTTAAAAAGTGTTATTAAACAAGGTACTAGAGGGGTTGCTGAACAAAATATAGGTCAAATCGTTAATAAAAATTTAAGAAAAAATTATAATAATAGTTTACCTAATCAAGATGAGGAAGCATCATTTCATCATGAAAAATTTGATAATAATAGTGAAGATATTAAAAATATAAATGATCCAAAATATAAATTAGGTGATTTAATTTGGAAAAGAAATATGCCAGAAGTAGTAGTTCAACATTATAATATATCTGATTATGATTATTCGACAAAATATTTTACAGAAGTGGCAGCTTTATCTGGTATTGGATTAGTAACATGGATGAATCATGAGAAAAAAGTAATAATGTTTCATAATTTTTCAAATGAACAGAAATTAACATTTATGAGAAAATATAAAGAATTTTCAGAATTATTAGAAGGTATATCATCAGACGAAGATTTAAATAATGTTAAAGCAAATCAGTCTAAACAGATTATTAAAAATATAGTAAATAATACACCATTAAATGAGTATAAAGATTTAAAGTATCTACAGGCTTTTAGAGAAATGTCAGATTTCTTTGTAGATAATGATATGGAATAGATAAAATGTCCTAAATGGGAACAAGTATCTGCAAGTATTCCGAAAATGTCCGCAAAAGTCGGTTTTCAACTCATTATTTTTAGCGTTTTTTAGTGAGTTCACTAAAAATGATTAAAAATATCAATAATTACTATTTTAAGCGTAAAATATCAAGTAAGAAATGTCCTAAATGTACATTTAGGACAAAATATAGTTATTAATTTTAATGAAAAATAATGACACTCATTAAAAATGATGAAAAATAATGATACTCATTAAAAATGACGAAAAATAATGAGTTGAAAACGGACTTTCACGGACATTTTCGGAATACTTGCAGATACTTGTTCCCATTTAGGACATTTTAATTAATTATTTATTTATTTTTTATTTGTTTGATGTATTTAATCTTTTATGTTTCTTTTTAGTATAGTGTATTGACTAAATATTAATCAGGGAGAGAGATAAAGAAGCATTTTAGTTCTATAAGTATCGATCTTATCAACAAATTTAAATTTAGACCCAACTTCATCACCAAAGTAATGTCCATTTATATGATATGATTCTTGACCTAATAAACCTGCATATATGTGAGATGCAAAATCATTACTAGTATATAAAACAGAATATTTATTTCTATAATCGGTATTATTTTGTATATGTTCCTTTAATAATTTCGCAAATCTAATTTGACCTTGATCACCAATTAATTTAAATGTATACAATAATCTTTTCATATAATTTCGATTATCATCATTTATTCGTCCAAATATTCTTGTTAATATTATACCATAATTTTTATTTAATAAATTATCACCCATGTTATGGTAGGGTATAAATAAATCCAGATCTTCAGTCAAGACATTACTAAAATAATTGAAATTATGATAATTATTTCCTATATTTCCTCCATTATAAGTCGTAACAGATATTACTTCATTCTCTTCATCTTCACCTTCATCTTCATCTTCATCTTGTTGATATTGCAAAGGTATTGGAAGAGTATTATTAATATTATCTTGTAAATTGTTAGCGATATATTCGTTAATTGAACTCTTTTTACCAAAACCATCTAATATAAATGAAATTCTGTGTGTATTATCAGGAACAGTATCAGGATTAGTTTGTTTAATTTGTGTAGTTAATAGAATGCGATATTCTGTATCATTATCATCTGTACCATTAGTTAATTTAGCAAGTCTAAAATGAAATTTAAATCTATAATCCATATAAAATGAATTCATAAAATCAAAATATGATGAATATATATCGGACAGATTACATTGATTATTTACTATATTATAATCATATACATTTCTTAAATATAAGGTATCAGTTACTTTAAAAAAATCCATATTACGATTACGTTCCTCAGTACCCCAAAAAGTATTTAATTTTTGATTAAATTTATCTCCTACAATACTATTTACATTTATATTATAAAAGTTTAAACTGCTAATAATACCTCTTTCTGTATTAGGTTGTACTGGTGATTGTCCAATAACTATTTCATTTCGTTTAATACTTTTAGTTGATTCAGAATCTATTAAAGTTGTTGGATTTATAAATCTTATTAAATTTATTCCATATTCAGATATATTTAATGAACTATATTGATCTTTTAAATATTCTAACATTAAAGTTGTAAGATCGTACCCCTCGGAATTTTCAATAATAATTATATTTCTAAAATGTTTCTTTTGATTTATAAAATCAGCGGTTCTTGGATAATTCCAATTTATATTCCAATTAATAAATTGATTAGTAAACCAATTATTACTAAAATTGCCACAAAATCCAACACAATTAGGTTTAAATAGTTTAAGTGTTGTAAATAATTTTTTCTGTTCATTACTTAATAATTTTATATCAGGTTTATCCAATAATATTTCCATAAATACATTAATATATTTATATTTAATAATACTATTATTATTAAAAACACCATTACGTAAACTATTATCCGGGCATTCTACTCTTTGACGATTTGTCTCTGTAAAAATCTTAAATATCTCTAGTACTATTTCATTATTACTTGCAAAATCTTTAATAGTATCTAAATAATTTTCATACATATATCGTATATACTCAGGAATATCTGTAGTATTATTTGACTCACTTAAATTAGAACTAATAAATGCATTTAAATTTGATAATATATTATCTTCATCTACAATGATATCTACTGGTCCTTGTAATGATTCTTGTGCTAGTGCTGGTGTTGGTACTATAAGTGTTCTATTGATATATGTATTAGGTGTTTCATTTACTTCTATATTATCAATATTATATTGATATGGTAGTCGTAATATATCCCTTTGGTCATTATATAGTTCTATAATATTATTATATCGTTCTTTAGAACCTCCGCTTTGATTCGTATTATTTTCTCTATCTATAACTAGTTTAGGAATATTTTTTGAATCTCCTCCATTTTGATTATTACTCATTTCTGAATCATCTTTATTTTCTACTTTTTTTTTGTCAATTTGAGATTTTAGTGATTCATAAGTTGTAAATTGTTTTGAGGTTAATAAAATTTCTGTATTAATAACAGATATATATTTTCTTATATTATTTTTTATATCTTCTCCTAATTTTAATTTTTTCATTAATCCTTCAATATCTTTTATTCTCTTTATTTCTTCATCAACTATTTCTACAAAATTATTAATCTTATTCTTACTAATACTTTCATATGTGTAATCATCTATAAGTGCAATAAAATTATTATAATTAATACTTTTTTGTTGTTGAATTGGATTTAAATTTTTATTATTTGGTTTTGGTTTTGATACAACAGATACATTATCATGCATGATGCTATTTTTACTAGTATTAGAGACAGATTGTTCAACATTAGAGGGAGGTAAG
>Ga0181422_1000157_pt1 | contig 21283 bp, 19 predicted proteins | sample 45SPOviralmetaG_FD_130147 | JGI IMG/M metagenome (GOLD analysis project Ga0181422, IMG submission 130147) | Marine viral communities from the oligotrophic San Pedro Time Series (SPOT) site, San Pedro Channel, CA, USA - 45 SPOT_SRF_2013-07-18 | ecosystem: Environmental > Aquatic > Marine > Strait...
AACATTACTTGTACGCAATCTCTCTTGCTGACATAATTAATTCGTCAGCTTCTTTTCTTGATAAAGAAAATTCTTCTAAATAACCATCTATCCTAATTTTTTTTCCTTTAATTTCGTCAAATCCACCTATAAGCTCGTCTGATGAAAGGTCTGCAAAATCACTTATTTTTTTAATATTTTTTTGACCAAGTATTACAAGCATACCTTGTGTCATTCCATTAAGGTTGATTAATTCTTCTTCGACTCCAAGCTCTTTAAGTTTAAGAGCAACTGCCTCTTTCTCTTTAACCAGAGTTTCTTTGGACCTATCTATAAGCTCTCTTGCGGTTTCTTCATCAATTGCCTCTATTTTAGCAATATTCTCTGGGGCAGATTGAGAAATATCTTCTATACTTGTAAAGCCTTCAGAAACTAAAAGTTGACCTAGAGTTTCATCAACTTCAAGATTTTTAACTAACGTTTCTGTTCTTTCTTTAAATTCTGTTTGTCTTCTCTCAGAGTCTTCTTTGTCGGTTAAAATATCAATTTCATAGTTGGTAAGCTTAGAGGCTAACCTAACATTCTGACCTCGTCTACCAATAGCTTTACTTAAATTTTCTTCAGATAAAATTATATCTATTCTTTTATTTTCTTGATCAATTAAAACTCTTTGTATCTCAGCTGGCGACAAAGATTCAGAAATTAATGTTGGAAGATCTTCCGTCCATTTTATAATATCAATCTTTTCACCGTGAAGTTCGTTTACAATTGTTTGAACTCTGCTACCTCTCATACCAACACAAGCACCAACCGGATCTATCGATGAGTCTTGAGAATGTACGCAAATTTTTGCTCTACTTCCTGGATCCCTTGCAACAGATTTAATTTCTATAGTTCCCTCATAAATTTCTGGGACTTCCTGAAAAAATAGTTTTGCTAAAAATTGTGGGTGAGCCCTAGATAAAAATATTTGATGCCCTTTGAGTTCCTTTTTGACTTCATAACAGTATGCTTTAACACGATCACCTGTTTTTAAAATTTCTCTTGGAATTAATTCATCTTTTTTAATAACACCCTCAGCTTTTCCAAGATCAACTATAACATTTCCATACTCTAATCTTTTTATAATTCCACTAAGTATTTGTCCTTGTTTTTCAATAAAATCTTCGTATTGCCTATTTTTTTCTGCTTCTCTAACTCTGCTACTTATTACCTGCTTTGCACTTTGAGCTGCTATTCGTCCAAAATCTATTTGTGGCAATTCTTCATATACTTTTTCACCTACTTTTATGTCTTTATTTTTTGGATTGCCTTTAAGTGCTTCTGCTAGTGTAATTTCCCTAGCCGGATCCTCGATTTTCTCTACAATTTCTAATACTTTCTGGATTTTAATGTCACCACTTTCTCTATCTATGATCACTTCAATATTGTTATCATTTCCAAATTTTGTAAGAGCTGCTTTTTGAATTGCGCTTTCCATTGATCCAATAACTAATTCTTTATCAATAGATTTTTCGTTTGCTACAGCTTCAACTATTCTTAAAAGTTCTAATTTATCCAAACCTCTGTTTAACATTTTTTATTGCTCCTAAAAAAAAATGGGCTAAAGCCCATTTTAGATTATCAATTATTTAGATTTGTTCTAAAAGAAAATTATGGTTTTTTCAAGATTACAATTTAAATAAATCTAATTTATCTGTTTTTTCCCATGTAAATTCACCTTTATTTGAGGGCTTTCTGCCAAAGTGACCATAGGCTGAAGTAACTTCATATATAGGGTTATTTAACTTTAACATTTCTCTAATGCCTCTAGGAGACAAATTGAAATTATTTTCAATGATTTTCTTAATTTTTTCTACTTTACCTTCATCACCATTTCCTAATTTAATGAAAATAGACAAAGGTTTAGAAACTCCAATCGCATAAGCTAATTGAATTAAGCATTTTTCAGAAGCACCTGAAGCAACTATGTTTTTTGCTAAGTATCTTGAAGCATAAGCTGCTGACCTATCTACTTTTGTTGGGTCTTTACCAGAAAATGCTCCGCCACCATGAGGAGCTGCCCCTCCATAAGTATCGACTATAATTTTTCTTCCAGTCAAACCTGTATCACCATCTGGTCCTCCAATAATAAATTGCCCAGTTGGATTAATATAAATTTCTTTGGAATTTAGATCTGTCAAAAAATTTTCTGGTATTGATTTTTTAATATAAGGCATTATCAAGTCTCTAACCATTTCTTGATTTAAATCTTTGGAGTGTTGAGTCGAAATTACTACTGATGTCACTTTAGTTGGTTTATCATTTTCATATAACATTGTAACTTGACTTTTTGAATCTGGCTCTATTCCTTTTAAAATTCCTTTTTTTCTATCATCAGCCATTAATCTTAAAATTTTGTGTGAATAATGTATTGGCGCTGGCATTAATTCTTCAGTTTCATTACATGCATATCCAAACATTATTCCTTGATCTCCTGCACCTTCATCTTTATTATTTTTTGAGTCAACGCCCATTGCAATGTCTGATGATTGCTCATGTAAATATGTTTCTATATTTGCTGTTTTCCAACTAAATCCTTCTTGATCATAACCAATATCCTTAATACAATTTCTAACTTTATTTATAAGTTCATCTTTTTCAATTTTAGGCCCTCTTGTTTCACCAGCTAGAACAACTTTATTTGTTGTTGTTAAAGTTTCGCAAGCTACTCTGGAAACAGGATCTTTTGATAAATAAGAGTCAACAACCATATCTGAAATTCTGTCACAAACTTTATCTGGATGACCTTCTGAAACTGACTCGCTAGTAAATAAAAACTTGTTATTTTCCATATTTTTTAATTTTATAAAACGTAAAGATAAGAAAGTATGTAAATAAAAGGACAAAAAAGATCAAATCATTTTTATTGTTATCAGATCTTATCAACGGTACTTCTAATTCTATATTTCCAGCCTCATTACGATTTAGTTGTTTTATTGTAAATCCTTTATTATCAATAATTGCACTTGTGCCTTTATTTGCTGACCTCAAAAAGAACGTACCGCTCTCGATAGCTCTAAATATTGCTTTAGCATAATGTTGATCTGGTCCAATTGTATTCCCAAACCAGCCATCTTCAGAAATATTAACAATTAAGTTTGTGTCTAAACTTCTCTCTTGAATAAATCTTGTAAATATAACTTCATAGCAAATCAAAGGTAATATATTTAATTTTTCAATTTTTATATTTTTCTGCTTACCGCCTTGTAAAAAAGACCCAAATCCTTCTGTGATTTTTTTTAAGCCAAATTTATTTAAAAAAATTTCAAAAGGTAAAAATTCACCAAAAGGAACCAGTTTTTGTTTATTGTATTGATGTATAATTTCGAATTTATTGTTTATAAAAAGCAGACTATTATAAAATAAATTAGTTTCTTTATTTAATTTATTAATTCCAAAAACAATATAATGATTATTGCTAAAATTTTTAGAAATAAGATCTCTAAAAATTAGTATTTCGTCATAGCTATAACCACTAAAAATGCCTTCTGGCCATATAAATAAGGTTTTTTTTTCTTTGTTTGGATTGCTATATTTAATTAATTTATTAATTTTTTTTTCAATTTGACCGAAAGATAATCCATATTTTAACTCGAAGTTAGGTGATATTACTTTAACATTAATTTTTTTATTTATAGTTTTTAAAAACATTTTGTTTTTGTTTATTTCATAACTTCCAAAAATAAATAATCCTAAAATTAAACCAAGCATACTTGTGGATGTTATTATTTTTTTTGAAATACTATTATTAAAAAAAAATATTGCTGGTGCTGTAAAAATAGTTATCACTACTAAATTGAAGGCATATAGACCAATTAAATTTAGAATTTGAATAATTTCTATGGATGAGGAAAAACTATAGGCCCACAAATTCCAAGGAAATCCTGTAAATAATTTTGCCCTTAAATAATCTGCAGTCGCAATGGAGCCTGAAAAAAAAAAGATTGAATTAACATTATAGTTTAAAAAAGGACCAATTAATAAAATCGTGATACCGACAAACAAACTTAGAAACAATGGAATTAAAATAAGAGCAAATGGAATTAAGACTTTGAAATTTTCATCGAAAGTTAGTGAATTGCTAATCCAAGAAATTCCACTAAGATAAAAACCAAAACCAAATAAAGTTCCGAATATTAGTAGATTTTTTTTATATGGTTTCTTTCGATAAATACTTTTTGATTTTTTATTAATATAAACCACAAAATAAAAAAATAGTGGAAAAATAATAAAATTTATTATTGTTATGTTAAATGGCTGAAATGAAAATACTGTTAAGAGTCCTAAAATAAAAGGACTTAAATATAAGGTTAAGAAACGGTTGTTTAGGTATTTTTCTACCATTATTTTATATTTTTAAGATATTCTATTTCAACTCTTTTCATTTTTTTAAAATCTTTTTCACTTTTGTGATCGTGTCCAAATAAATGAACAAGACCGTGCACCCACAATTTATCAAATCGAGATTTAAAAAGTTTTAAATTATTCTTATATCCAACTTCATTAAAATTAATAATTATATCACCTAAATAAATTTCTTTTTCATTTTTGAGAAGATATTTTAATTTTGTTTCATTATGAAATGGAAATGATAGGACGTCTGTTGATTTATTTTTATTTCTAAATTTTTTATTTAAATTTCTAATTTCTTTACTTCCAGATAACAATAAGGAGCAAAAAATAATATTTTTTTTGTAATTTTTATTTTTATTGTTTAATTTTTTTATCTTTTTACCAATATAGCTGTGCGGATTCTTGATAATGCGCAACCAATTTGAATTATTGTAAATTACATTAATTTTTATCATCAGTGCTTTTAGTTTGATAAGCCCTAATAATTTTTGAAACTAATGGATGTCTAACCACATCGTTATGATCAAATTCGATTATTTTAATTTCGTCTAAGTTTTTTAAAATATGTTTTGATTTAATTAACCCAGAGTTTGCCTTATTGATTAAATCTACCTGTGAAGGATCGCCATTTACTACTAATTTTGAGTTTTCACCTATTCTAGTTAAAAACATTTTAATTTGTGTCTCAGTTGCATTTTGTGCTTCATCTAAAATAGCAAAGCAATTTTTTAAAGTTCTTCCTCGCATAAATGCCAAAGGAGCTATTTCAATTTCTCCGGTTTCTATTTTTTTATCTATTTTGTCCGCACCAAATAGTTCGTATAAAGCATCGTACAATGGTCTTAAATATGGATCGACTTTCTCTTTCATGTCTCCTGGCAAAAAACCTAGCTTCTCTCCGGCTTCAACAGCTGGACGAGATAAAATTACTCTTTCAATTTTTTTTTCCATAAGCAAAGTGACTGCTACTGATACAGCTAAAAAGCTCTTTCCCGTTCCGGCAGGACCTAAAGCCATCACAACATCATTTTCTTTAAGGGCCGTTATATAATCTGATTGTTTTTCCGATCTCGCAATAACAGATTTTCTTGGTGTTTTTATCAATTGTTTGAATGATTTAACGTTGGATTCCTCTAATTCTTTATTTTTTTTCACAGATAATAATATATCTTCTTTTTCAATAATATTCGTTAATAAATATTTGCCCATTAAAAACTTTATTGCCTCACAAAAAACAGATGTATTCTCAATATCTCCTTTGCATGTAATTGAGTTTCCTCTAAAAAATACTTTTGTATCAGTCAGTTTTGATAAGTGTTTTAAATTTTGATCAAATTGACCAACAATAGAAATTAAAATATCATTATCTATTATTTGAATATTAATAGTTTGATTATCAATTTTTTTAACAATTAAGTTTTGTTCAAGCTTACTTATTTCAGACATATTTTACGCTGCAAAATCCTTATGAAATATTTTTGAATCTATTTCACCAAATAATGTATTTTGATTTATTTTATTAATTTTGATATTTTTTATTTTACCAGTTAAATTTTCAACACTTTCAACAATTACTGAATTAAAATGTTCGTCCCGACCAAAATACTTATTTGGATTATTTGTTTTATTTTCAAATAAAACTTGAACAGTTTTTTTTAAAAGTTTTTGTCTGTATTCTGATTTTATTTTTTTAGAAAGGTCTTGAAAAATGTTTAACCTTTCCTTTGCTAATTTTTCATTAATTTTTTTTGCTTTAAAAGAAGGAGTACCTGGTCTCGCGCTAAATATAAATGAATATGAACCTATGAACTTTATCTTTTTCATTAGCTCTAGTGTTTTTTCAAAGTCAGCTTGGGTTTCTCCAGGATACCCTATGATGAAGTCACTAGATAATTGTATTACGGGATTAATTTTTTTTAATTTTTTTACAACATATAAATATTCTTCAATTGTATGTTTTCTATTCATATTTTTCAGAATTTTATTAGATCCACTTTGAACTGGAAGGTGAATTAATGGCATTAATTTTTTACAATCTTTATGAACTTGAATTAAATCATCTGTAAAATCTATAGGGTGAGAAGTGGTATATCTTATTCTCTTTAAATTTTTAATTTGAGCAATTTCAACAATTAAATCTGAAAGTTTTTTTCCTTCAAAATTATATGCGTTTACATTCTGTCCAAGAAGCGTAATTTCCTTTGAACCATTATTAACTAGTTGTTTTGCTTCATCCACCAGCTCGTTAGCAGATCTTGAAAATTCTACTCCTCTTGTATACGGAACAACACAAAATTTACAGAACTTATCACATCCTTCTTGAATAGTTAAAAATGATGAAACTTTACTATTAGAATTTTTGATACAATTTAAAGTATCAAATTTTTCCACAGTATCAAAATCTGTCAAATTTAATAAGTTTGAGTTTTTTTCAAAATTAATAATCATTTCATTTATCTTATGGTAAGACTGAGGTCCCACTACTGCGTCTATATACTTCTCTCTTTTTAATAAAATATCTCCTTCTGCTTGAGCTACGCAACCTGCTATAATTACAATTGGTTTTTTTTTATTCCTGAATTCTTTCTTAATTCTTCCAATGTCATGATAAACTTTATTTGTTGCTTTTTCTCTTATATGACAAGTGTTTAACACATAGCAATTTGCTTCATTTATATTATTAGTTGGAAAATAGTTTATTTTTTTTGTTAAATCTAAAATACGATTACTGTCGTACTCGTTCATTTGGCAACCCAATGTTTTAATGAATATTTTTTTGGTCAAACTATTTTTTTATTTTTGAGCCATAAAGCTCAAGCTTATGATCTACCAGTTTATAACCTAATTTTTTTGCTACGTCATTTTGAAGTTTTTCAATTTCTTTGTCTACAAACTCAATTATTTCACCGCTATTTATATCGATAAGATGGTCATGATGTTCATCGGGTGATTGCTCATATCTAGCTTTACCACCTTTAAAATCATGTTTTTCAAGAATGCCCGCTTCTTCAAAAAGCTTTACTGTACGATAAACTGTAGCAATACTTATTTTCTTATCTACCTCACTAATTCTTTTGTGTAACTCATCAACGTCCGGATGATCTTTAGAATCAGCCATAACTTGAGCTATAACTTTTCGTTGATCTGTAAGCCTCACACCTTTATTTTTGCACTTTTTTTCAATTGAATTCATTTTAATAATTTAACTTAAGTATATGGGTTTAATCAAATTTTTTTGTAATAAATCTTTTTTAATTAAAATATCAATATTAACAAGGTTAAATTGACCTAGATCTGAATTTTTGAAGCCAAAAAGATTAATTTTTTTTGTTATTTTTATTCCTTTTGCAATAGCAAGAGAAATACGCATAGAGGAAAAGCTTCCTGGTCCATAATTCACTAATATTGAAAAATCATTGTTAAAAATTACTTTGTGTTTTTTTATTAGATTTAATATGGTTATTATTAATTGATCTTTATTTTTACTTTTAGATTTGAAATCATGTATATAAAAATTACCATTAACTTTTAATCCAATCTTATCGTTTTTACCTATGCAATTTATAATCAAAAAATCTCTAATCATTTATTCCTTTATAGCTTTATTATGCTTTCAAAACAATTTGTATTCGAATACAAGTCTAGACAATATTAAAGATTTTGGAATAATTTCCTTAATGTATCATCGGTTTGAAGAAAATAAATATCCCTCTACAAACATCAAAATACTAGATTTTAAAAATCAATTAGAAATTATACAAAAAAATAATATTAAGTTTATAAATCCTAAGAATTTTGAGCAAGAATTAAAGAATAATAAAAAACAAAGAAAAATTTTATTAACAATAGATGATGGTTTTTTATCATTCTATAATAATGCATGGCCAATTTTAAAAGAAAAAAAAATACCTTTTATTTTATTTGTAAGCACTAGAGAAGTTGGATCTTTTAATTATATGAATTGGGATCAAATAAACGAAATAAACAAAGAAACCTTTGTTGAAATAGGGAATCATAGTCACACTCATGAATATTTAGTCGATAAAGATAATGAATCAATTAAAAACGATATTTTAAAATCAATTAATATTTTTAAAAAAAAATTAGGAAAGAATTCTGATTTCTTCTCATATCCTTTTGGTGAATACAGTGTGGATTTTATAAATATTATTAAATCTCTTGGATTTAAATATGCATTTGGACAACATTCAGGAGTAATAGATGATACTAAAAATTTTTATGAATTGCCTAGATTTCCTATTAACGAAAAATATGGTGAATTAAAAAGATTCACTTCCTTGACTAAAACTTTACCCTTTAAATATAAACAAATATTACCCGAAGAGAAATACCTTCTTGCAAAAAAAAATCCTCCGGAAGTTAAAATTGAGTTTTATGATAATTTAGAAAATATTGAGTCAATTAATTGCTATTCTAATGAGGGTAATAAGTGGAGAAAATCTAAAATAGACTTTTTAAACAACAATATCCTTCAAATTAATATTAACGAAAAATTTATTGGTGAAAGAGGTCGTATAAATTGTTCTCTCAGAGATCCTAGTGGATTTTGGCGTTGGTTAGGAATTCAATTCGTGGTTAGTGAAAAATAATTAAGATGCCAGCTCAATTTGTTTAACGGAATTCACTAGTCTAACAGGCTCAAAATCCGCCAACCTGTTCTGTTTAATAATTTGATTTAAAATTTTTATATATTCAGATCCTGTTTGTGCGTAACTTTTTAATGTTTCCGTTAGTTCTAGCCCAGCAATATCTTTATTTTTTTCCCTCAAATTAGATCTTTTTGTTCTAAATTTTACGTAACTTTTATGTGTATTCAAGTTATTTTGATATGCTTTTACAGAAGCTCTTAAAATCGGGAATTTTAAAATTTTATGGTTTTTATTACTTGCTCTATCTAATGGTGCTATTCCCTGACCACTCCAAGTCCACTGACCAAATATTGCATTTCCTTCCAAGGCAAATCTAGAGGTGCCCCAACCACTTTCCTTTGCTGCTTGAGCAAGCGCAATAGATGTTGGAATAATATCCACACGTAATAACAACTCATCCATATTTCCTTTTTTTACTTTATATTCCAATAGTTTTTGTCTTAACCACTGTTTTTCAAGATCAGTTGTATTTTTCTTTTTATAAATTCTTTTTAATTTTGTGCGATCAGCTAAAATTCTTTCATTTTCAGCTACTATTAGTGGAAGCACAATCTTTATGAAAGTTTCTTTTTTTAATCTTGTATTTTGCAATTCATCTAGATCTTTTGGAAATTGTGTAAAATAAATTGGTTTTACAAGTTTTTTATTTCTTACTTTACTTAGGTCGTAATCTACATCTTTGAAAAGATTTAAAACAGTTTCAGTTTTTAGATTTAGATCAGGCAGAATTACTTCTGCAACATTTTTATTTTTTACCTTCAGTTGTTGCTTCTGTTTATCTTTTTTGACTTGGATTTTTGGTTTTTGCTCTACTTTTTTAGTTTTAATGTTAGGTTTTTTTTCTACTTTTTTGTTCTTAATTTCTGGTTTTTTTATTTCCGACTTCTTAATTTCAGGTTTTTTTATTTCTACTTTTTGTTCAAAATTAAGATTGTCAATTTTAGTTATGCTGGTAATTAAAACTGTAGTCACTCCAACAATAATGAAAAAACCTATTATTACTGTTTTTGCACTTTTTGGATTAATTTGTTGATTATAAATACCATTTAGTAAATCTGTTAGAACTTCAGCAAAGAAATTGTAAAAGGTTTTACCTAATGTAGGCAATATGTTTAAAAAATTTAATCCTATGGTTCCTATGTTTTTCCATAAGTTTTTTATACTTCCGCTAATTTTTCTTTGAGTGTCGTATTTAAAATTTTCTGTTTTTCTAAAAAGCTTATTCTTATTTTTTATTTGATCATCTTTGAAATTAATGATGCTGCTTTTAATTTTAGCAATAGGTTTGGTAAAGTTTTCTTTGACAAAGCTAGTTTTGAAATCTTTTGGAATAACAATACTGTTTTTCTTTAAAATAAGTTCTAGTTGACCTGTAGTTAGGTTTTTCCTATTTTTTACATATTCTTGGATCTCTTTGACATTATATATATGTGCAAGCTCAAGTAATTTATCTCTGTAGCTTAATTTTTTTTTCATAATTACGTAGCTTCTACTGAGTTCACTTCTTTAACATAGTGTTTAAGAAGATTTTGAACTCCTTGTTTTAAAGTCATTAATGAGCTTGGACAACCTGAACAACTTCCTTGTAATTCAACCTTGACCACTCCATTCTCAAAAGATTTAAATTTAATATCTCCACCATCTCTTGCCACAGCTGGTCGTATTTTGGTATCTAAAACTTCAATTATTTTTTCAATAGTTTCGTTGCTATTGTTGACTTTGTTAGGTTGTATTTTATCTTCTCTCAAGATTGGTTCGTTATTTTTTTCAAAATGATCATTTAAGAGAGAAATGACCATTGGCTTTAACTCATCCCAATTGACATCTTTTGTTTTTTTTACTGATAAAAAGTTCTTTGAAAGCAAGATAAGCTCAACTCCTTTAAAACTTAAAATTTCTTTTATAAACGGATTAGAAATTTCATTTATTTTATTTTTTTGAAATTCTTCTGTACCGACGGCTGAAATAATTTTTTCAGACATAAATTTTAATGAGTTTGGATTTGGTGTTTGTTCTATTTGTATCATGTGGAACTTATATTATATCAAACCAACTATATCACGCACATTTTTAAGGTTTTCCTCAGCTATTAAATTCGCTTTTTCACTACCTTTTTTTAAAACATCTTTTAAATGAGCTTTATTATCAAGTAATTTCTGAATTTCTTTACCTACTGGCGTGATTTCATTAATCAAAATTTCTGCTAATTTTGTTTTCAAAAAAGAATATTCTCTTCCTGCCATGTCCTGAAGTGTTTTTTGTAAATTATGTTTTGATAATTCAGAGTAAATAGTTAGCAAATTGAGAGCTTCAGGTTTTTTTTCCAACAATTTTACATTATCTGGAATAGTTGCGGAATCAGATTTTGCTTTTTTAATTTTTTTATTTATTTCGTCTGCGCTATCTCTTAGGTTAATTCTTGAATAATCAGACTCTTCAGATTTGCTCATTTTTTTAGTACCGTCTCTTAGACTCATTACTCTAGAAATATTTTTTGATATTAAAGGTTCTGGAATTGGAAAAAAATTTTTAGATTTAAAATCATTATTGAATTTTTGAGCAATATCTCTTGACAATTCTAAGTGTTGTTTTTGATCTCCTCCAACAGGCACATGTGTAGCTTTATATAAGAGAATATCAGCTGCCATTAAATTTGGATAAATGTATAATCCTACACTAGCTTTTTCTTTATCTGATCCAGCTTTATCTTTGAATTGAGTCATTCTATTTAGCCAACCTATTCTAGATACACAATTTAAAATCCATGCTAGTTCGGAATGACCAGAAACTGAGGATTGATTAAAAACAATGCTTTTATTTGTGTCTATACCAGCTGCTAAAAAACTAGCTGTTGTCTCTAGAACATTTTCTGAAAGTTGGCTGGGTTTTTGAAAAACAGTAATAGCATGCAAATCGACAACGCAATAAATACAATCCATTTCGGCCTGTAAAGATGTAAAATTTTTTATTGCCCCAAGATAATTTCCCAAATGCAAATTACCTGTAGGTTGGACCCCAGAAAATACTAACTTTTTATTACTCATTTAATTTGTTTTATAATTATTTATTTTTAATATTCCGAATAAATAACAAGATAGCAAATAAATAATTCCTGTAAAACCTACAATTGATAATAAGTAAATTGATTTAAATTTATACGTGTAATCCAAATAATTTTCATAGTTATTCAATGCTATTGACAAAATAAAAGACATTATTATTGTTGCGGCTAAAATTTTCAAAAAATTTGGTATTAATTCAATATTTAACAACAATGATTTTTTCTTATTTAAAAGATAAATATAAAATAAAACACCGATCCAAGTAGCTATGGAGGTTGCAATAGGAATAATTATAAATCCAAAACTTGAAAATAAGCTTAAACTTATAAAAATGTTAATTACAACCATTCCAGTTGAAATATAGAAAGGGATTTTTGTATTATCTCGAGCAAAAAAGAAGTTTGACAGTATTTTAATTAATGCAAACGCTGGTACTCCATATCCAAAATATTTTAACGCGTTTGCAGTTAATTTTACATCATCTTTAGAAAAAGAACCATATCCGAACAAAGCATTGACTATTTCTTCCGAAGCTAGAATTAAACCAAGACTTGCTGGCATTGATAATAATAAAGAAAGTTCAAAAGACTTTCTTTGAATATTTGATAATTTTTTTATATTTTTATTTTTAAATGCTTTTGAAAGAGCCGGTAGAGAAACTGTTCCTACTGCTATTCCCGCTATTGCTAAGTTAATTTGATAAATTCTATCTGCATAATATAAATATGAAACTGCGCCTGTCTCAAAGGAGGCAATAATTGTTCCTATTAAAATATTTATTTGTGTGACTCCTGACGAAAAAATACTTGGCAACAATTTCTTAAAAAAAAATTTTACTTTACTGTTTATCTTTATCTTTAAATTGAAAGATGGTTTATAAAATTTTAAGGTTACAATAAAAAGAAATAAGAGTTGCAATATTCCTGCTAAAGTAACTCCGTACGATAATTGTTTAGTAAAATTTAAATTAAGCTTGTAAGAAACTACTAAACTTAGAATCAAGACAATATTTAATATTATGGGAGCTGCTGCAGCGGCCGCAAATTTATTATTAGAGTTTAAAATGCCCGAAAAAAAAGATGAAAGACTGACAAATAATAAGAATGGAAACGTAATTCTTGTAAGCTCAACTGCAATACTAAATTTCACATTATCTTCTAAAAATCCCGGCGCAATTATGTAAACTAAATAAGGTGTAAAAATTTCTACAATCGTAACTATTAGTATTAAGATTAATAATAGTGAACCAAATATGTCATCAGCAAATTTTTTTCCTTTTTTTTTATTCTCTATTCTTGCAGCGGTATAACTAGGAATAAATGCTGCATTGAAAGTTCCTTCTGCAAATAATCTTCTAAATGTGTTAGGCAGTCTAAAGGCAACAAAAAAAGCATCAGCAAATATTGATGCTCCTAGAAAAAATGCTATTAAAATATCCCTAAGGTAACCCAAGATTCTGCTTATTAATGTAAAAAAACTAAATATTGAAGTTGAGGAAAGAAGGTTCATATATAATCTTAATTAAGCCATAAATATTTAGTGAATTATCATTTTTTATATTACATACTCATTTAAATAAATGCCAAAAAAAACAGAAATAGATCATTATACAGACAAAGAAGCACTTGATTTTCATATACAAGGTAAGTCAGGCAAAATTGAGATTACCTCCTCAAAGCCATTAACCACCAAAAGAGACTTATCTTTAGCTTACTCTCCAGGTGTAGCGGCCCCTGTGAAAGAAATAGCTAAGAATCCTGACCTTGTTTATGATTATACAAGTAAAGGAAATTTAGTAGCTGTTATTAGTAATGGATCAGCAATTTTAGGTTTGGGAAATTTAGGTTCCCTTGCATCCAAGCCTGTTATGGAAGGAAAATCTGTTTTATTCAAAAGGTTTGCAGACATAGATTCTATCGATATTGAAATTGATAATAAAGATTCTAACTCTGTTATAGAAACCATAAAAAATATAAGTGGAACTTTTGGAGGTATTAACCTTGAAGATATTGCTGCACCTGATTGTTTTATTATAGAGCAAAAATTAAAAGAGATTTTAGATATTCCCGTTTTTCATGATGATCAACATGGGACAGCTATCATTACTACTGCTGCACTAATTAATGCGTTAGATATATCCAAAAAAAAAATTTCTGATGTTAAAGTCGTTGTTAATGGAGCTGGAGCTTCTGCGCAAGCTTGCGCAAACTTATTTAAAAGTTCAGGTGTTAAAAGTGAAAACATAATTATGTGTGATAGTAAAGGTGTTATTTACAAAGGCAGAGAAAATATAGATCAATTTAAATCTGCTCATGCTGTCCAAACTAAATTAAGAACTTTAGGTGAAGCAATGAAAGAATCTGATGTTTTTTTAGGGTTATCCGCTAAAGATGTTGTTAGTAAGGAAATGATTAAATCAATGGCTAAAAACCCTATTATATTCGCTTGTGCAAATCCCGATCCAGAAATTAAACCAGAACTTATTCTTGAGACTAGAGATGATGCAATTATAGCTACTGGTAGATCAGATTATCCTAATCAAGTAAATAATTTAATTGGATTTCCTTATATTTTTAGAGGTGCTCTTGATGTTAGATCAAAAGCAATAAATGAAGAAATGAAAGTTGCTGCAGCTAAAGCTATAGCGCTTCTAGCAAGAGAGAATGTGCCTGATGAAGTAGTCGCGGCTTACGGTGGAGATAGGCCAAGATACGGAAAAAATTATATAATTCCCTCAACATTTGATCCTAGGTTAATTAGCGTAATACCCTCTGCAGTAGCTGAGGCTGCTATTAAAAGCGGTGTGGCTCGTAAAAAAATTGTAGATTTTGATTTGTACAAAGACCAACTTTCAAATCGCTTGGACCCTTCGATGTCTTTGATGCAAGGTATAAACGCAAAAATTAGAAAAAATCCTAAAAGAGTAATATTTGCCGAAGGCGAGGATGAAAATATGCTAAAGGCTGCGATAGAATTTGGAAAGAATAAGTTAGGTAAACCAATTTTGATAGGAGCTGAAAAAAGAATTAAAGAACAATTAAAAAAAATCGGACTAGATGAAAATTATAAAATTGAAATTGTTAATTCTACAGACAAAGAAAAAAGAGAGAAATATGTAAAACATCTGTATAAAAAACTTCAAAGAGAAGGCCAGTTAGAAAGAGACGTTGATCGTTTAGTGCGGAATGATCGTATTGCATGGGGTTCTTCTATGATTGCATGTAAAGATGCTGATGCAATGGTAACAGGAAATATTAGACATTATGCGGCTTCAATTGAAAAGTTAAAAAAAGTAGTAGAAGCAAGGCCAGGGGAAGAAATTTTTGGTATGACAATGATTGTTTCAAAAGGAAAAACTATTCTTGTAGCAGATACAAATGTAAAAGATTTTCCATCCTCTGAAAGGCTAGTAAATGTTTCAAAGTCTTGCGTACGTGTAGCTCGTTTATTTGGTTTTGATCCTAAAGTAGCTTTTTTATCTCACTCCACTTTTGGAAAACCTATTTCTAAAAATACAAAACATGTAAGAGACGCAATTCAAATTTTAAAAAAAGATAAAGTTGATTTTGATTTTGACGGGGAAATGCAGCCAGATGTAGCTTTAAACCCGATTTATCAAGAAATTTATCCATTCTCCAAAATTGTAGGAAATGCAAATATCTTGATAATGCCCGCACTACATAGTGCAGCAATTTCTACAAAACTTATGAAAGTCTTTGGTGGAGGTAAACTTATTGGACCTCTTCTCATTGGCTTGGGTTTACCTATTGAAGTAGCTCCCCTGAGAGCAAGCACTTCTGAAATTTTAAACTTAGCTTCTATAGCTTCATACTCATCTGGTGTTATTGACTATTCTAATTAAAGTTTATTTCTACTTAATTCAGTCGCCAAATATATTGAAGGAAATATTTCCTGAACATCATAAATTTTATTTGCTTCATTAATTACCTCTCTTCTTTCTATTTCGTCCATTGCTATTCCAAAAATATAAATATTCTTATTAATTGTTTCCAAAGTATAATTTCTAGCTTTTGTTTTTTTATTAAATATTAATGCTGTTTTTAATTGACTTGTAATAAAAATATCTTTCGCAGTACTTTTAAAATTACTTTGTCCTTTAATTGTAATTGCATTTTTAACTGAACGAACACCTTTTGTTTCCCAGGCCATTTTTGTAATCTTAATTTTTTCTTCAGGCTCTTCAACCTTACCAGTTAAAAATATTCTACCGTCCCTGACTTCACTCTGAATAGATAAAAAATATTTTTTGTTAGTTAATGCCAGTCTAGCCGATAAATTCTTTTGCATTATTGTGTCATCAATTTGCATTCCAATAGTACGTGGATCAAAAGTAATGTCCACCCCAGCTCCAAATCGTCCTACAGAACTGCAGGAAGTTAAAAATAAAATAATAAAAATACTAATAATTTTTTTCATTCTTAATTTTTAGACACAATTTATAAATTTCTTTTTTATTAAATTTTTCAGACTCTAAAATTAAATCAACAGTATCCTTAAGGCTATATTTCTTTAAATATTTTTTTGCCTTATTAACAATTTTTTCTTTATCAAATAACTTCCTTTTCGTACTTTTTTCTGAAATAATTATAGTCAGCTCACCTTTTATAGGATTTTTAAATAATTCAAAATTTTCAATCTCACCCCTAAAAAAAACCTCGTGAATTTTTGTTATCTCTTTCGCTATGACTATTTTTCTACCAAAAAAATACTTTTTGAAGTTTTTTAAATAAAAATTTATCTTTAAAGCAGGTACAAAAAAAATTTGTGCAAATGAATTTTGAGATAATACTGAAAGTATTTTTTGTAATTCATTTTCTGTTTTAGGTAAAAAACCATAGAAAAAAAATTGATCTTTATATCCTGAAACACTCATAGCTGCAGTTATTGAGGATACGCCGGGAATTGGAATTAAGTTTATTTTATTTTCGATGCATTTATTTACCAACAAACGTCCTGGATCCGATAATAATGGTGTTCCAGCATCAGAAACTAATGACAAAATTTTGCCCTGTTTAATGTATTCAATAATACTAGGAGTTTGTTTTTTCTCATTAAACTTATGATAAGAAATTAATTTTTTTTTAATTTTATAATGATTTAATAATTTTAGTGATCTTCTTGTATCTTCGCAAAGTATGATATCCGAATTTTTTAATACTTCTATCGCTCTTATGGTAATATCATCAAGATTTCCAATAGGTGTGGAAACAATATATAAGTTATTAGAAGATAATTTCATTATATGAAAAATAAATTTACTATAGCACTAGTTTATATAATTATTTTTTTTAATTCTAACCTTTTTAGTGCTGAAAATAATAAAATTTTAAAGGTGGGTTTGCTTGTTCCTTTAAGTGGGGCCTACAGTGAATTAGGAAATTCCATTTTATATTCTCTTCAATTAGCTTTAGAGGAAATAAATGATAAGAAAGTTTTTATTGTTCCAAGAGACTCTGGATTTAATAATAAAGAAAAACTTAATGAAGCTATTCAAGACCTTAAATCACAAGATATCAAAGTTATAATAGGTCCTATTAGTTATGAGGAATTTGATGAAGTGAAGAAATATAGTGAATTGATTTTTATTTCTCCATCGAACATTGATCCTGAATTTACAAGTAACATTATAAGTATTGGCATTAGTTTAGAGTCACAGTTATCAGCAGTAATAAATTTTATAAAAAAACAAAATAAAAAGAAAACGGTAATAATGTACCCCAAGAATAAATATTCCGATTTGATAAAAAATAAGATTAAAACTCTTAATACAATAGGAGCTAAAATTTTCGTTTATAGTCCGAATCCTGAGGTTCTTACTGGGGAAATAGAAATCCTAACTAATTATTCACAAAGAAAGAGGAGTTTAGAATTAAGAAAAAAAATGTTTGAAGATAAAGATGATGAGCAGTCCATAAAAGAATTAGAAAGACTAGAGCAATTGTATACATTAGGTGATGTAAATTTCGACTCAGTTATAATCATAGATTTTGGTAATAGTCTCAAAAGCGTTTTAACCTCATTAGTGTATACAGACGTAAGTCAACAAAAAGTTTTATTTACTACAATAAATCAATGGTTTGACGAAAGTATTTTTTATGAAAACACTATAAAAAATTTATACTATCCCTCTGTTAATTATAAAGAATTTAAAAATTATAATGAAAATTTTTTAAAAAAATTTAACAACTATCCGAATGAAATTACTATTCTAACCTATGATGCTTTGGGGTTAATTTATTATGCTTGGAAAAAAAACGGAAAGATTCAGTCTATTAACGATTTTTTATTTAAAAATAAAATAAAAGGTAAAATAGGAACTTTTAGCATTAAAGATAAAAAAGTTATTCAAGAATTAGAAATTTATAAAACAGAAAAAAATAGTTTCACAAAGTTTTAATTTTTATTTTTAATTTTTTAAATGCAATAAATCTATGGTCCATTTTAATCTTTTTAAGTTTATTCATTTGGCCAAAAGTAATTTTTTTATTAATTGGAATAAAAATTGGATCATATCCAAAACCCTTTTTGCCTAATATTTTGTATGAAATTTTTCCATTAATTTTTCCCTCAACAGAAACTATTTTACCACTTTCATCCTTGTAAGAAAGATTACAAATGAATACAGCTGATCTACTTTTTTTCTCTTTTAATTGTTTTAATATAAATTGCATTGCGGAAAGAAAGCCTCCTTTTTTCCTTGCTAATCGTGCTGAATGGATTCCAGGTTTATTTTTTAAAGCTTTAATACATAAGCCGGAGTCGTCACATATAACTGGAAATTTTACAAATTTTGAAAAAAAATTTACTTTAAGCTTTGAATTCGCACAAAACGTCTTTCCTGTTTCTTTTGGACTTTTAATTTTTAGACTTAATGGAGAGATTTTCTTGTATTTTTTAGAAATTAAATAAGCAATTTCTTTAAATTTTCCCTGATTATGAGTACCAATTAAAATTTTTTTCATTTCAGTCTAGTAATTTTTTTTTTTCTTATTATATAGCATTCTATATGACTGAAAATAGTAAAAATGAAAACATTCTTAATCAAGATAAAGATGAAAAAATTGAGAAACAAGAAAATCTAGATTCATCCAAACAACAATCAGAAGATGAAATAGAAAAAATAACAGTCGAAAAAAAACTTAAAGATACAGAAGAAAAACTCCTTAGGTCTCTTGCTGAAATAGAAAATCAAAGAAGAAGGTTTGAAAAAGAAGTTAAAGATGCTTTCGAATTTGGGTCATTTAATTTTGCTAAAGAGAGTTTAGCAATTCTTGATAATCTTGAAAGAGCTAAATTAGCAATTAAAAATGATGAGAAGCTTAAAGTAAATCAAGATTTAGGTAGATTTTTAGATAACATAACAATTATTGAAAAAGATTTATCTTCAATATTTGAAAAAAATAGAATTATTAAAATAAATACAAAAGATAAAAAATTTGATCCTAATTTTCACCAAGCAATGTCTGAAATTGAGGATGCAAAGTCAATACCAGGGACTATTCTTCAAGAAATACAATCGGGTTATATGTTAGGTGAAAGACTTTTAAGGCCAGCACTTGTAGGCGTAGCTAAAAAAATTGAGAGAAATGATGATAAAAAAAAGAAAAAATAGCCTTGTAGATGAAGAAAAAGCACCCATATACAGAATACAAACAAAGGAACTAATTTAATGAGCAAAGTAATTGGAATAGATTTAGGTACTACAAATTCATGTGTTGCTATAATGGATGGCTCACAAGCAAAAGTTTTGGAAAATGCTGAAGGTGCTAGAACTACACCTTCTGTCGTTGCATTTTTAGAGAAAGAAGAAAAATTAATAGGCCAACCAGCAAAAAGGCAGGCTGTAACAAATGCACAAGATACAATTTTTGCTGCTAAAAGATTAATTGGCAGATCGTTTGAAGATGAAACAGTAAAAAAAGATATCGGAAAAGTCCCATTTAAGATTGTTAAATCTGAAAATAATGAAGCTTGGGTAGAAGGTAAAAGTAAAAAATATTCACCTTCTCAAATTTCAGCTTTCATATTACAAAAAATGAAAGAAACTGCTGAAAAATATTTAGGTCAAGCAGTTACAAAAGCAGTTATAACAGTTCCAGCGTATTTTAATGATGCTCAAAGGCAAGCAACTAAAGATGCTGGAAAAATAGCTGGACTAGAAGTTTTAAGAATTATTAACGAGCCTACTGCAGCAGCACTAGCTTATGGACTTGATAAAAAGAACGGTCAAAAAATTGCTGTCTATGATTTAGGTGGAGGAACTTTCGACGTCTCTATTCTAGAGATTGGTGATGGTGTATTTGAAGTTAAATCTACTAATGGAGATACTTTTCTAGGAGGTGAAGATTTTGATGACGCTATCGTAAATTATTTAATTGATGAATTCAAAAAAGATAATGGGATTGATTTAAGAAATGATAAACTTGCTCTTCAAAGATTAAAGGAAGCAGCTGAAAAAGCTAAAATAGAATTATCCTCTGCAGCTCAAACTGAAATTAACCTTCCGTTTATCACCGCAGATAAAACTGGACCCAAACATGTGAATTTAAAATTTACTAGAGCAAAACTAGAAGCCTTAGTGGCCGATCTTGTAGAAAGAACTTTAGAGCCTTGTAAAACAGCTTTAAAAGACTCTGGTTTTTCAGCAGCTGAGATTAATGAAGTAGTTTTAGTTGGTGGTATGACAAGAATGCCAAAAATTATTGAAACTGTAAAAAATTTCTTTGGGAAAGAACCTAACAAGAGTGTTAACCCTGATGAAGTAGTTGCTATGGGTGCTGCTATACAAGCAGGTGTGCTACAGGGCGATGTAAAAGATGTTTTATTATTAGATGTAACACCCCTATCACTTGGAATTGAAACTTTAGGAGGTGTATCTACAAAATTAATCGAAAAAAACACAACTATACCAACTAAGAAAAGTCAGGTTTTTTCAACAGCTGAGGATAATCAGCCTGCTGTTTCTATTAGAGTGCTTCAAGGTGAAAGAGAAATGGCCTCAGATAACAAAATTTTAGGTAACTTTGAATTAATTGGCTTACCACCAGCCCCGAGGGGGACTCCTCAGATTGAAGTAACTTTCGATATAGATGCAAATGGTATTGTTAATGTTTCTGCAAAAGATAAAGGAACTGGTAAAGAACAAAAAATTCAGAT
>Ga0181422_1000159_pt1 | contig 20996 bp, 26 predicted proteins | sample 45SPOviralmetaG_FD_130147 | JGI IMG/M metagenome (GOLD analysis project Ga0181422, IMG submission 130147) | Marine viral communities from the oligotrophic San Pedro Time Series (SPOT) site, San Pedro Channel, CA, USA - 45 SPOT_SRF_2013-07-18 | ecosystem: Environmental > Aquatic > Marine > Strait...
CAAACACATCAGCCCATTCGGGCATTGTTTTGCTAGTTTCCATATAAAGGCTCCAGTCTTTGTAGCTAGACAGCTAGTCAAGCATAAGTTCCTACGTTGGAATGAAGTATCAAGACGATACGTAGATAGTGAGCCTGAGTTTTACGTACCTGATACCTATCGTGGACGTAGCCTTGATAAGAAGCAAGGTAGTGCGGGTAAAGTAACTGTATCGGACAACGGTTTTAACGAGATTGCACTGACAGAGTATGAGTACCTACTAGACTTAGGTGTATGCCCAGAGCAAGCACGTATGGTACTACCACAGTCTATGATGACTGAGTGGTACTGGTCAGGTAGCTTGGATGCGTTTGCTGATATGTGCAAGCTACGTTGTGCGTCTGACACACAGGCCGAGACACAAGAGGTAGCCAAACAGATTAGCGTCAATATGCACAAGTTGTTTCCTGTTTCTTGGATGGCATTAGCAAAGGATAAAAGATAATGGCAGGTAACATTAAAGGTGCAATCAAGGCATCAGCTATAGTCGCATTTATAATAGCTGGTCTACCTATACTGATTGCTATGACGTATGACGAGTTTCCTCGCTACTGTAAGCAAACTATTCTACTACCTTGTATAGGAGTAAGTGATGAATAAACGTATACCAATGAAGGGCGGTGATGAGTATGATGGTCTTACTAAGGGGCGCAGATTTCTACACTGGAAGACAGGTCAACTAAAGAAGATCAAACGTGCCTACAACAAAAGGTTCCGTAAGTATAACAAAAAGGTAATAATAGATGAGTGAATACATAAACAAACCAGTAAAAGTAACAGATGTAGAAGAACACGAGGATGGTAGTGCCACATTACAAGTGGAGTGTGACCCTGAGACATTCGCAGCTATTTTTAACGTAGGGTTTGTAACACTAATAAAAAGAGGTTTAGAAAATGAAAAGTGGCAGACTTGTGTAAGCTGCGGTGGCCCTGCAATGAATAAGATGTGCGGGTTTTGTTTAGAGGAAGAGTGATATGAGCCTATCAGAATGGATTCCATACTTAATAGCATTGTCAGTAATACTAATGAGCATTGGATTTATTCCCGGGGTTCTGTTATACCTTGTCGTAATGAGATTGAAGAGGATGTTTAAGAAATGAGTATGGCTGGAACGATAGAAGATATGCGTTGGCAAATAAAGCAACAACAGAAAGAGATAGATACACTCAGAAGGTTCCTAACTAAGAATAAACTTATTAGAGAGTTTGATGATGAAGAACGTAAGAGAGCATTAGAGAGATACGAGGCTAATCAAATATGACACAAGAGATAGCGCATCAGCCTTGCCCATACGTAGAGTGTGGGTCTTCTGATGCATTTAGTTTCAACACGAGTGGGTTTGGCAAGTGTCACGCTTGTGACAGATCTTACCCATCTAAGTACCAGAAATTTGAGTGGGCAGCTGAGAAGTACCCCTTACCACAAGGATCTACTATGACATCTAATGTAAGAAGCCTACCCCAAAGATCAGAAAATACCCAAACGGGTAGTTATATAGCTATGAGGGGTATAACTCAGAAGACTATGGAAGACTACGGTGTTCTTACCTATCCTGATCGACAAGAGTATGTATATCCTAGTGGTGGTAAGAAAGTTCGCAGACTAGAAGATAAAGTTTTCTACACAAAAGATAACTTCAAAGGTGATGAACTGTTTGGTATGAACCTATTTACGGCTGGGTCATCTAAGATGGTCACGATCACTGAGGGTGAGCTTGATGCATTGTCAGTGGCTCAGATGCTTAAGAGTAACTACACTAACCCTGTGGTGTCTCTGCCCAGCGCAACACCTTCTAAGAAACTGTGGGAGAACTGTTCAGACTGGTTAAATAGTTTTGAGAAGATTGTTCTATCAGTTGACAATGATGAAGCTGGTAATGCAGTAGCTGATAAGATAGCAAAGCTATTCCCTAACAAAGTCTACCGTGTTCCTCACGATAAGTTTAAGGACGCAAACGAGTTCTTAACTAATAGGGCTAGTAACGAGTTTAAGACTGCTTGGTGGAATGCTAAGAAGTACACACCAGAGAATGTTCTTAACAGTACACAAGACTTTATATCTCTGTACAAAGATACGCCAGAGCATCAGTATATCCCTACAGGTATTCAAGCACTGGATGATAAGATCCTTGGCTTAATGCAAGGTCACTTTACAGTTATCAAGGCTCCGACTGGCATTGGTAAGACAGAAATAATGCGGTTCTTAGAATACAATATGCTACAGCATAAGGTTCCATTCGCAGCTTGGCACTTGGAAGAGACTAAGCTACGATCACTGCTTGGTCTTGTGTCTTATGAGCTAGGTGATAACTTGACACGCCGGGATCTGATTGCTGAGAAGAATGCTGATGATGCGGTGATGGATGCTATTGAGCGTATCACTAAGGATGAACTGTTTTATCAGTTTTATTTAAGTGACGGTCAGGGTGCTGATGCATTGTGTGACCAGATACGTTACTTTAGTCAGGCGTGTGGCTGTAAGTTTGTCTTCTTTGAACCTATCCAAGATGTTGTTTCTGGCTCATCTGAGGAAGGGAAGGAGCAGATGTTAGCTGATCTATCAGTACGTCTGTCTAAGTTATCCGCTGAGTTAAACGTAGGTATTGTTACTATTGCTCACACTAATGACAATGGTGACCCCAAGTACTGTAAGATGATTGGTCAACGTGCCTCTGTTATTATTGATCTCAGTCGTGACAAGGAAGCCTCTGACTTTGATGAGCGTAACACTACACACATATCTGTACAGAAGAATAGACCCTGCTCAGAAGAAGGCTTTGCTGGTATGATGCGGTTCAATACAGAAACGTTTACCCTTAGAGAGGTTATCTGATGCAGGAATCTTTGTGGAATGATCTACCAGTACATATTAAAGATGTTGAAGATAACAATTCTTATAAAGGTAGTGGTCAAACTAAGGTTTGTAAGATTTGTAATATAGAAAAACCTATAGAAAACTTTGACTCTCAGTATTTTAAAAAGGATGGTAGCAAAAGCCACAGAGGTGATTGTAGATCTTGTACACAGTTCAATCAAAGAATAGTAAGAAATTTGAGAGAAATACACGGCCCACCACCTGATCTATGTGAGTGTTGCGGTAAACCACCCAATGGTGTTACAGGTCTTGTAACTGACCACTGTCACACCACTTATAAGTTTAGAGGCTGGTTATGTACCAGTTGCAATCTAGCTAATGGGCATTTAGGAGATAAGCCCGAAACAATAATGAAATTATATAAATATATGACAAAGGAAAAGTAATGCCAGTTTTTGATATTGAAACTGATGGCTTGGATGCCACAAAAATACACGTACTGTCTTGGGAAGATGACTCTGGTAAGATTAAGAGTACTCACGACTATAATACTATGCGTACATTCTTTGAACAATCCGATACACTTATTGGTCACAACATTATCAGGTTTGATATACCTGTGGTTAATAAAGTATTAGGTATAAAGGTTAAAGCTAAGTTAGTTGATACCTTAGCCCTATCTTGGTACGTTAATCACACTAAGCCAAAGCACGGCCTAGAGACTTATGGAGAGTATTACAATGTAAAGAAACCAGAGGTTACGGACTGGGTAAACTTAACTCAGGAAGAGTATGCTCATAGGTGTAATGAGGATGTAAAGATTAACTCTCGTTTATGGCGTGACTTGGATATCAAGCTTTCAAAGCTGTACCCTAACGATCAAGACAAGTGGCAGTTTATAAAGTACTTATCATTCAAGATGGAATGCGCTGCGGAGCAAGAAGCTTTGAAGTGGAAGGTTGATATTGAGTCTGCAAAAGGTTACCTGTACGTGTGGGAAGCTAAGAAAGAGTTAAAGATAGTTGAGCTTGCGGAAGCTATGCCAAAGCAGATCTTGACTAAGGTACAGCAACGTCCAAAGGTTATGTACAAGAAAGATGGCGAACTGTCTTCTCACGGGGAAAAGTTTGAAGAACTGCGTAAACAGTACAAACAATCAGACAGTGTTCAGTCTTTTGTTGTTAAGACAGGTGAACGTCAGGGTAACCCTAACTCACCAGAGCAAGTAAAAGAATGGCTCTACTCTATTGGCTGGGTTCCTCGAACATTTAAGTTTGTACGAGGGCCAGACGGTGTTGAGCGTCAGGTTCCACAAGTACGTAAGGATGGAGAGCTTTGCCCCTCTGTAACTAAACTTATCTCTGAAGACCCTGCAGTCGCTATCCTAGATGGACTGTCTGTCCTTAGCCACCGTATCGCTGTGCTTAAAGGTATCATAGACTGTGAGTCTGATGGTTATGTACAGGCTACGATTGCGGGAATGACAAACACCTTACGGTTCAAACACGCAAAGCCTTTAGTTAACCTTCCCTCAGTAGAGAAGCCCTACGGTAAAGAGATACGTGGACTACTTACTGCGCCAGAGGGTTACGTTCTATGTGGGGCTGATATGACTAGCCTAGAGGACACGACTAAACGTCACTATATGAAGCCTCTTGACCCTAACTATGTAGCTGAAATGTCTAGGGATGGTTTTGATCCTCACCTTGACCTAGCTAAACACGCCGGGATAATTAGCCAAGAGGATATTGACAAACATAACTCAGGTGAGAAGTCTCTTAAAGATCTACGTAAGAACTACAAGGTAGTAAACTATTCAGCTACCTATGGCGTAGGAGCCGCTAAACTGGCTCGTGAGACAGGTATGTCAAAGAAGGAAGCTCAGAAGCTACTAGATGCATTCTGGTCACGTAACTGGTCAGTACAGAAGGTGGCATCAACACTACGTAAGCGTGAACTGTTTGGTGGTATGTGGGTTCAGAATCCTGTATCAAAGTTCTGGCACAGCCTACGCAGCGAGAAGGACCGTTTCTCTACACTAAACCAAAGCACTGGAGTTTATTGCTTCGATGTTTGGGTTAAGAAGTGTCGTGACAAGGACGTTAAGACTGTAGGTCAGTTTCACGATGAAATCATAGCACTTGTAAAAGAAGGAAAGCAGATAGAAACAGCAATGAATATGAACTACTCTATAGAAGAAGTTAACAAACAACTACGGTTGAATGTTGATCTCGGTGTTGATGCACAGTTTGGAAAAACTTACGCAGACATACACTAATTTACTTGACACTACTTAGCTAATAAGCTATAACTAGGTTTCTTTTTTAACGCTCAGAAAGGGCATAAGTATGAATACGGAATTAGCAACTTTTGGTGATGATCTTGAAGCAATGATGGGGATCATCCCGGCTAGTACAGACCAATCGTCTACACCAAGTATAACTAGGGTTACTCAGATCCATAAAGCTATTATGGGTATGCAAGATGTGGGCGGTAAGCAAATAAAAGCAGAGATCCTACCTGTTGGAACATATCAAATCACACAGGGTGATGAGGTTGTGTACGCACAACAAATTACTATTCGCATTATGGCTGTTCGTATGCAATGGTCACGGTGGAATAACAACACAGAACAAATGGAAAAATCAATTATGGCACCCAGTTTAAAGGGTGACTTGAAGGATAACATTGGTAGTTACAATTTAGGGCGTCCTTCTGGGGGCTATGTAGAAGACTATGACAGCTTGTCTGATGCTATGAAAGAGCATATGAAGTCTGTCAAAAGGGTTAAGGTTCTTATGGGCCACCTGTCTGTAGACTCCCCTGTAGATGAAGAAGGTAACTCTGTAAGCACTACTATCCAAGATATTCCATTTATTATGGACGTTAAAAATCGAGACAGTTTAAAATCTATTGATTCAGTCTTAGCTAGAAAACGTCCTATAGAGGTTCTCACTCAGGAGATTAACTTAACAGGTGATATCCAGTCTATCCCTAATGGGCCTGACTATGGTGTTATAGTTGCCTCACCGGGACCAAAGGTTGACATTCAGCCTACTGATAAGGAGAACATTCAAAACTTCAGTGATTATATTGACTACGTAAATAATATGATCTTGGAAAAGTATAATGAGAACTGTGAAGATAACACTATTGAAGGAGAGGTGTTCTAATGAATCACCCTGCAGAGTTATCTGTCTACACGTTCTTGCAGAAAGCTATGGCGGGTGAGGTTGCAATGGCAGAAGGGGTGGCTGATAAAGTCGCCTCTGATGTCAAGGCAGCTATGCTAAAGCAGTTTGCCAGTGGCCCTCGTGATAAGTTTAGGTTACGTATGTCTAACATAGGTAAGCCTAAGTGTCAGCTATGGTTTGAGAAGAATGATCCAGAAGGTAAGGAGCCTTTTCCACCTCACTTCCTTATGAATATGATTCTTGGGGATATTGTTGAGGCCGTATTCAAAGGTCTGCTTACTGCCTCTGAGGTTAGCTTCAAAGATAATGATAAAGTTGTTCTAAAACTCCCTAACGGTCAAGAGATTAAGGGAGAGTATGATATGGAAATGGACGGAAGGATTGATGATGTAAAGTCTGCTTCTCAGTGGTCATACAACAACAAGTTTGAGTCTGTTGAGGAAATGCAAAAGAGTGATGGATTCGGGTACATATCTCAGTTAGTTGGTTACTCAGAAGGCGCTGGTAAGGACGTAGGTGGCTGGTGGGTTATCAATAAGAACAATGGCGAGTTCAAGTATGTTGATGCATCCGGGCTAGATAAACAAAAAGTTCTTAAGGGTATTCAAGATGTCGTAGATTACATTGACAATGACGAACCCTTTGAGCGTTGCTTTCAACCTGTTCCAGAGACATATCGAAAAGTACCTAGTGGTAACATTGTGTTAAACGATGGGTGTAAATTCTGCCAGTTTAAACATAAGTGCTTTACCGATCTAAAAGTTCTACCCTCAAAAGTATACAAGGGTAAACTAACGCCACCCCTAGTTAATTATGTTGAAGTAAATGGCTAAGAGAAGACATAACACTAGGTTATATCGCAGTGGTCTTGAAGTTGAGGCCGCTGCTTTTTTATCAGAGCATCAAAAAGAAGTTCGATACGAGAAGCTAAAGATAGAATGGGAAGATCTAAAATACCGCACATATACACCAGACTTTGAGTTGGACAATGGTATTATTATAGAAACCAAAGGTATCTTTAGCGCAGCTGATAGAAGAAAGCATCTTGAAATACAAAGACAACATCCTAAGTTAGATATAAGGTTTGTCTTTAGTAATGCTAACTCTAGACTATACAAAGGTGCAAAGTCTCGTTATTCAGATTGGTGTAACAAGTATGGTTTCAAATGGTCACATAGACTAATACCAAAGGATTGGTTGACAGAGCGTGGAAAACCTTGTAAAGAAGTTAGAATAACTGTAAAAAGAAGGAAAGCCTAATGGCTCGTTATGAAGTTAAAGAAGATGAAGCGGCATTGGTTGTTAAGCCTGTTATAGAAGAAGATGGAAGTTGGTCAGGAGATATTGCTACTGGTATATATGTTTCTCCACATCTTGATGAGGATACACAGGCTCACTTAGTACACGTTATAACTCTTATGTCAGCTTTTCTAGACTGGGTTGAGCAATACCCAGATATCTTAGATGAGATTGAAGATCATCGTAATATGTTAATGGAAGATTATATGGAAGAGAAGAAGAAACCAGAGGTAACTAGAGAAGGTAATGTTCTTCGCCTTACTAGATGGACAAAGACAGAGGGAAGTGCATAATGACAGATTTTGCTATAGAGGAACTCTTTGAAGGTATGGAAGAAGAGTTTACTAAGAAAGAGCCACCAGTAACGGGTCACAACCCAGTAAGTAAACCTGTTCATTACAATCAGGCAGGTATAGAGTGTATCGAAGCTATACGTGCTATGACTTGTAAGATGGATGGTACTAGTGCTTATATGGCTGGTAATGTGTTGAAATACGTTTGGCGTCACGAGTATAAGAATGGGCTAGAAGATTTAGAGAAGGCTCAGGTATACCTTGGTTGGTTAATTGAAAACTATAAAGGAAAACATAAATGAGAAAGTTTAGTATAACTTTTCTTCTTAAGCTTGATGAAGATAATCACATCCTATCCTCTGTACAGGAAGCTCACGAGGAAGATGTTTATGATTACATCAAAGACTTGTTCTATGACTCAGAAGCAATTAAATTAGAGAACTTAAACATAAAGGAACGGCAATGATTAACGAGACAGATCTAGAGGCATTCGGATATTTTGATATGTTTCAGAACAGCCCTGACTACAATAAAGACCCTGTTAGATTTTACAGTCAGTTTGTTGAGGATAAGGTTTTCACTAAAGGTAGGGAGCGTTTATTAGAAAACACTTTAGGTCTATGTGGTGAAGCAGGTGAAGTGGCTGAAAAGATCAAGAAGGTATTTAGAGATAAAGGTAAATTTAGTGATGAAGATATCTTGAAAGAGTTAGGTGATGTACTATTTTATGTAACGGCCTTATCAAATATCTTTGGTGGTAATCTACAAAAGACTATGGAAATGAATATGGAAAAGCTTGACGATAGAGAGCAGCGTGGTGTTTTAAAGGGATCAGGAGACAATCGATGAATAACTATCTACCAACAGACTACCAGAGCTTCATTGCTCTGTCACGATACGCCAAGTACTATGACGGTCAAGGGCGTGAGACTTGGGGTGACACAGTTCAGCGATATGTTGATAACGTAGTACACCCTAAGACGGGTAAAGATAGCTATGTTAAGCGTATTAGTGAAGCTATTATGAACCTAGAAGTTATGCCATCTATGCGAGCTATTATGACTGCAGGGCCAGCACTTGACAGAGACAACACTGCCGGGTATAACTGTAGTTACTTACCCGTAGATGACCCTAAGTCCTTCGATGAGGCTATGTACATTCTCTTGTGTGGTACTGGTGTCGGGTTCTCCGTCGAGAGGCAGTATATCAGTAAACTCCCAGAAGTTCCTGAGTTGTTCGATAGCGATACTGTTGTCGTTGTCAAGGACAGTAAAGAGGGTTGGGCTAAGGCGTTCCGTCAAGTTCTTGCACTCCTCTGGGCTGGTGAGATCCCTAAGTGGGATGTTTCTCGTGTACGTCCTGCAGGTGCTAGGCTTAAGACGTTTGGTGGTAGAGCTAGTGGCCCAGCGCCTCTAGTAGAACTATTTAACTTTGCTATCACTACGTTTAAGAACTCACAGGGACGTAAGCTATCCAGCGTTGAGTGTCACGATCTTATGTGCTTCATTGGTCAGATAGTCGTAGTTGGTGGTGTACGCCGTAGTGCTATGATTTCTCTGTCTAACCTGAGTGATGATCGTATGCGTCACGCTAAGTCAGGTCAGTGGTGGGAGACTGCTAGTTGGAGAGCCTTAGCTAATAATAGCGTTAGTTACACTGAAAAGCCTGATATGGAAACGTTTATGCGTGAGTGGATGGCATTAGTTGAGTCTAAGTCAGGTGAGCGTGGAATCTTTAATCGCCAAGCAAGTAAGAAACAGGCTGAGAAATATAACCGAAGGGATAGTAATTACGACTTTGGTACTAACCCCTGCAGCGAAATAATTTTGCGCCCATATCAATTCTGCAACTTAACAGAGGTAGTTGTACGTGCTACAGATACTATTACAGATCTGGAAAGAAAGGTTCGTATGGCTACGATTCTGGGAACCATTCAGTCATCCTACACAAAGTTTCCCTACTTGCGAAAGGTGTGGGCAAACAACACAGAAGAAGAGCGGTTGCTTGGTGTGTCACTTACGGGAATAATGGACAACCCTCTTATGACATCAGCAAACGCTGGATTGGAGAAAACTCTTGACCACCTTAGAAATGTGGCTGTTGCTACTAATGCTGAATGGGCTGACCGCCTTGGTATACCTCATAGCACTGCAATTAGCTGCGTCAAACCATCGGGAACGGTCTCCCAGTTGGTGGATTCAGCCTCTGGGATTCACGCTCGCCATAGTGCCTATTATATCCGTACTGTGCGTGGTGATAATAAAGATCCCTTGACGCAGTTTATGAAAGATAAGGGTGTTCCTAATGAACCTTGTGTGATGAAGGGTGACACTACTACAGTGTTTAGCTTCCCAGTTAAGTCACCAGAGGGTGCTGTTACTCGTAATGATATGACTGCCATTGAGCAACTAGAGACTTGGCTAACGTATCAGCGTCATTGGTGTGAGCATAAGCCAAGTGTGACTATATCGGTACGTGACTCTGAGTGGATGGATGTGGGTGCATTTGTGTATAAGCACTTTGATGAAATGTCAGGTGTGTCTTTCTTGCCACACACAGATCATACTTATCAGCAAGCTCCGTATCAGGACTGCACTAAGGAAGAGTATGAAGAGTTGCTATCAGCTATGCCAAAAGATATTAACTGGTCAGAACTTTCAGAGTATGAGAACGAAGATAATACTGCAGGAAGTCAAACTATGGCTTGTACAGGTGACTCTTGCGAAATAGTGGATATAACCTAATGGCAAACGGTATTTACACTCTAGTGGGGCGGGTAGACTGCCCTCACTGTTCAAAGGCTATGGGTCTGTTGAGAGATAATGGTTACACAGTTAACTACTATTCTCTCAATGACTCTAAATGGGTACTTGACTTATTCAAAAAGTCTGGTATAAAGACGGTTCCACAAATTTGGGATCAAGATGGTAACTGCATAGGTGGTTATCAGGAACTAAAACAACTCCTTGAAAGGGAATAAAATGACAGGTATTGAATTTATGGCAGTCGCAACTATCGGTATGGTGGTTGTTGGTGAAGTGGTTAACTTAGCAGCTGAGTATGTTCCACCTCTTGTAGATCAAGTAATGGGCTGGTTCTAATGTATGCTTTGCTGTTAGTTATGATGTTTGAAGGGAAGGTACAAGTACACGCCTTTAATGGTTTGTTTATGGATCGTGCGTCTTGTAGTGAGGTAGGTTCTAAAATGGAAACTCGCTTAGAAGATTCAAAACCGGGGCCATCAGCTACAGCTAAAACGTATTGTTTCCAAGTACCAGAAAGTGCATAAGTATGGGTATAGAAGAAGAAGCCAAAAGGCTCACAAAGGCCAAGCAGGAAAAGTTTTATGATGAATTAGTTACCTTGTTACTACCTGCTAAACGTCATATAGAAAGTCATCTCCACGATTCACGCCCAAGAGAAAGGGCATTAGAGAGGCTTGATGACGTTGCTACTATATCACGGTTTGCTGCAGAACTATTTAAACTAAAATAAAAGGGGGCCGAAAAGCCCCCTCTTTTTATTATCTTTTGTTTTCTTTACGGTAAACACTTATAAAAGAAAAATATGTTTGTAGTATCTCTAGGGATTCTGGATCATTCCCTAGTTCACCTATATTACCATCCCATCCAAATCGTTCCTTCAAGAACTTCCTAGCCTCTGCTCTCTCTTCACGAGAACCAGTAACTGTAGCCTTTCTTCGTAGGGCATTTATAGAACCCTCTGGAAGATCCGTTGTGAGCAAGTGTTTCCTTACCTGAGACTTAACATCATTTTTTATACTATTTAATTGAACTCTTCTTGTATTGACACTAGCGTTCTTCCAGCTATCACTTCCTATAACGTCTAGTACCCTTTCCTCAAATAGTGGAACAACAACCTCATTTAAGATTTTATCGTATGCAGGTATCTGGCTTCTTTCGTTAGCCTTCCAAGGATGTGCCTCTGCCATAGAGTAGGCTTTCTCTACACCTGTTCTAGTAGGAACCTGAGTTATACCCATAATTCTTAGGATAGGGTTAGCATCTTTAATCTTTCCCTCTCTTGTAGCTACTCTAAGTTCCTCACCAGTAATCCCATCAATCTTATCACTAAAGATTTCCAGTAAGTTATCTACATACTTTGATGCCCCTACAGTGAAGGTAGAGAAGCCTTTCTCTTGCCTAACATCCTTAGCTGTATCTGAGTCGTTTATAAACCCAACCATCTTATTCAGAGCATCTAGTGGGCGTGTAAAGCCAGCTAAGATATTACCACCCTGTTTATACAGAGCATTGAATGAAGCCTGTCTAGCTCCCTCTTCTTGGTTATACAGAACGTCAAACATATTGTACAAATCATTACCAAACTGTAGATCTCTAGCGAACTGGCCTACAGCTAACTGTGCAGTAACATCTTCGATAAGATCCCTTGGTACAGTCTCACCATTCTTAGATAAGTTACCAGCGCGTCCTACAGCAAGCCACAGAGATACCGGGAACATATTCTTAGCGTCAATAACCTTACCGCCACCAGTATCCATATGATGCCAAGCATAACCCTTCTCACGCTTTCTCTCATCGTATTCCATCGCTAACTTTAAAGACGAGAAACCAACCAAACTCCTAGAGAAAGCCTCTACTGTTTTGATGTTACGTTTCTCTTTCTTCATAATAGCTGATGCACCCTCAACCATACCACCTACACTCCACTGGTAGGCCGTAGCTAGGGTGTTATTAAAGAACCGACCAAAGGGTAAGATCGTACCAATGACAGGTATGTTAGAGAAGTTCTCCACCTGTTTAGCCGCTGCATTAAGCAACTGGTCTTCTGTGGTGTAGTCCTTAGCAAAAACTGACTTCATAGTCGTATCTAGAGCGCCACCAATCACATCATCATCAATGACTGACAGATCACCTTTCTTTAGTGTTTCCTCTAGGGTAACGCCCTTGTTAAGTCTTAACCACTTGTCCATCTCAGTGATGTACATCTGTGACTTAGTAAATGTATCCTGTAGCTTAACACCAGTAAGCCTATTAGACCCATCTGCTAAAGCCTCTGCCCTCTTAAACCAAGCACTGTCAGGGTCAATCCCATACCGTTTACCACTACGTTCAACACCACCAGTATAGCTCTCAAACAGAATGCTTCTAAGGTCTTTATTCTCATTCAGAAACTGCATATATGTGTCGTGAGTTGTGTAGGGGTCTAGTAAGTTACGAATCTTCTGAGACTGTATCTGCATATAGATCTTAGCCACACGTAAAGATTCTCTACCAGCCTCAGTTCTAGTTCCACCCTTAGCAAGTCCATACATTGTACTTCCTGTAGCGGAGAAAAGGTCTGCTAATGACTGACCAACATAAAACTGACCAAAGCCTAGAACGTTTACTGCAGTAGTAGCAGGTGATGATACAAGCATCCTACGCCATAGGTTCTGTCCATACTGACCTACCCTAGCTTTCTTAGCCTTCTTAGCTTCATCATCTAATGCTTTGATAGTTCCAGCCTGACCTTCAATTAACTGATGACCGTGTAAATTAGCTGCATCTAAAGTCTTACGAACCTGAGACATTACATTTAGAACCTGACCACCCTTACGGATTTCAATAGCTAGTAAGTCACCTAAGCTTGTAGCTAACTCCGTAGTCTGACCAAGAGTAAAACCTTTAGGTTCTAAGGATCTGTTAATCTTCTTTAGTTCTTCCTGAGACATTGACTGTACAACAGAAGTCATTACATCAGAGACAGTAAAACCTTTGGGTAACTTTAGACCCTGATCTTTAAATAGTTTTACAAGACCACCCTTACCATCACCATCAGGGCCAAGCATCATATCTTTTATGAAATCTACAGATGTAGGAACATCATCGAAGCTATCCTTGCCAGCCTCTACCTTTACATCCCAAGCCCTAGCTTTCTCCATAATGATTGCTGCAGCATCCTTTGCCGCTTCCTCACTAAGTTTTATCTGTTTAGCTGCTTGTCTTGCTGATAGCTGTCTTGCTGCCTCATCAATACCTTCCCGGGATTCAGTTCTAGCTCTAGCTGACTCAACTAATATATCAGAATCAGATAACCCAGACTTACCAGCCGCTCGACCAAATAGTAACTGAGTAGCACCACCTATCCCACCAAGAACAGAACTAAACCCTGTCTGAACTAGGTTATAGTCTTGCTGTGCCCCAGCCTTTAGTAGGGTGTTTTGTAGAGTAACATCGTGCATAACAGCAAAGGTAGAGTCTAGGGCAGTTGTTCCCATTAAGACTTTCTTGTTGTCTTTTGCAGCTTGCTTCTTTAGAACCTCTTTTCTGGCTCTCTTCTTAGCTTCTAACAAAAAGATCTCACGCTCTCTACGTGCGGCCTGTCTACGGATCTTAGCAGACACTGGGTTCTTAACACCCTCTGCAGCAAATCGTTTAGCCGCCATCTTAGCGGCCTCTTCACCAGCTTCCTTTGCAGCTTGCTGTGTTGCACCACTAGCTAAGGCTTTCTTACCAGCCTCAACAGCGGCCCTCTTAGTTGCCATACGTCCAGCCTGAGTAAGCCCTACACCAGATGCTTTAGCAATACCACCTGTAAGTAGACCAGCATAAGTAGAGGGGTCTTTTATAGTAGCCATAAAGTAGTCTTTCATACCATCTACAGCACCCATAAAGCCATCATTAGTAAACACGCTACCTAGCTTATCATAGAGTTCGTAGGCTCTCGCAGCTGTAGCTTTCTTAGTATCATCAGCATCACGAATATAACGAACTTCCCCGGCTGTGGTTACAATGTTACTATTGAAGTACCTCATATGATCTACAAAGTCTTCTACAACATCCTCATCAGACTTGCCCTGATCCTTACGGTAGTCTACACCAAACCTTTGTGACATATAATCACGAATTTCTCTAGCATTTCTACCTGACTTTAGGTCTTTCTTCTTAAGCTTTGTGTCATCATCAAACGGATACTCATCCTCTTCTTGACTCCTATTACGTATCTCAGCAAGAGTTATTGTCTTCATAGGGCTTGGTAAGGCGCTGGGCGTCTGTACATCAAGAGGACTTGGAGCAGAAGGTAGATTTCTTCGCTTACGAATCTCTTCTAACGTTATAGTCTTCATCTACTAAACCTCTGGGTTATCTGATAGGTCAGGCTGTACTCTCTGCAAGGCTTGCTTCATAAGAAAGATTAGACCGTTTACATCTTCATTTAGTAAGAGAGGGGATTTAGCTGCATTTTCGTTAAACCACATAGCTAAACCTTCCCTAAGCTCCTCATCCCCATCATCCATAGCGTAACCGTTATCGACAAGATATGTCACTACATCTCTACCATAAGTTTGTACGAAGTTTTCTAGGGGCTTACTGGCTTTAACAACCTCTTCTGAAGCCTCGTCTGAAGCCGCTTCTTGCTGTTGTACTTCGTCTTTACTTAGAGGGCCAGTTCTAGCTTTATTTCTACCAGCGGCAGATTCTGGTGTGTTTTCAAATAATGCCGCAAAGGGGTTTATAGCTACACCTGTACTCTTTCTTCGACTACCTCTTAGGGTTGGGTCTACTTCTTCTTCAACAGGGTCTGGCATAGTTAAACTAGCTTCCCTAGCTTCTAGTGCATCAACCTCTATAGATATACCCATCTCGTACAGTTCCAACGCATCTGGGCCTTCAACCTTATAAGGCTCTCCATCCAAAGTTACTGTAGCTGTCTTTGGTTTTCCGTCTTCATCAAGCTCAAACGTTACTCTATTACCTTCAGATAACCCTTCAAATACATCACCCTCAAACGTTTGACTGTTTTCACCCTGCTCTACAACAACAACATTGTTACGTTCAGCATTTACTGCAGAACTAGCGGGTGGGGTCTTACCATCATCACTAACATCGTCTTCATCTAGTGCAGCAAAGTTATAGATCTCTTCATTAAGTGCATCAATATCTACACCATAAGGCTCTAAAAAGGGTTTCATAGCTTCTAGATAGCCACCCCCAGTAAAGGCAGAAGCCCTGTTGCTAACAATTTGAGTAGCTATAGTTTTCTCAATAAGTCTTTGCTGTGCCCTTAAATTTGCTATGTCACTATCAAAGGCTTCTGTCGCATCTGCCCCTGAATGTTTAACACCATTAATATCTGTATATAAACTTGGTGCATCTTTAAATATACGAGTTACCCTATCAATTTGTTTATCTAAGATTTCCCAATCCTCATTAATCTCAAAAGAATCTTCTATAGTTGCTCTAAGGCTTCTTGACTCAGAACTAGACTCTTCTATATCAAAGTACTTCAATGGGGTAAAGTTAACGTAAGCCCCTTGAGTAAGGGTATCATACTCTGACTGTGCGGAAAGCTCGTTCAAGTCAAGTAGACTGTAGCCACCTACACCAAGCTCTGAGTCTAGATTTACCCTAGCATTCTCACGAGCATTGAACCCAAGTAGATTACCCAACATACCATAGTCTCTTGCCTTATAGTCTCCTACTTTAGGATCTGTTAGGCCAACTATATTATTAATACGTTTTGTCATCCAGTCAGGCTCATACTTCATAACCTCGTATGCTTCTGGTACTTCAAAGTTGTTCTGTGCAGCCTCTGGTGTCCATCTAGCACCAAGAGAAGTCTTTAACTCGCTTAAGTTCCTTGTTAGGTCTACTAAGCCTGTAGGCCCAGATCCCATAGCTGCAGCAACCATAGCGTCTGTAGCCCCTAAAGACTTAGCCTTAGAACCCAGACCAGCCATACCCTGAGCTAAACCTGTTCTCTTCTTAAACTCCGCTCGACCAGTTGTTCTAGCTAGTTCACGTTGACGCTCTTCATAGCTCTTTGCGTCAGCGGTTCTTTCCCTGATACCTTCTGCAGTACGGTTAAGAAAACTCTCTGCGAATGCTTGCCAGTCAGCCATTATACTGCACCTCTCGACATAATACCTTTAGGTTGTTCTTGCTGTGGAGCTTCTTCCATAGGTTCTTCCGCTTCTGGTTCAATGTTCTCACGTATTTCTTGTAGGATACCAGAGGTTGGCCCTTCCTGTTGAGCTTCTTTTTCCATAGCTGCCATAACCAGAGTTTTAAGACGCTCTTTCTCTTTCATAGTCTGAGCCTTCTCAGCATCAAAGCTTGTCTCTCTTACCTCTATCCCATACTCAGACATAGCGGCCTTTATAAAAGAAGCTATAACAGGTGCAGCTAGAATACCAGCCTCAACAGTGTGTAAGCCTTTCATAGCTCCAGTCGATGTAATAGTCTTAACTATTCCACGTAGATCACCACCAATCTCAAATAAAACAGCTAAGTCTTCCATCTTCTCATTGTCAGCTAAACTACTGATGTAGAAGTCTACTATCTCTGGAACCTTAACCATCTCTGGCGGTCTTTCCCAAGGAGAGTTCTTTGGTGTGTCTGTTAGAGATTGGCCGGGAATAGCGGCTACCATTAAGTCTACCATTTTTATTGTACCTTATTTAGTAAATCCAGCGCCAAAGTAAAGTCCTACAATGGCTGATACGATGTGTGTGTCTAGGGGTGTAATAACAAAGCCTCGTGCAGATACCCACATAGTGCTTTCAGCGGGGCCAAACAACCAGTTCCAAAATCCACCATTCATTTCAGTGTACCCTACTATGACAGTAACTTCAGGATACCACACTGCTACTAGCTTTGGCAAGACAATAATTGCGAAAACTGCAGATAATGCGATTATTCTTCTAGTCCAAGCAAAGTGTTTGTCTGTCTTACCGTGTTCACGAGCCTGACTTGCAGCGCCTATCAATGCTCTCTGTTGTTCAGCCTTGTTCTTATTAGACTGACCCCAGATAGACATTACTCCCCCCAACACTGTTGAGAAGAGCATAGTGATAAGTTCTAGGGGTAATCCGAACATTACCCTACCCTACTGAAATAGAACGCATACTATTAGAAGAGTCTAACCCAGAATAAGTTTTTTCTGGGTCACTAATAGAAGGTTTATATCTATGTACTTCTTCTCCGTCAGAGTCTAACCACACAAAAACAGGTTCTTTCTTTGTACCCTCAACCGAGACTGTAGAAACTTCCTTAAACCCTTCTTGGCCTTTCATTAAATCATTATATTCCTTAGCGCGTCTTTTCGATAAACCCTTACTAGATGTATATATAACTCTACCATTTTTATCTCTCATACGGTTTTCATTTTTATCTCTAGGTGACGCTAAGACAACAGAGGCTAATGATCGCTTAGCAGCATCGAAATCTGGAGTATCTTGTGAGAGAGCATTTACAACACCTTCTGGTAAAGATCCTATATTTATATAAAGGGATAACACCCCAAACCTTTGATCTTCATTTAGACCTTCAAATACCTCTGAATATTGTTCCTTAGCGTTCTCATACAACCTGCTGTACACAGCTTTAGCTAAAACTCTACGATCTTGGTATTTCTCATCGTCTGGATTAAACCCTAAGCTTCTCGCTGTTTCTGGTAATACGCCAAAACCCAAAGTGTTAATACCTAAAGGATCTCTATGATCTTCTTCACCCTCTAATCCACCTATCTTATCAACAAAGAAGTTTGTAAAAGATAGGTTTTCTTCCGTGTCAGATCTACTTTCTGGCAAACCCATATCATCATCTGTCAGAGCTTCCGCTACAGGTCTATTCATAATACCTTTAGGCTTATCTAGCATCTCATTACTACGAGTATCTATACTAGGTGCATCAACAAGCGCTGGGCTGTCTCCCATCTCTGGCTGTCTACCTCTAGAGACAGGTGTGACCATAGGCTGAACTACATTCCGAGCTTCCCTAGCGTTATCTCTCATAGTCAGATCAGCACCCTGCATATCAGCACCACTGAACATAGCAGTCCTAGCCGTCTCTGATAGTTGCCCTATAGGGGGTCTAGTTGCTTCCATCAGAGCGCTATTGATAGCTTCATTCATCTGCTCATCTTTGTAGAACATATCCAAGTTATCTAAGTAGTCTTGAATAAGGTTAGATTTTACAGGTGGGGCTTTCTTCATACTCTTCAAGTCATACTGGTCAGCCTGTAGGCGAGCAAAGTCTTGTAGCATTGTTTGGTTTTCATCTTTAGCTTCTACAGGTTTAGGCTCTGTAGGTCTACTAATTATGGACTCTGTGGGTGTAGTCTCTTCTTGCTCTGGAAGAACTTCTTGCAGAAAGCTTAGGGCATCAAAGGAAAATTGTACTTCGCTCATTTTATCCGTCCCTTTCACCAGTGATGGGGTTCCTACCTCTGAACCTATTACCCAAATAACCTTCGATAACGGCACTACCAAAATTACCCATAGCGCCCCAAAAACCAGAAGATTTAGCAGCACTTGCTGCCTGTTTAGCATCCTCTGATGATAGTTGTGCAATAGCAAGCTGGGTTGCTCTATCCGCATCATTGTTAGCAGACTGCCAAGCATAACTCATCATATCCCTAGTCTCTTGCATCATAGCACTAAACGCTAAGGCTGTCATATTAGTTGCAGCCGCCGCATCCGCACGATTAGCTTCATTGGTTGCTGCAGTATCTATAGTGGCAACTGTTTGATACCACGACGCATTAGCTTGCTCAATTATAAGCTGGTTACTAGCATTGAATCTTTCACGCTCATCTACCATCTTCTTATTGAACTGCTCAATAGCGTTTGTTTCACCAGCATTAAACCTATTCTGAGCATTAGCTTGTTCAGAGTTAAACATACTAAGTGATGAACTTAGATTATCATAGAACTGGTCAACCTGTATCTTATTAGATGCGTTAAACTGTTTAGCCGCATTTTCAGCTGCTTGGTCAGACAACAAAGCATTAGCACGTTGTTGGGCCTTAAATACATTAGTCTGTTGCTCATTCTCTAAGTTCTGCATATCCATCTGTAGGAATGCATTAGCTTGCTGTATAGCCGCCTGTTGACGGTTATTTAAATTAGCTGTGTCCATCTGAGTCATTGCTGCAGCATCAGACAACACCTTAGCATTAGCTGCATCTAAGTTAGCTAGGTCTACTGACTGAGCTAGACGGGCATTCTCTAAAGCAATCTGTTGCTCTGCAGTGAAGTTCATATTAGCTATATCAGAGATCTTAGCTGCATTAGCTACACGAGTCTGAAACTCTTGGTTAAACTCTAGGTTGAGAAACTCAGCACGTTGCTGTGCAGCAAACATAGCAGACTGTTGCTTATTAGATAAATTCTGTAACTCAAAGCTTGCTGCAGTCTTAGCATCCTGAGAAGCTATAGGAATAGCGCTCTCCATTGCCGCCTGTACAATAGCCATACCAGCCATACTAGAAGAACTAAGACCCCTAGCCGCTAGTGCCGCTGATGCCGCTCTCATAGCTCCTGCAGCCCAAGCTGGTGGGTTCTTACCTTCAAAGTCTTCCATAAGACCGCTTAACTGGCCTTGGACTGTAGCATCAGAAGAGGGTGCGCCTGTAGCCGCCTCAAAGCTTGTCTCTTCCTTTACACGATCCATATCGACAGAAGATCCTGAGATCATCTCACCGTCTTCTACCTTACGTTTATCAGGTGCCTTAACTGTTTGTGCGGCTGTAATCTGTGCTGCAGTTAAACCTAGTTGAGCTAACTCATCAGGGTTCATAGTCGCAGCTTTAGCTAGAGCCTCGTCACTAGGTAGCCCAGTTGCTGCAGTTAAGGAATCTAAAGTTTTCTGAACCTCATCTGTAACTGTAACGGCTTCAACTGTAGGGGCGGATTTCTTTTCTGGGGCTACTACGTCTGCTTCTGTTTCTGCAGTTGTTGCAGTTGCCTTCTCAGCATCTCCAACCTCACCAGTGCCCTCAGCAATGGTTTGTTTATCATCTGTAGCTATCTTCTCTACGTCTGTTTTAGTAGTTAAAGACTCAGGATCATTTATGGCTGCAGATGTCATCTCCACATTAGAGGGCATCTCAGTAGTTTTAAATGAAGTCTCTGCACCTTGAAGAGCTTCTTGGGCATTTCTTAACCTAGTCTCAGCCTCAGTGACCTTTGTTACTAGAGATGCATCTTCTGGATTAGCGGCTTGAGCATCTCTAGCGGCCTGTAAAGCTTCTTGAGCATCAGCCACACGTTTCTGTGCGGCATCTAGTTTAGCTTGTCCACCCTCGTTAAAACCTTTTACATACATACCATTATTAGCTTTAACTGGTTGGGGGTTTAAAACACGCATAGCTTGCTCTGTTGCATTACCTAGTTTAGCTTGATAAGCAGGATTAGATGCAATAACTCTACGCTGTTCATCACCTTGCATACCAGCTAACTCAGGCACAATCTTGCCTCTCTGCTCTGGTGTAAATCCTAAGAAACGTTTTGCCATCTATTTTTTCCTTACTTGCCTACTTGCATCCATACGGCAGTAGCTATGAATGTCAGTACTGCAACTGTTCCTAATTGTACTAAAGTTTTCCAAA
>Ga0181422_1000160_pt1 | contig 20965 bp, 19 predicted proteins | sample 45SPOviralmetaG_FD_130147 | JGI IMG/M metagenome (GOLD analysis project Ga0181422, IMG submission 130147) | Marine viral communities from the oligotrophic San Pedro Time Series (SPOT) site, San Pedro Channel, CA, USA - 45 SPOT_SRF_2013-07-18 | ecosystem: Environmental > Aquatic > Marine > Strait...
GGGCTGCTTACGCAGCCGTGTCTAGTAAACTATCGATCTTTCTTTCGTGCGCGGCTTTGTAGTCAATGCCGAATGTCAGTAGCTCGGCTTGTATGGCTTCGCAGCGCTTTCTGTACGTCTTCCACAGTTCTCGGTTGGCTTCGTTTCCAGTTCGGTCCCAGGTATCGAAATGCGCTTGCTTGTTTTGCATGTCCAGCTCGTGCTGGATGATTAGGTCTGCGATGCGTGCTTGGTCTGCTGCGGTGATTACTTTTAGTGACATGTCGTGGCCCTCCCTGGGCGTTGCGTTGTTGACGTGATCTAAGCTAGGGGATGTGACAGAAGGTGTCAAGCAATAGGGCGAAACGCGTGACAATTGTGACAAAGCTAGGCTGATATTCAGCGTTTAAGCGGCTTTCAGGGGTGGGAGGTAGGTTGGCATGGGGTAGGGGTTTAGCGTGCAGTGAGGGCGATTGTGTGGCCTCTCAGGGCTATGCCAGGGCCTGACCAGGGAATGCTGCAGCTCATGGGTAGGGGTGTAGGGACGTAACCCATAGCCTGAGTCTGTCAGGGGTCGCGCATACAAGCCTCTTGACGCGACGTGTGTGTGCATGTGCGTTGCGCATAACGCAGGTGCGCGTTTGCGTGTGCGTAGGGGCGTACCCCCGCGTATGTGGGCGCGCGTGTTATGTATATATATCCCCACCACAAAACACACATTTGCTTTCAGCCACAGCCAGCTACATAATGCAATGGCTCCGTAGGGGCTTCCTTGTGTTTGCCCTCTCGCTGCGAAGCGCAGGGCTTTTTTTGGAGTGACGGCGATGCCTAGAAAGCCAAGGCTTACAAAAGAGCAGTTTGCTGAAATCTGCGAGATGATTGCGGATGGCATGTCATTGACCCGCATATGTGCTGAGAATGCCAAGTTCCCATCCTGGAAAACGGTATTGCGCCATGTGCAGGATTCCGATGACGCATACCAGGAATACCGCAAAGCACGCGCACTACAGGCAGAAGTTCTAAGAGATCAGATTATAGATATCATTGAACGACCCTTACCAGAAGATCCCAAGCTCGCCATGGCGGAAGTACAGCGCCGTAGGTTAGAGACCGATCACAAAGATAAGTACGTTAGACAGCTAGCGCCGCTAGGCGTGCGTAACAAGGCTGAAGATAACGATACAAAGGTAAGTGGTACGATTACGCTCAAGTGGGATGACAGTGCTGCAGGCCAATGACAGAGATATACATTCCGTATAAGCCGAGAAGGCTACAGGCTGACCTACATAACCAATTGCAGTCTCATCGGTGGGGCGTGGTTGTATGTCATCGTCGTTTCGGTAAAACCGTTATGGCGATTAATCACTTGCTTAGAGACGCCATCCTGTCTGACAAAACAAACCCTCGCTTTGCTTACATAGCGCCCACCTATCGCCAAGCTAAAGCGGTTGCCTGGGATTACCTAAAACAGTTCGCCAGCGCTATACCGATGGTGCGCTTCCATGAGACAGAGTTGCGGGCCGATTTGCCTAATGGCGCTAGGATTCAGTTATTGGGATCTGAAAACCCTGATAGCTTGCGTGGTATCTATCTTGATGGATGTGTACTCGACGAGATGGCGGATATGCCCGAGTCCTTGTTTCCTGAGATCATTAGACCCGCCCTATCCGACCGAAAGGGCTGGGCATTATTTATTGGTACACCGCGTGGTCACAATGCGTTCTATGATCTGTATGACGCAGCAGCTGGCCAGAAGGATTGGTTTACCCAGGTCTACAAAGCCAGTGAGACAGGTATCCTTGATGACGAAGAGCTAGAGGCTGCCAAAGCAATGATGTCGGCTGACCAGTTTGAGCAGGAGTTTGAGTGCTCTTGGGTTGCGAATGTGCCAGGCGCCATTTACGGAAAAGAGCTACAGGCACTCCATGAGAAGGGGCGCATTACCGAGGTTCCATACGATGCCAGTGCTCTGGTAGATACGTGGTGGGATTTGGGTGTAGGAGATTCGACGGCTATCTGGTTTACCCAAACCATAGGCCGAGCAGTGCACATCATTGACTATTACGAGAATAGGAATGAAGGCTTGCCGCATTACGCTGAAGTGCTTCAGTCAAAAGGCTATTTGTATGGCACACACAATGCACCGCATGACATTGAGGTGCGCGAGCTAGGCAGCGGCAAGAGCCGTAGAGAGATTTCGTTTGATCTAGGAATCAATTTCCGCGTAGTGCCTAAGCTTCCGCTAGAGGATGGCATACATGCCGCTCAACTATTGATTTCTCGATGTATGTTTGACCGCGATACTTGCCAGGCGGGCCTTGAGTGTTTGCGTCAGTACCATCGTGCGTATAACGAGAAGTCCAGAAGTTTCCGTGCGACGCCTGTGCATGACTGGTCAAGTCACGCTGCTGATGCGTTTAGATACCTAGCAGTTGGCATTAAGGACAGCAGGATGCAGGATAGTAGGCCACCACAGGCAATTGCAGATTCATCATACAACCCATTTGCAGCGAGGATGTAGTTATGGGCAGACCCAGAATTAAGGTTCCAGCCACACCACCACCGCCACCCATAGCCCCGGTCGCACCAATCTACGAGGGCGAGCAGGAAAGGCTCAAGAAAAAGTTGTTCGATCCGCGTCGTGTAGGACGCCAACAAACAATTTTGACGGGCCCACAAGGTTTACTTGGTAAAACACAGCGCAAAAAGTTAGGTGCCGGTGATACGCCCAAGAATACATGACGCCAAGCTTTCGCAAGATGCGCTGCTTGACTATATGCGTCAAACTAATTACCCATATCTTGAGGCGCATGAGCGTATAATTGATTATGCGTTTGTGTTTACCTGCGAAGTAAAAGACAAGATTGCGGGATTTATTTGGTGCTATGGGCTTGATGGGGACGAAACAACCTGGGCAATACACGCTATGGTTTTACCTGATTATCAAAAGCGCTTTTTTACCAGGCGCCTAGTGAATACCTTGTTTAGTGTGGCATGGGTCTCTGGTGTTGACCGCGTCCTTGTGGAAAACTCTCAAACTGAAATGCTACTGCGAGTCGGTGGCTACATGACAGATGACGGTGCGGCATTAGATTTGCCGCATAAGTGGGGATGAGATGGGTAAGGTAGAGAAGGGAATTAGGCGAGTTGGTCGCAAGCTCGATAGCCAGCTACTTGTTAAGTTTCAGAAAAACAAGCTACAGCAAGAGCTAGGCAATCTAGGAAAAACGCTGACTGGTGCGCCAAAGATCGTACAGGAAGAGGCTGCAACACGGCCATCTAACGCAGTAGTAAGGCCGTTGGCTGTTACCGGCGCACCATCAACCGAAAGCCAAGAGGCCGCCACCCAAGACTTGTATCGCCGTCGCCGTGCTCGGGGTGTGGCTACTAGTCCTGCAGGATTGACCGGTGAGGCATCCGTAAGACGTAAATTATTGCTAGGCGGCTAATTGTTCCACGTAGAACAAAGGAGAGAATCATGGGCATGGTAAGAAAGATGATTAGCGGTGCACGCGCCGGAAAGAGCAAAAAAAGTTTTTTCGGTCGCCTTATAGATAGAGCAAGAGAGGAAGGCGATAGAAGGCAGCCTCAGCAAGCAGAGGAAGAACAAGCGCCAAGAGGTCGAACTCGCCGCCCAGTAGGCGAGCCTTTGATGATGGGCGGCAGTAGAAATCGCAGTTTAATGAAGCAAAGACTGGGGAGCTAACATGGCTGATGAACTAGGCGCTGATTTAATGAGGCGCTTCCAAAGCCTGTCTGCGCAACGGCAGGTTTGGGAGAGTCACTGGCAAGAAATCGCAGACTATGTGATTCCTCGCAAGGCAGATATTACAAAGCGACGCACTGATGGTGACAAACGTACCGAACTAATCTTTGACTCTACGGCGATCCATGCCGCAGAACTCATGGCTGCTAGCTTGCATGGAATGCTAACTAACGCTGCTACTCGCTGGTTTTCGCTGCGATTCCGCAACAAAGGCCTTGACGAGAATGATGAAGCAAAAGAATGGCTTGAGTCTGTCGAAGACGATATGTACTTGGCATTCAACCGCTCTAACTTCCAAGAGCAAATCCATGAGCTGTATTCTGATCTTATCTGCTTTGGTACTGGCGTCATGTTTATCGAGCAAGATCCAGATACCCAGGTACGTTTTTCTACCAAACATTGCGCCGAGGTCTATCTATCAGAGGATGATAAGGGCCGCGTTGATACGGTATTCCGTCAGTTTAAGATGCCGGCGCGTGCAGTCATTCAGCGCTTTGGCGAAGAGGTGCTTGATAACAAAATTATCAATGCCGCAAAAAAGAATCCCTACGATGAGATCACACTGATCCATGCTGTTTATCCGCGCGATGATCGCAACACCATACGCAAAGATAACAAGAACATGCCGTTTGCCTCGGTCTATCTTGATCCTGGAAGCCGCACCGTTCTTAGCGAGTCGGGCTTTGAGGAGTTTCCATACGTTGCACCGCGCTTTCTAAAGGCAAGTTTTGAGATTGGCTATGGTCGATCACCGGCAATGACTGCGCTCCCTGATATCAAAATGCTCAACAAGATGTCAGAGGTAACAATCCGCGCTGCGCAAAAGCAGGTAGATCCGCCATTAATGGTGCCTGATGATGGCTTTATGCTCCCTATCCGCACCGTGCCTGGCGGCCTAAACTTCTACCGATCTGGTACTCGTGATCGTCTTGAGCCACTAAATATTGGAGCTAATAATCCGCTTGGCCTCAACATGGAGGATCAGAGACGTAGAGCTATTGAGTCTGCATTTTATGTTGACCAGCTAATTATGAGTCAAGGGCCGCAAATGACGGCTACCGAGGTCGTCCAGCGCACCGAAGAGAAAATGCGCTTGCTTGGCCCCGTGCTAGGAAGACTGCAAGCTGAATTGCTGCAGCCGATGATTGGCCGTGTTTATAACTTAATGGTACGGCAGAAGGCGTTTAGCCCGGCGCCTGACTTTATGACTAACTCGGACATCGAAATCGAATACGTGTCACCGCTTGCTAAGGCGCAGCGTTCTGGCGATATTCAGTCAGCGCTTCGCATGATTGAGCTATTCATGCCGCTTTCTCAAATTGACCAATCGGCTATGGATTACATCGACATTGATGGCATGTCTCGTTATTTACTTAAGGTGCTTGGCGTACCAGCGTCAACAATACGCGGCAATGACCAGGTAGCAGAGATACGGCAAGACAGAGCAGAAGCGCAAGAAGCTGCGCAAGCCGACCAGCAGGCAATTCAATTTATGGAGGCGGCCGGTCAGGCAGCGCCAGCGGTTAGAGCACTGGAGGGTCAATGAATCCAGTCGATCTAAAAGGCGCATACAAGCGACTGCTTGAAACTGATGATGGCGAAGTGGTGCTCAAGGATTTAGAGCATCGCTTTCATATAAACGCCTCAACCTATTCGTCGGAATCGACGGATACAGCCTATCGTGAAGGGCAGCGCACGGTGGTGTTGTTTCTTAAATCCATGCTGCAGGACTGGGATCCCCAGATAAAGGAACAATTCGATGAGTGAAGAACAGGTAGCTGAAGTCTCTGAAGCAGTAGATGCACAAGAGGTAACTCAGTCTGTCGCAGACTGGCGAGATAATATTCCCGAAGAAATCCGAGGCCATTCAAGCCTCGAACACATTAACGATATCGGCGCATTAGCTAAAAGCTATGTTCACGCACAGCAAATGGTGGGCGCTGATAAGGTCGCATTGCCTGGCAAGAGTGCTACGCATGATGAGTGGGGCGAGGTATACAACAAGCTAGGCCGTCCTGAGTCACCCGATGGCTATGAGTTCTCGTTTAACAATATGCCGGAAGGCGCTGAGCTGAGCGATGACATGGTTTCGTGGTTTAAGGATACCGCCCACAAGGTTGGCATGAATCCACAACAGGCTCAGGTAATGCTTGATGCTTACAACGAAATGCAGTTTTCAGACGCAGAAAGCATAGGCGTTGAGGCGCAGGCGCGCGTCGAACAAACAGAAGGCGAGCTACGCAAGGAGTTCGGTCAAGCATTCGATGACCGTATGGCACTTGCTAATGGCGTACTTGCAGAGTTTGGCAATCCTGAGATCACTGAAGTGCAGCTTGCTGATGGAACAATGCTAGGTGATAACCCAGAGATTATCCGCATGCTGGCTAACATGGGTGTGTATCTACGTGACAAAGTAGGTGAAGACACACTCGAAGGCGTGAAGACTAACGGCGGTGTTACACCGGACGATGCAATGCAGAAGCTCGGAGAGATAACTGCGCCAAATACACCTTATTGGGATGCTCGACATCCTGAGCACCAGTGGTATGTCCAAGAAGCTATGAAGTGGAGGGAGTATGCCGCAGGATGAAAAATTAACGGACAGAGAGTTCAAACTTAAGGTTTTAAGGAGTACACTCGAGTTCGGGACACCCGAGATGATCCGAAATGCTTTGACAGTTTCAGATCAATTCTTGGAGTGGTGCGAAAAACCTACCGACAAGCCTAGTGCCCGGGGTAAGAGTAGCACGCCAAAGCCAGGACAAGCGAAAGCCCCTGCCGTGTGACGGTAACGTAAAACGTCAAATTAACTCTCGTCCGGTAGTTACCGGGTAGCGAAACCAACTTTACATTGCTAACAGGAGACGATTATGTCTACGCAAATTACAACTGCATTCGTGCAGCAGTTTAGCAGCAATGTCCAGTTGCTTTCACAGCAGATGGGCAGCTTGCTGCGTGGTTCTGTATCTGAGGAATCAGTTACAGGTGAAAAGGCGTTCTTTGACCAGGTTGGTCAGTCGGCGGCGGTGAAGCGTACTTCACGTCACTCTGACACCCCTATCTTAGACACTCCACACTCACGTCGTATGGTCACTATGGACAGCTATGAATGGGCTGACCTGATTGACGATTCAGACAAAGTTCGTATGTTGATTGATCCCACCTCAGCTTATGCCCGTACTGCGGCTGCTGCTATGGGTCGTGCAATGGACGACGCAATTATCGGTGCTGCTACTGGCACTTCCAAGACTGGTAAGTCTGGCTCAACTAGCACTTCGCTGCCTTCTGCTCAGCAGATTTCGGCGGGTGGTACTGACCTGACTATCGAGAAGCTAATCGAAGTAAAGCAAAAGCTCGACGTTAACTCTGTCGATCCAAGCATTGCTCGATACATTGCTGTCTCGCCTTTCCAAATCCAGCGCTTGTTGAACGAGACCGCGGTAACGTCGTCTGACTTTAACACAGTGAAGGCCTTGGTTCGTGGCGAAGTTGATACCTTCATGGGCTTTAAGTTCATCGTTTCTAACCGTCTTTCTAAGACTGGTGACGAGCGCACTTGCTTTGCTTGGGCGGAAGATGGCATCAAGCTTGCGGTTGGTAAAGACGTTATGGCTCGTATCGAAGAGCGTGCTGACAAATCTTTCTCTACACAGGTTTATTACTGTGCAACATTCGGGGCGACTCGTATGGAAGAAGACAAGGTTGTTCAGATCGCTTGCGATGAAACTGAAAGCTACTCATTCGGATAAGGAGGAATAAACGATGACTGTATATTCTGATGTTCGTACAAGCACCACTCAGGACGATCCTTCTGAATTGGTAAAAGCTAACCAGCTTGCTGGCGCTATTCGCGTTGCTCGCGGTGTATTTGAGGCCTCGGCCCAAGGAGCTGACACTATTGAGATGTTCGCCGTTCCAAACGGTGCGCGTATCCTTAGTGGTAAGCTATGCCACGATGCACTCGGTGCTGGCACTACGCTTGCAGTAGGCCATGCGGCTTACACTGACGCAGACGGAAACGCCGTTGTGGCTGACCCCGACGAGTTCAAGGCAGCGGCAGCATCTACTGCAGCACAATGTGTTGACGTAGCGGCTACGCTTGCACTTGGCGCTAACTCTGAGGTTAGCATTGACGGTGCAGAAGCAGACAACGAGTACGTTGTTACTGTTACCTCAACTGGTACTGCTACTGGTACTATTGAGCTAACAATGCTCTACGTCGTAGACTAAAGCTAACGGGGTCGGAAACGGCCCCTTTACTTTATCGAGAGTAACTTATGGCAGCGTCAATCATAGATATCTGCAATAGCGCACTCAATCAGATTGGCGCGTCTAACATCCTAAGCTTGACTGAGGATAGTAAGGCAGCGCGTATCTGCAATCAGCGATACGAATTTATACGAGATTCTGTTTTCCGAGCGCATCCCTGGAAGGCGCTAACACGTAGAGCGAGCCTAGCACCCGATGCAGTCAAACCAGCTTTCGAGTTTGATAACGCGTTTACGCTTCCCGCTGACCCTTATTGCTTGCGTGTGTTGTATCTCCGCTATCACGACATCCCCTACCGACTTGAAGGTCGGAAGATTCTCTGCGATGAAGATACGGTCGATCTCGTCTACCTGGCGCGTATCACCGATACAAGCGAGTACGACTCTTTGCTCATCGAAACTTTGACTGCCGCTATCGCCGCAGATGTTGCCTACCCGTTGGTGGGTAGCAATAGCCTGGCGCAGCAGATGAGAATTACATACGAAGACAAGCTAAAAGAGGCGCGCTTTGTTAGCGCGACTGAAGGTACCCCTGCAAGCATAACTGGTGTTTCTGATGCCGGCGCTATTGAGGCAGACACGTTTATACGATCGAGGTTCTAAGTCATGGCGAAATCCAGTGCGCCGTTCACTAACTTCACTGCTGGTGAGCTATCGCCAAGGCTGGACGGTCGCACCGACCTCGCCAAGTATTTCAACGGCTGCAAGAAACTCCAAAACTTTTTAACCTTCCCTCAAGGTGGCGTGACTCGCCGCCCTGGTGCAGAGCACATTGCTGTAGGCATAAACTCAGGGGCAAACGAGTTACGACTTATCCCTTTCGAGTTTAATGTCGAGCAAACGTATGTGCTTGAATTTTCTGAAGAAAAATTTCGTATCTTTAAGGATGGTGGAATTGTCGTTGCTGGCAGTCCTTCTGTGCCTGTGGAGGTTGCTACCCCCTATCTATCAAGTGAGTTAGCAGAATTAAAATTTACTCAATCTGCCGACATTATGTATATCGTGCATCCTAATCATGTGCCCAGGCAAATTACTCGCACAGATCACGACTCCTGGACAATTACTGAAATAGATTTTCGTCGAGGACCATTTTTAGATCCCGCATTTGATGGCTCGACATTGCAAGCTGATGGAAGAACGGGAACCGTAACAGTAACAGCGGTTCCGGCGCCAGGAGACCCTAATAGGTTTTTTGCTACAGATGCAGGAAGGCTGATAAAGCTGCATCATGGCTATGCAAAAATTGACAAGATAATTTTTACACTGGGCTACGATAACAAGGTTGGGGCAGGTAGCTTTTCTGGAAATTGTCACTTAGTTTCAGATGCAAGCCAAAATTTTAATGTAATTGCTGATAGCGGCAGCGTACTCACTATTGACTCTCCAGCTTTTGGCGCAATTGGAGATGGCGTTGCCTTCCAGAACGAAGCCGGAACTATTACTGCAGATACTAATGTTGCCGGCACTAAGCTGTTTATATCGTCTAATACGGCATCCTGTATCGTTCAAGAAAACGATGAGCTAGAAGAAGAGCTAGAGCCTAGCTTTACTGCGACTACGATTAGCTTCCATGAGGGCGATCCTGATGCTACACGTCTGGCGCACAATGACTTCATCGAAGATAGTGGCGGCCATTTTATTACCGAAGGCTTTAAGGTCGGTATGCGTATTAGTGCTAGTGGATCAACTGATATTGATATTGATAGCTGGCACATAGCATCAAACAAAATTGAGGTTACGACTTCAACACCTCATCGTCTTATTGACGGCGACCTTGTTACATTCACCGGCGTGAGTGACGGATCGTTAACCATTACATTTAGTGATGGCAGTGCTGCTGATGTGAACGCGGATACCTTTGAGATTGTTATAGATCCAGACACAGATCCGGAAACTAGGTTTCAAATACTAGACCCAAAAACGGGCGGCGATCTAAACCCTTCCGGTAGCGCTTCTGGCGGCGATCTAGTTAACGGCAACAATTTCTCTAACGCTTTGATTGTTGCTGTATCAGATAGCATTATCACGCTAGCAACCAGCAATGATGTTCACTTCCAAAATGAAGGTACGTCTATTACGTTAAGCGGTGACCTCATTGCCGATGATGAGTACCAGCTAGGCGCCTTCTCAGAGACTACAGGCTACCCTGCGTGCATTGCATTCTTTGAGCAGCGTCTTGTTTTTGCAAATACAGCACTGCAGCCACAAACGCTATTCTTCTCGGTAAGCGGAGACTATACAAACTTTACTGCCGGCACTAAAGACGACAGCGCATTGATCTACACCATTGGATCTAACCAGGTAAACGTCATTCGCTATCTAACGTCATCTAAGGCGCTGCTGGTTGGCACCTCGGGTGGTGAGTTTGCGGTACGCGCTGGCTCGGTAGATGCTCCTATTACGCCGCTCAACACGCAGATCAAGCAGCAAGCTAAGTACGGCAGCGCTGACATACAGCCCTTGGTCATCGGCTCTACTGCGTTATTTGTACAGCGAGAACAGCGTAAATTACGAGAGCTTGTGTATAACTTTGATGTGGACTCATACATTGCCCCGGATATGACGCTGCTAGCAGAGCACATTACTCTTGGCAAAATTAAAGAAATGGCCTACCAGCAAGAACCAAACAATGTTGTGTGGTGCGTGTTGGAAGACGGCAAGCTAGTGGCGATGACCTATCGACGAGAGGAAGATGTGATTGCCTGGCACGAGCACCAACTAGGCGGCACATTGACTGATGGCGGCACTACGTATGATTACGGGTTTGTAGAAAGTATTGCGTCTATATCTAGTAGCGATCGCACAGAAGAGGAAGTATATGTAGTGGTGCGCCGAACTATTGACGGAACCAATGTGCGCCACGTCGAACGGCTCAAGCCCATTGACTTCGGTACTGACGTGACCGATGCGTTCTATGTCGATGCTGGCCTAACGTACACCGGCGTGACATCAACACTAGATGGAGGCGTTGGAGCATCAGCCTTGGTCATTTCGCTAGATGACGCCTCTAGCTTTAGTGCGTCTGGCAAAGTAAGAATACGCAATGAAATCATCGCATACTCAGCTAAAAGCGGAAATGATCTTATCAAGTGTACGCGAGCGCAGGATGGCAGTGTTGCATCGGCTCATGCTGATGGCGAAACAGTGACTCAATTAGCTACAACAATTAGCGGGCTTGACCACCTAGAAGGGCAGAGTGTTACCATTCTTGCCGATGGCGCTACTCACTCAAACAAAACTGTGTCGTCTGGTAGCGTCACGCTTGACCGATCTGTTACCAAAGCACACATTGGTCTTGGTTACGATTCTATATTGCAGACCATGCGCACCGATGCTGGTGGCACAGAGGGCACAGCCCAGGCTAAGAATAAGCGAATCAGCGACATCGACATCCGCGTTCTTGAGTCTGTAGGTGCAAAGGTCGGCCCATCAGAGGATGATCTAGACACTGTATTCTTTAGAACTACTAGCATGGCTATGGATAACCCAGTTCCATTGTATACTGGCGACAAATTTATCGAGTTTCCTGGCGGCTATAACAACGATGGGTTTGTAGTCGTCAAGCAGGATCAGCCACTACCGCTGACAATTCTGTCTATCTATCCTCGATTGCAGACGTTTGATAGGTAACTTATGGCAGATCCAATAACAGCAACACTTGTAGTAGGGTCGTCGCTCCTTAGTGCGCGATCTGCGCTAGCGCAAGGCGCTGCTGCCAATGCGGCAGGTCAGTTCAATGCAAACATGGCAGAGCGTAATGCTAAGGTAGCAGAGCAAAACGCAGAGCAGATTAAGCGCTCGTCTGAGTTTGACATTAATCGGTTCCGCGATAACTTTGATGATCTACAGGCAACCAGCGCCCAGGCGTTTAGATACAACGGATTCGTGGCTACTGGCGGAACACCGCTGCAAGTATTGCTCGATAACGCTAGAGAGGCTGACGAAGAAATTCATATACGCAGATACAACGCATCTATTGGCCAGCAGCAAGCGCTTGAGTCTGCAGCCGAGCAAAGATTGCAAGGCCGTCTTGATCGCATGATGGGCAGATCGGCGCAGAGGGCTAGCTACTACCAGGCTGCCGGATCGCTTTTGGGCGGCGCCGCTCGAATCTCTAACATTTTTGGCCCGAGCAGCATTACTCAGCCACAGGCCTCGGCGTATTCGGCAGGGGAAAGCGCCGCTCCTACATTTGAGGGCTCAACAGGCATTCCATTCGGCCCAGCTGAAGGTTATACGGGAAGTTAATTTATGAAGGTGCCAACATACGAAGCCCAAACACGATTAGGCGCTGATGTCGGCGCAAGGCCTATGCGTGTGCGCGCTTCACCAGAAGCGTTTGGTGCGGCAGAAGCAAGAGCTATGGGAGGCCTCGCAGAGCAGGTGGGCCGTACAGCGCTCGACTTAAATCAAAGACAGAGAGAAGCTGCTGATCTTGAGGCCAGGATTCAAAAAGACCTTCAAAGCGAGCAGTTTACTAACGAGTACATGGAGGCTGTAACTCTTGCGTCTGAAGAGGCGGCATTGCAACCGCCAGATCAGCAAGAGGCGTTTTACGATAACGCCGTTAAAAATATACAGAGCAAGATACCGCAGCGTTTTGAGGATCCCGTACAGCGGCAAGAATTATCACTTAGCTTAGAAAGATACGCGCTTTCTCGAAGGGTTAACGTCCGAGCATCGGCAAACAAGAATAGGCTAGATGCGCTTGTTGGCGAGTCTGCCAAACGAGAAATGACGCTTAGGAATGAGGCGATCAATGGCGATAAGGCTACTAGCACTAGGGCGATAGCTGATTTGCAGCAAATCTATATTGATCTTGAAGAAAAAGGCTTGATGACCGATGAGGATGTCGCAAAGCGATCTGCTCAAATGGTTAAGGATGTTCAATACGAGCGTGAGATCAACACGATCAACCGAATCAAAACGCCAGAAGAGGCTACCGCTTACGTCAACAGTATACGAGATGACGAACGCTTTGATCCAACAGAGCGCCGGCAGCTTATGGGTGCCGTTAGTGGAATGCTTTCAAAGCGGGATGACGAAAGAAAGGCCGCCAGAGCCAAGCTAAAAGATGACATGGGATCACTGCGTGATGTAATTGCTACCGGCATGGAAATCGGTCAAGAGCAGCTAGATGCCGTGAATCTTGAGCTAAAAATGTATGGCACTGAAGCCGACGCCAGAGACTTTGATGACATCCTGGCAGGTAACAAGAATGTCCAGATACTAAACAACACCGGCACACTGGCTGGCGTAGATAGTTTAATTAGGCAAATCGAATCTGAGCCCACGGCAGGACTTACAGCGCAAGAGCTAGGCTACAGAGCACAAGAATTAGAAAATGCTGAAGAGTATCGAGAAAAGATGGTCACGGCATTTGAGGGCGGCGATGCTCTGGATTTTCTGTCTCAGCGTGGGATTGTCAACGTAGAGCCTTTTGACTTTGCAAACTTGTCGCAATCTATTCCCGCTCGCACGCAAAATATGAATAAGATCGCCGCAAGCGTTGGTGTAAATGAAACAACCGGAAAGGTTCTGTATCCGCAAAATTTCTTTACAGACGAAGAAGCTGCTCAGTTTGCCTCATATCTAAATCGCGCCACACCGCAACAAAAGGCCTCATCAGCTTTAGCGCTTATACCTTTGGCCGATAGCTACCCGCAAGTATACGAGCAGATTGCTGGAAAGAATGGCGAGCTGTTTGCAATGGCTGGTGCAATCAGTGCCACAACAGCAATGGCAAGCCCTGTTAGCGTTCCTGATATGTCGATAGCAGAAGCTATATTTGATGGCATACAAATTAGAGAGCAGCCTGGCTATGTTGCGCCACCTAAAAGACTTTTTGCTGCTGCTTTTGAAGAAGCGGTTGGCGATGCTTACAGACGATCTCCAGAAGATGAGGCTGTAATGCAAGAGGCCGTGCTATCGCACTATGCCGCCACAAGAAAGTCGCGCGGTGAAGAGATTAATGAAAATACTCAAATAACCGAAATACAGGAATCAATTAAGGCGGTATCGGGTGGCATTGGCGAATACAACGATCACCAATTTGAATTGTCTAGAGACCTGGAGCAAGATGAGTTTGAGTCTATTATTGATGGTATGACGCCTCGAATGTTGCGTTTGTTCGCGCCTAATGGGATAGACGGATACACTGATGAGCAAGCCATTGAGTTAATACAGCGTTCTCAGATCACGAATGGCGGTCTTGGTTACTACTATCCTGTGGACCCCGGCACCCTTCAACCGTTCTTGCTTACAAATGGTAAGCCTGTGCCGTTTGTTATCAACAATCGCCGCATGTGGAATGGCCGGACCTTAATGGATTACCTGCCATCAGACTACAAACTTGAGAAGCCTACTGTCTATTCAGTAAGAGGCATGGAGCTTAGCCTGTAATGCCATTTATAAGCGCAGACGGCAGACGGCGATTAGAGACGGTTTCAGACGCTCCAACAATATCGCCAGAAATCAAAACTGACCCTACGTTTGGGGAAACGTTTTCTGCCGCTTTTGGCCTTACGATTGATGAGAATTTGTCGATATCCCGATATCTCAATCAAGAGTTATTTAAAGAGCGCAACAATAATGTGCAAACGCTTATTAGTGAGGGTGTAGTCGATCCCGCAAGGTATGAGTACAACGACGGCACTTTTGATTACAACAAGCTATCTCTCGACTTAGACGGCACAGAGTATGGGGGTATGGTAAAGCCAGACTCCATATTGCGAGAAGAGCGCAATGAGATGTTGCGAAATCGTAGAGAGTACGCTGAGTCAGTATTGGGCCAAGGCTCAGGATTGGCGCAGTTTTTAGGCATGGGCACCGCCTACATGCTGGACCCTATCAACATCGCAACAATGCCATTAGGCACGGTAGCCGCTGCGGCAAAAGGATTGACGGCATACAACCTGGCGCTAAATGCCGCCGGTCGTACTGCTGCAATCACCGTCGGATCAGAGGCGGCTATCCAGCTTGGCTTTGTCTACAACTACAAGCAAGAGATCGACTCTCCATATTCTATGGAGAATGCCTACGCAGCAATTGCCGCTGCTGGAATAGGCGGCGCTGCCATTGGCGCCATACAAGGCGGTGTGGTGGGTGCATTCAGGGCGGCTAAAGAGCGCACTGCGCAACAGCTAAAACTTGGCAGCGTAGTCAAAAGAGATGAAAACGGCAAAGTCGCACTTATATTTGACGAAAATGGTGAAGAAGATCGCTTACTCACTATAAAAATTTACGAGGCAGAAGACGCAAGCCCTACCGGAATGCTTTCTGATGAGCAAGTTCTCAAAATAGTTGAAGATTATTACAAGGATTCTCCAAGCCCTGCCGTAGCGCCAGAAGACCAGGCTATACCTAATGCACCAAAACCTAATGACGATCTGCCGCTGGCCGATAGGTCGATGGATGCTATGGCCGATATTGCTGAAGCCGCAAGAAAAGAGCGGTTTGGTGAAACTCCACTATCCCCAATACAGATGGATGCTGATTATCAGGCGTATCTTAGAGGCGAGTATGACTCGATTGTAAAAACTGTAAATGCCAGTCTTCGCAAATTAAAAAGCCAAAGAAACGATTTAACAAAATCAGAAAAAGTAGTTGATTGGATAAAGCAAAATGGCGGGCTGAACAAGGCTGCCTGGGAAGCTGACGGGATTGACAAAGCTACCTGGGAGGGCGTGCCGGAACAGGTTGATGCAATATCAAAAAAAGGTAAGCCGTATAAGAAAACAGTTTATAAAAAGATGAAAGGCTTTCCGAAAGAGTTTTGGAAAGATGGCGATGAAGGACTAACGCCTGATGGCCTTGCCGAACTAATGAAAGAAGATCCGCGTTTCTTTGAGTTTATTGAAGACGTAGGCGGAGTTCAGCAAATTGGCGCAAATGATGCGGTGGTTTACTTTAGAGAGCTGCTCAACGATATTGGTCGATTCATTGATCCGGATGTGCAGTTCAAGGTAAATGATTTAGATGAGGCGATAGATGCGCTTGCAGTCAAAGCGCCGCCAGACCCATCAGAGGGCCTTACCGGCGATCTAAGAAAGGCCGCTAAGTTTGTTAAGAAACAGAAAAAGCCATTCAGAATAAGCCCGCTACAAAAGCATCTTAGGACTGGATACAACCCAACGGTAGAAATACTGGATGATCTGGAGTCTAGGGGGATTATCACCAAAAACCCTGACACGCTTGAGTATACCTATAAGCAGCCTGACGTTGATTACGACATGGTGCTTGAAAAAGTCTATCGGCAAGCATCAGAAAAAACGATGGAGATTGACTTAGAGAGCTTGCAGATTCAAATGGCTAACATGAAGGCAAACCTTGAGCCTTCTCGTATACCAGAAAACTACCCATCGCAAGAAGACTTAGCGCTTGATGACATGGCAATCATGGCTAGAGAGCGTGAGTTGTTAGAGATCCAGGGCACTGAAGAATCTTACAATATCGCTATGACAGAGTATGAGCAGCTGCCTGTAGATAAGCGCAAGCTTATCATTGACGGCGAAGAGATTAGCGCTGATGAGTACATTAAAGAAATTGACGATCAGCTAGAAGATATTGATAACCTAATGAGGTGCGTACGCGGTGAGTGATTTCGCTACTTGTATACCAAAGGTCGCAACACGGCTGCCCAAAGAGGTGCAGCAGCTTCTTAACGCTGCGGATGACCCGAATGCGCTGCTTGATGATTACATCACAACCCTGACCATCCAAAAGAAAGAGGCGGCATTCCAGGCTGTGAGGCTTGCCCAGGCATTTGATGATGCGGCGTCACACTCAAGAGGTCTTTATCAAGGCATAGAATCGCTAATGGTGTTAGATCGCACTATGAAGGCTGGGTATGAAAACGTAGACAGCCTATCTAAGTATTACGACTCTATGTTCCAGGCTAGGGCTGCTGAAATCTTGTTTAGGTTCCGGCGTAAAGGGCTTGGTTTCTTTATGGATGAAGCGGGTTTAGCCAAGTTTATACGTGCCGTCTATGGTGAAACGACTGATGATGCTGAAATCAACAGCCTTGCAAAACAATGGCTAGAGCTTACTGAATTTATACGAAAAGAAAAAAACAAAAACGGCGCTTCTATTTCTAAGAATGAGCGCTTCCTGCTGCCACAAAACCATGACCCTCGAGCAATAAGAAAGATGGGCAAGGATGTCTGGAAGCAAAAAATTGCACCTATGCTCGATGCTAACCAAATGCGTGACGATGCCGGCAACCTGTTATCAAAAACGCAAATGGATGAATTGCTTGATTACGTGTATGACACAATCACTATGCACGGCCTTAACAAAGTCAAAGACCTTACCGTACCCAAACTAGGCAGAAAGCTATCTCGTCGTGGATCAGAGCGTAGAATTCTTTATTTCAAAGATGCTGAGTCCTGGATGAGCTACCAAAAAGAGTTCGGTAAGGGCGATTTATTTACCACCCTAACCGACTGGGTTAGCAGCAATGCTCACGACACGGCGTTGTTGCGACGCATGGGGCCAAACCCAAACCAAACCTATGACGCCTTAATTGCTATGGCAAAAAAAGAAGACGCCTTTAAGGGCATAAAAACTCAAGGCATGTTAGACCGCATCTTTAACGTGGTGTCTGGCAAAACTAACCCAGTAGAAATGACCACTCTTGCGCAGATTGGCATGGTGCAAAGAAATATTATATCGGCGGCCTACCTGGGCGGCGCTTTCTTGTCTGCCATAAGCGACATTGCTTTTCTGAAACTAACCAGGCAATACGGCAACATACCGACGCAAAAAATCATGTCTCGGTATATGTCGTTTATGAATCCTGCAAATGAAGCAGACAGGCTGGCGGCTGCTCGCATTGGCATCATTGCAGAAGAGGCCATTGATCGCGCTCATGCGGCTAACCGATTTGCTGATGTGGTTGGCACTGGCAAGTCCATGCGCATGGCTGATCTGGTTATGCGCGCATCGCTGCTCAAACCTCACACTGAAAGTTTACGCAAAGCATACGCTATGGAGTTCTCCGGCCTGCTTGCTGATAACTTTGGCAAAAAGTTTAATGACTTAGATCCCAATTTGCTTAAGGCTTTTGAGGTGTATGGCATTGGCCCTAACGAGTGGAGTCGATTTAGCAAGACACCGAAAATGGATTTAAAAGGCGCGCAGTTTGCTGACTTTACACAGCCTGGTGGCTTGAAGTTTCACCAAATGGTGATGTCTGAAGTGGATTACGCAGTGCCCACGCCTGATTCAAAGATTCAGGCAATGACTACTGGCGGTCTCCAACGCGGCACTCCAGAAGGCGAGCTGTGGCGCTCTGCCATGCAAATCAAATCATTTCCGCTTACGGTGGCAAGCCTTCACTTTAATAGGGGCGCCGTTCAAGCAACTATGGGGCAGAAGGTTGGCTATTACACGCAGCTAATGGTCTACACAACTGTTCTTGGCGGCATTGCATTGCAAGCAAAAGACCTGGCTGCAGGGAGAGATCCACGCGCCGTGCTAGATAAAAATGGCGTGCCAAAGAAAGAGTTTTTATTAGCAGCCATGGCTCAAGGCGGAGGCGGAACCCTTATCGGTGACTTCTTCTATAGCGACCAAAACAGATACGGGCATAGCTTCTTCAAAACCTTAGCGGGCCCAATAGCCAGTACGTCTGACGATATAGCACAATACACGATTGGTAATGCGCAGGAGCTAGTCAGCGAGGGCTTTACTTTGGAAGGGCTCAAAAAAGGCTATGCAAAATCGAGGATTGGGCCAGAAACAGTCAAACTTCTTGAGCAATACACGCCCTCTGTATGGCAGGTAGACTTGTTTCTGCAGTCATTATTTGACTCAATGGAAATGGCGGCAGATCCCGAAGCTGAAAAGAAATACAGACGCCTTATGAAAAAACGGGCAAGAGAGTACAATCAGGAGTATTGGTGGAAACCTGGCACGCCAATAGGGGAAGTGGTAACTGGAGAAGCAGATATACGCCCGCCTGAGATAGAGGCAATTAGAGAGGACTAAACATGACAGTATCCAGCGGCACTAGCTCTGTAAGCTATTCCGGCAACGGCAGCACTACCGTATTTGCGTATACGTTTAAGATCTTTGAAGACAGCGATCTTGTTGTTTCGTTGCGTAACAATACAACCGGCGCATCTACCACACAGACCTTAACAACTGACTACACAGTATCCAATGCGGGCAGCGCTTCTGGCGGTAGCGTCACGTTTGTGACGGCGCCAACTAGCGGAAACACGGTCATTATTCGTAGAGAGCTGCCTTACACGCAAGAAACCGACTACGTAGAGAATGATCCATTCCCAGCCAAAGCGCACGAGGATGCGCTTGATAAGCTGACCATGCTGACCCAGCAAAACCGTGAAGAGGACGCAATCAAGTTTCCTGATGGCGATGTGACTTCTGGCGTCAACAACGTAACGCCTAACGTCGTAGATCGAGCGGATACCGTTCTGGCGTTTGATAGCGCAGGTAACGTCACTGTTCAGCCGCTTTCTACCACTGCCACTACCACATCTAGCACCCAGCAGGGCTTTACAGGCGATGGCTCTACTACTGCATTTACCCTGGCATCTAATCCTGGTGCTGCCGGCGCTGGCGTATCTATCTACATTGACGGTGTTTACCAGGAGCGCGACACCTACAGCATTAGCGACACTACGCTGACGTTTACCGAGGCGCCGCCAAACAACGCCAGCATCGAGGTGCTGAACTACCGCATAGCAGATATCGGCACGGCTGATGCTAACAACGTCACCTACACACCCGCTGGCACTGGCGCAGTACAGACCACAGTACAGACCAAGCTACGAGAAAGCGTTAGCGTCAAGGATTTTGGTGCTGTTGGCGATGGTGTGACAGACGATAGCACTGCACTCCAGAATGCTATTGATGCGGCGGCAAATGGATCGCTATATATACCCTCTGGCACTTATCTAATTGACGACACTCAAATACGAGTAGCTAGTCCATGTCGCATTTTTGGTGATGGTCCAACATCTATTCTGCGATTTGACATTGACACCGTATCACAAGGTCTCCGAGTAACATCTAGCAGTGTCACTCTTGAGTCTCTATACATTGACTCTCGTAACACCAGCACAGGCGATGTCACGATATTAGTGGCCCATGATGATTCGCTTGGGTATATCAACGATCTTGTAATGAAGAACATCCACGTGTTTGGTGGTAATTCATTAGATACGAATAGTCTCCCAGAAAATCATGGGATTAAGTTTGCTGACGATACCAATGTGCGGCGCTGGAGAATGGAAGGCTGTACGTTTGAGAAGCTCCGCATTGGTATGTTTACAGCTAACGCGTTTGGCGCTAATGGAAATACTGCTGAAGACTGCACGATATCTAACTGTTCATTTTTAAACATGGGTTTACGAGCCTTAATTTTTAACACTGACTTTGCAACATCCGGTGTAAAGGTCGCATGGGACAATGTTCGAGTTAGCAACTGTTTATTTGAAGGACATCAAGGTACTGACTCAGAAGATCGCTGTACCATATTAGGCACTGATGGCTGTCGCAGTTTATCGGTTGTAGGCTGTCAGTTTATTGATTTAAACAGACCAAACGACTGCTGTATTCACGTTGAAAACGAAAGCGATAACTTTGTTGCTACTGGCAATTCATTTAGAAATGTTGGCGGCGGCATTTCTTATTACTCACTTTCATCTGGTGGAAAGATTTCCAATAACATCATGTTTGGCAGGCATGATCGCAGTGAATCCACACTTGATGGTGCGCTAACTAATTCAGCAACAACCATCCCATTGCATGATGCGTCTGGCTTTCCAAGCTCTGGCACAATCAAAATTAATGCTGAGATCATTACGTACACAGGCAAAAGCAGTAACAGTCTGACAGGTGCAACCAGAGGTGCAAGCAGTACAACTGCGGCGGCCCATTCTGATAACTCTGTTGTGTATTCTGATCCATCGACGTTTGATAC
>Ga0181422_1000161_pt1 | contig 20833 bp, 19 predicted proteins | sample 45SPOviralmetaG_FD_130147 | JGI IMG/M metagenome (GOLD analysis project Ga0181422, IMG submission 130147) | Marine viral communities from the oligotrophic San Pedro Time Series (SPOT) site, San Pedro Channel, CA, USA - 45 SPOT_SRF_2013-07-18 | ecosystem: Environmental > Aquatic > Marine > Strait...
CAAGCAAGACAATCTACAGTTACTGCTGGCGCCACTACTGTTAATACCACTTCATTTACTGCAACTGCAAATCAAACAACGTTTTCTGTAAATTATACCGTCGGTAAGCTGAATGTATATCTAAATGGTATTTTACTTGATGCTGCTGACTTTACTGCTACAAACGGAACAAGTGTTGTACTTGGCACAGCCGCAGACGTTGGAGATATCTTACACGCTATTACATATGACACTGTAACAGCAAGCACAATCGATTCTGCTGGTATTAGTTCAATCATTACGGCTGATGTAGATGCGTCATTTATTAACGCGTTAACGATTGATGCCGATACTCTTGGTGGACAGAACTCAGCTTATCACCTCGATTATACAAACTTTACAAATACACCTACCATTCCTACAAACAATAATCAGTTAACCAATGGTGCTGGATACTTAACTAGCTTCACAGAAACAAATGACCTGTCAAGCGCAGTTACTTGGGCTAATATTCCAGATGCAAATGTACCACAAAGCGCAGTTACTCAGCATCAAGCAGCATTAAGTATCACCGAGTCACAAATTTCAGATCTTGGTACATACTTAACATCTTCTGATCTTTCAACATATGCTACTCAAACATATGTAACTAATGCAGTCAACGATGTCATCGATGCGGCGCCTGGTGCTCTTGATACATTAAATGAGTTAGCAGCTGCATTAGGTGATGATGCGAACTTCAGTACAACTGTTACTAATCAAATAGCAGGTAAGCTAGACTCTGCTCAAGCGATTGCAACCATAACTGGTTCTGATCTGGATATGGGTGGAAATAAAGTCCTCTTCGGTAATGTATATTCAGCCGAAAGCGACTTACCGTCTGCTTCTTCTTATCACGGTATGTTTGCTCACGTGCATGCTACTGGTGCTGGTTACTTCGCACATGGTGGTAACTGGATCAAGTTAGCAAACAACAGCGACATTCCGTCAGTAATCGATTCAGCTGGCATTAGTTCTATTATTACTGCTGATGTAGATGCATCGTTTGTAAACGGATTAGGTATTACAAGTTATGCTAACTCTGATGTAGACACTCACTTAAATCAAAGCTCAGCATCTTCTAATGAAGTTCTTTCGTGGAACGGATCAGATTATGCTTGGGTAGCGCAGTCAAGTGGTGGTGGAACAGATTCGGCTACAGTAAGTTCGATTATTACTGCTGATGTTGATGCCGCATTTGTTACAAATCTTGGCTTTACTGCCGGTAGTGGCGCAGCTACAACATCTGATGGTATCGATACAACATATGTCTATACGGCAACAGCTAATCAAACGGCATTTAGTGGAAGTGATAATAATTCTGCTACTTTAAGTTATACTGCTAATTCAATAATGGTATACTTAAATGGTATCTTATTGATTCCAACTACAGATTATACTGCAACTAATGGAACTACTGTAACATTAGCTTCTGGTGCAGCTGCTAACGATGAAGTCATGATTGTTACAGTTAAATCTGGACCTAAGACATGGACAGAAAAATCTGGCAACTATACAGCTACTGCCGGTGATAAACTCTTTATCGATGTATCGGGTGGCACAGCAACTGTAACACTTCCAGCATCTCCAAATATGGGTAATGAAGTGAGAGTTATCGATGCCACGGGTAATGCTGCGACTAATAATATTACTATAAATAGAAATGGTAATAATATTAATGGAGCAGCAGACAACCTAGTATTAGATGTCAACAGAGCAGCTATCGGATTAGCTTATTACAATTCAACTCAAGGCTGGGTATTAATAGAGAGATAATATGGCAACTTATTCAAGCGTTAAACAAGCAGTAGCAGATGCAGCCGGAGTTGGCGGTTCTGTAACCACATATTCTACACCTGCAAACTTACCTACATCTGGTAATGAAGCTGGAGACCAAGCCTTTGTCTCTAGCAATAATCGTTTGTATATTTGGAATGGTAGTGGTTGGTATAACATTGCTCTTATTAATACTAGCCCATCGTTTAGTAGTTCACCAGATGGCACATATGAATTAGCTACCGACGGTTCTACTACAACAATCACATTGGTAGCTGCTGATCCAGAAGGATTAGATATCACGTATACTACTACAACAGATTCGAATTTTGATGGTCTTGCTACAGTATCAAATGATTCTTCAGTGTTTACAATTACTCCGCGTTCCGAGGATTCCGCTACCGCTGAGTCAGGCAATCTAACATTTAAGGCATCGGACGGTGTTAACCTTGTATCCGCAATTTCTCAATTTACACTAACATTTGCTACAGCTGCGATTGAGAACTCGGCTTATACTGCTGTCCTAGCAAAAGCGACTGGTAATGCTGGCACAAACACTACATTTACTGATGGCTCAACAAACAGTCATACTATTACAACGGTAGGAGATGCGCACTCAACAGCATTTACACCATACCATCCTGGTGGATATAGTGCTTATTTTGATGGTACCGGTGACAGTTTACAATTAACAACTTCCGGAGATTTGCAAGCAATAGGTAGATCAGGCGCGGCCGCGACAATTGAAGCGTGGGTATATTTAAATTCCGCACCGTCAAGTAGTGGCACTGCAATTTATTCTCAAGGAACCGCGGGTTCAACTAGCGGTAGTAACATTATATCTCTTGAGATCCAAAGCAACAGAACTTTGCGGGCCATGGTTAATGGAGGTTATAGTAATACTAGTGGTTGTCCAATAAGTACCGGTACTGTACCATTACAAGAATGGACACATGTTGCTTTAGTTTTGAATAGTGGTACTTGGACACTATACATAAATGGAGCTGCAGACGGTACGGCATCAGGATCTTATCCTAGCGGCACATCGCACTCTACTGCTTATATTGGTAGAATATTTTATGATGCTGGTAGAACTGGCGATATGTATGTAAGAGATCTCAGGATTACTAGTACTGCGGTTTATACCACCACATTTACACCACCGGATTCAACATTAACTGCCGTTACAAATACAAAATTATTAGCGTGTCATTTACCATATATAGGTGACGGATCAACTAGCAATTATACTATTACGTCAAACGGAGATGCATGTACTGAAAGATTTGGTCCGTATGACTATGCATACAATACAGCTAATCACGGCTCTTCTGTATATTTTGATGGCAGTGGTGATTACCTTCAAATTTCTGATGCTGCTAGTTTAGAATTTGGATCTAGTAATTTTACAATTGAATTCTGGTATTATGGCAATGACACTGATCAATATGCAACACTTGCAACCAAAGGTGCAATCACCGGTGGAGCTACTGGTCAATATGTTATTATGATGAATCACAACAACACAGGTGATATAGCTGTGTATTTTGCTGATCATGCTACAAATGCGCCGATGATGATTACTACTAGTGACGTTGGGGTTTCAAGTAATAGCTGGACTCATATTGCTATAGTTAGAAATGGAACCTCTTGGAATTTATATGTCAATGGAGCATTAGAGGTTAGTGTAACATCTTCTCTTACAGTTGCAAACTCTGCAGCTGATGTGTATATTGGTAGAGATCCTACTTATGGAAGAGACTTATCAGGATATATTAAAGATTTTAGAATTGTTAATGGTACAGCTGTCTATACATCAGCATTTACACCACCTACTGAGCCGTTAACTGCAATTACAAATACGGGAATGCTGCTTACAGCATCTCCTAGCATTTATAATGCCGCTGGGTTATCTAATAGTATAAAATTATACGGTAATACCCAATCATCTACCGCTCAAACTAAAAACGCTTCTTCGTCAATACATGTTGATGGATCTGGTGACTATGCAACTGTAGAGGATAATACAATATTCGCTAATACTGACGTTTTCACAGCGGAATGTTGGGTATATCCTACTGCTTCTCCATCCCAACCAATTATATTTGGCCAATGGACTAGTCCACAAAGTTGGGGGATATTACTCTCAAATAATTCAAACAGATATGCTAGATTGATTTTCCATGATGGTCAATATCGCGATACTACGACGAGTACTCAGCTAGCATTAAATGCTTGGTCACATCTTGCTTTGGTTAAGGATGGATCTACTGCGAAATTGTACGTTAATGGCGCATTAGCAGGAACACGAACAGGGTTAGGAACTCTTACTGGAGGAGATAATACTCTTAGTATTGGGGCGAATGCTTCTGGCCAATATGCGTTCCAGGGATATATCGAAGACGCTAGATTTACTCCAGGTCTTGCAAGATATACAGATACTTTTACACCTCCAACAAGTGAGTTAGAAGGTTAATGGCAAATCCAAATTCAAGAGATTCTTTAATTGAATACTGTAAACGACGTCTTGGTGATCCAGTCATCGAGATTAATGTTGATGAGGATCAATTAGAAGATAGACTCGATGAGGCTCTTCAGTACTATCAAGAGTATCATTCCGAATCTACTCTTAGAACATATCTTAAGCATCTAGTGACAGCTGATGATGTAACTAATGAATATATTCCATTAGCGTCTGATATTACGTTTGTATCTAAGATGTTTCCAATTGCAAGTAACTTCTCAATGTCTAGAAATTTCTTTGATATCAAATATCAGATGATGCTAAATGATGTTGCTGACTTACAAAACTTTGCAGGTGATTTAGCGTATTACGATCAGATGCAACAATATCTTGGTATGCTAGATATGAAATTGAATGGTACGCCGCAAATTCAGTTTTCTAGAAAACAAAATAGACTCTACGTCTTTGGCGATTTTCAAGATAAAGATATTTTAGAAGGCGATTATATAGTTGCAGAAGTTTATAAGATTATTGATCCGAATACACATACTTCAATATATAATGATATATGGCTAAAAGAATATACTACTGCACTAATTAAACAACAATGGGGTGCAAACTTAATTAAATTCGAAGGTATGCAACTTCCAGGTGGTGTGATCCTTAATGGACGACAAATCTACGATGATGCAACCGGAGAAATTGAAAGACTGAGAGAAACTATCAGACTTGAACACGAAATGCCGGCTGACTTCTTTGTAGGTTAATATGAGAAATGTTTATTTTTCTGATAAAGTTAGATCAGAACAAAATCTTTACGACGACATAGTCATAGAATCGCTTAAGATCTATGGACAAGATCTCTATTATCTTCCGCGGGATATTGTAAATAAAGATCCGATTCTTGGTGAAGATGTACCATCTCGCTTTAATTCTTCATATAAGATTGAAATGTATATCGAGAACGTCGAAGGATTTGACGGTGAAGGAGATCTCTTTACTCGATTTGGTGTAGAGATTAGAGACGAAGCTACGTTTATTGTATCTCGTCGTAGATGGAATATGACTATTGGCCAGTATGATAATGAGATTGAATCTGAAAGACCACGTGAAGGTGATCTATTATATCTTCCCATGACAAATAAAATGTTTGAGATCTTACATGTTGAGCACGAGCAGCCATTCTATCAGCTATCTAATTTGCCAGTATATAAATTAAGAGCTCAGTTATTTGAATATAATGACGAAGATTTAGATACAGGTATCGAAGTAATTGATGAAATAGAAACTAAATATGCTTATACATACATACTAACTCTTGGAGCAAATGGTGTAATCGAGATTGGACAAACAGCTACGCAAACATTTACTGATGGTACAATTATGAGCGGAGAGGTTGCTAAGTGGTCAGACTCCGATAATAAGTTACACCTTATTCATGTTGGTGCAAATGACGGATTGTATCATAACTTTATTACATCTCAGCCTTTATTAGTAAATGATTCTAGTTATACTGTTACAGCAATAACAGAAGATAATAAGATTTCTAATAATGAACAAAACGATGATTTCCAGTCAGACGCAGCTGGCTTCTTAGACTTTACCGAAAACAATCCCTTTGGAGATCCTAGCTAATGTTTAGTCGTAAATGCAAAGAGCATCTAAATAGTGTTAACGAAAGCGGATTACAACACTTAACACATGCCGTAGGAGTTGCTGTTACTTTACAGTTATTAGTACCAGTTTTAATTATTCATGCTGTTGTGCCATGCATGTTTACTGAAACTGCAACAAAGACAATGAAGAAAATTATAGAGAAACGCTAATGTTTGGAACGCATTTCTATCACGAGAAGATTAGAAAGAGTGTATCTATTTTTGGTGCGCTTTTTAATAACTTATATGTGATACGTAAAAATGCTAGTGGTGGTGTAATTAGCCAAGTTAAAGTGCCTTTGTCATATGCACCCAAATCTAAATTTCTAGAAAGATTAGCAGAAAATCCAGACTTAGATAATAATACTCAGGTTGCTGTTAAGTTGCCACGTATGTCATTCGAAATGACGTCATTAGTATATGATCAAACAAGGCAATTAACTAAAGTTTCTAACTTTAATACTATAGGTTCTGCAGTAGAGAATAGACAAAAGTTTTATTCTCCTGTTCCTTATACAATTAATTTTCAGCTAAACGTATATGCTAAAACACAAGATGATGCTTTGCAAATTGTAGAACAAATTTTACCTACATTTAATCCACAATACACAATAACAATTAAACCTTTTAATACTGAATATCCTACATTTAAGGAAGATATTCCTGTTGTTATTCAAGGCGTAGGATTTACAGATGACTTTGAAGGATCTTTAGAGCAAAGACGCACTATTATTTACACATTAGATTTTGAAATGAAAGTGTCATTCTATGGACCAATAAATACAAAGGATATTATCAGAACCGGTATTGCAGATGTATTTCTACAAACAGCAGACTTAGATACTACTGATACAAAATTAGAAAAGATTACAGTTACTCCTAATCCTAGTAATGTAATCGGGCTATCAGATAGTGATTTTGGATTTACAACAGCTATTGATTTAAGCTTCGATAGCGCATAAAGGTAAATAATATGTATGAATATAGATGTAAAGTAGTGCACATTGTTGATGGCGATACAGTTGATGTTGATATTGATTTAGGATTCGGTGTATGGTTACATAAAGAAAGAGTTCGTTTATTTGGGATTGATACTCCAGAATCACGCACTAGAGATCTCGAAGAAAAAAAATATGGATTAGCGGCTAAAGATTTTCTAACAGGCTTATTAGATGATGAAGGTGGTATTATTCTTAAGACTCATAAGGATGCTGAAGGCAAATTTGGTAGGATTTTAGGTGAACTTTGGAGAACTACTAACTATGCCGATAGGTCTATTAACCAATATATGATTGAAAAGCATCATGCAGTTAACTACTATGGTCAATCAAAAGATGACATAGCTGAGCAACACTTGAAAAACCGTGAATTGGTACAGATTGATGGAAAAAAATGATAAAATCAAAAACGATTATGAGTATTCCCGTGATACTTATTATGAGTTAATTGAAAAAGGTCGTGAATCCTTAGAAGATATGATCGAAGTCGCTCGAGCTTCAGAGCATCCAAGAGCATATGAAGTCTTATCAGGTATGATTAAAAATATATCTGATGTTAATGATAAGCTAATGGATCTCAATAAGAAAAATAAAGACATTACAACAGATAAAGAGCCGGCACAAATTGCAGGTTCAACCACAAATAATAATGTTTTTATAGGTTCTACGGCCGAGTTGCAAAAAATGCTTAATGATGATGAAGACGATATAATCGATGTCACTCCTGAATCAAGCTGAATCTTATTTAGGAAATCCGAATGTTAAGCGCGATGGTGTTCAACAAGGATGGACTAAAGAGCTAATAAAAGAATACAGAAAGTGTAGTAAAGATCCTATACACTTTGCTGAAAAATATTGTAAAGTTATATCACTTGATGAAGGGTTAGTTCCATTTAAACTATATCCTTATCAAAAGAAAATGTTTAGGCACTTTAATGAGCATAGGTTTAACATTGTATTGGCATGTCGACAATCGGGCAAATCAATATCGGCGTGTGCATATCTTCTCTGGTATGCGCTCTTCCATTCGGAAAAAACGGTTGCGGTTCTTGCTAACAAAGGGGCAACTGCTCGGGAAATGTTATCTCGTATCACGCTTATGTTGGAAAACATTCCGTTCTTTTTACAACCGGGCTGTAAGGCGCTTAATAAAGGATCACTTGAGTTTAGCAATAACAGTAGGATCATCGCTGCAGCTACTAGCGGTAGTTCTATTCGTGGTCTTTCAGTAAACTTACTTTACCTAGACGAGTTCGCATTTGTGGAGAGAGCTAATGAATTCTATACCTCCACGTACCCTGTTGTATCTGCTGGTAAAGATACAAAAATTATCGTTACCTCAACAGCGAATGGCATTGGTAATACTTTCTATAAAATATGGGAAGGAGCAAGTCAAAGCACTAACGAATTTTATCCGTTTAGAGTAGATTGGTGGGATGTACCAGGTCGCGATGATGAATGGAAAAAACAAACAATAGGTAATACCTCTCAATTACAATTTGATCAAGAGTTTGGTAATACATTTTTTGGTACTGGTGATACTCTTATCAACGCAGAAACTCTTATGAGCTTTAGAGCAAAACCATATATTGAAGCTTTAGAGTCTGGAGATCTTTTAGTATACAGTAAAGTAGTAAAAGATCATGATTATATTATGACTGTTGATGTAAGTAAGGGAAGAGGTCAGGATTATTCTACTTTTAATTTGATCGATATTAGCGTTCGCCCATTTGCACAGGTTGCTGTATATCGCAATAACACTATCTCTCCTTTACTCTTCCCCAATATTATATATAAGTATGCGAAAGTCTACAATAATGCTTATGTGGTTATAGAATCGAATGATCAAGGTACGGTTGTATGTAATGGTCTTTATCACGATTTAGAATATGAAAACTTACACTTAGAATCTACAGTAAAAGCAAATAGAATTGGTATTGAAATTACGCGTAAAACTAAAAGACTTGGCTGCTCTTCAATAAAAGATATTCTAGAAAATAATAAATTAGATATTGTTGACGAAGAAACTATATTAGAAATATCTACCTTTGTTGCTAAGGGTCAGTCGTATGAAGCTTCTGATGGAAATCATGATGACTTAATGATGAATTTAGTAATGTTTGGCTACTTTTCATCTACTCAATACTTTGGTGATATGACAGATATTAATTTGAAAGATATGCTATTTAATCAGAGGATGAAAGAAATTGAGGATGATGTAGTTCCGTTCGGATTTATTGATGATGCTAGTGATCATATACAAAATTTAGAAAAAGAAGATAATCCTTGGGCAATAGAATATACAAATGAAAACTTCTAATTTCATACTATTATAAATAATAGCATATGTGAACAACCGTATCATGATACTTATAATTAGTAACCGAAAAAGGAAAAAAGTATGGCACTCTTTACACCGTCCGAATCTCCTGCGGTTGTCGTCAAAGAAATAGATCTGACTGGTGGCGTGCCAAATGTCCAGTCAACTACAGGCGCCATCGTAGGTAATTTTCGTTGGGGTCCAGTAGAGCAAAGAGTATCAATTGCAAATGAAGCGCAATTGGTAGATACTTTTGCTTCACCAGACACTGTCAACACAATCGATTTTCATAGCGCATCATATTTTCTGCGCTATTCTAGCTCAATGCAAGTGGTAAGAGAAGTTACTTCTGCTGCTAAGAATGCTGTCTCGACTACAGGTCAAACAGCTTCAGATACTCCACCTGCTGAGCTTGTCAAAAACGCTGATGATTTTGATGCACAACTTTCCGCATTAGATTCAGATGCCCACACTTTCGTAGCTAAATATCCAGGTGTTTTGGGTAATAGCTTAAAAATCTCTATGTGTCCAGCAAACGACTCAGCGTTTGATGCTTGGACATATAAGTCATCATTCGACGCTGCACCTGGTACTAGTGCATATGCAACTGGTAAAAGCGCAACAGACGATGAAGTACATGTAGCAATCGTAGATGCCAATGGAGAATTAACTGGAACTGCTAATACAGTTTTAGAAACATTCCCATTCTTATCACAAGCCTCAGATGCTAAAAATGCAGATGGTACAGTTAACTATGTAAAAGACGCAATTAATGAGCGCTCTTCATACGCATGGATGGTTAACTTCGATTCTGATTATAGCTTAGGCGGAACAGCTGCTACTAGTGGCAAAGACTTTAACACGTTAAATGCTGCTACAGATTATACCTTTACGCAAGGTGTAAACTCTGCTGCATTAGGTACTGCCGAATATGCTACAGGTCATGATCTTTTCGAAGACAAAGATATTGTAGAAGTTGATTTCTTGATTGCACCTGGTATGGGTACAACAACTGATCAAACTACTATTGTTAATGACTTGATCAGTACTGCACAATCAACTCGTAAAGATTGTGTGGTTGTTACTTCACCTGCGCGTGATGATGTAATAAATCTTACAAATCCGACATCAATTACAACTAATGTTGTTGCTACTGCTAATACGTTTACCAATTCATCTTATTTAATTATGGATGGTAATTATCTAAAGGTTTATGATAAATATAACGATCAATATATTCATATTCCTGCTGCATCTTCTACTGCAGGCTTGATGGCTGCAACTGACATTAATAGAGCACCATGGTTCTCACCAGCAGGTTCTAGACGTGGTCAGTATCTAGGAATTACGGCAATTAGTTGGACACCAACAAAGGCTCAAAGAGATACTCTCTATAAAGCTAGTGTTAATCCAATTGCTAATATTCCTGGTCAAGGGGTTATCCTCTTCGGAGATAAAACCAAACTAAATAGACCTTCTGCTTTCGATCGTATTAACGTTCGTAGATTGTTCCTTGTACTTGAAAGGGCAATTGGTAGAGCAGCAGAGCAAGTCTTGTTCGAATTCAATGATGAGTTCACTAGAGCAGAATTTGTAAACATTATTGAGCCTGTATTGAGAGAGATTAAAGGTAGACGTGGTATCACAGACTTTAAGGTTGTTGCTGATGAAACAAACAACACAGCCGAAGTCATTGATCGTAATGAGTTTATCGCAAGCATCTTCATCAAGCCTGCTCGTTCCATCAACTATGTCACTCTGAACTTTGTGGCAGTTAGAACTGGCGTCGACTTTGAAGAAGTCGTTGGCACAGTTTAACATAGGAGAAAAAAATGGCAGTATTAGGAGTTGATGACTTCAAATCAAAGCTGAGAGGTGGTGGTGCTAGACCTAATCTATTTAAAGCCACTATTAACTTTCCAGCTTATGCAGGTGGTGATCCAGAATTAACATCTTTCTTGTGTGAAGCAGCCCAGCTTCCTGGCTCTACAATGGGTACAATAGTTGTACCTTTCCGTGGACGTCAGCTGAAAATGGCTGGTGATCGTACATTCGCAGAATGGACAGTCACTATCATTAATGACACAGACTTTGCAGTACGCAATTCAATGGAAAGATGGATGAATGGTATGAATGCACATTCAGCCAATACTGGATTAGCTTCACCAATTGCGTATGAAGCAGATCTAAAAATTGAACAGCTTGACAGAGCTGGTGAATCAGTAAAGCAATACACCTTTAGAGGTGCATTCCCTACAGATCTTTCACCTATCGAAGTGAATTATGCGACGACAGATGATATCGAAAGATTCACTACAACGTTCCAGTATCAGTACTTTGATTCTGAGAATCCGCTTACTACAAGCTAAGATAAATAATAAGTGGAGGCGGGCTATCTGCCTCCACTAAATTTGGAGATAAGTATGGCTGAAAATGATAGAAGTGTAAAGCTCTTTGGTTTTGAAATCAAAAGAGCTGAGCAAGAAGATTCGAAGAAAAAACCTTCTATTGTTCCTGCACGTGATGATGATGGTGCTGGTTATGTAACCGCATCTGGTTCACATTATGGACAATATATTAATTTAGACGGTGATGACTCTAAAGATAATTATCAATTAATTATGAAGTATCGTGGTGTTTCTCACCACCCTGAAGTAGACATGGCAATCGAAGATATCGTAAATGAGGCTGTTGTTGGCGGGGAAAAATCAAAATCTATTACGATTAATTTAGACGATATTGACATTCCAGATAACGTAAAGAAAACAGTTACAGAAGAATTTGATAATATTTATGGTATGCTTAACTTTAATGAGTTAGGTCATGACATTTTTAGAAGATGGTATGTTGATGGTAGAATTTATCATCATCTTGTGGTTAATGAATCGCAATTAAAAGCTGGAATCTTGGAAATTAGACCAATCGATTCTGCTAAAATGCGTAAAGTAAAGCAAGTAAGAAAGAAAAAAGATCCGGTTACCGGTGTCAATCTAATTGAAAAAGTTGACGAATATTATATTTACCAAGAAAAACCGGGACAACAAAACTCAGGTGTTAAACTGACAGCTGACTCTGTACAGTATACAACATCAGGTTTACTTGATGAAACACGTAAAAAAATTCTATCATATTTACATAAAGCACTAAAGCCATTAAATCAATTAAGAATGATGGAAGATAGTCTTGTTATCTATCGTTTGGCACGTGCACCTGAAAGAAGAATATTTTATATTGATGTGGGTAACTTACCTAAAGGTAAGTCTGAAGAGTACATGAAACAAATCATGGCTCGCTACAGAAATAAATTAGTATATGATGCTCAAACTGGCGAGATCAGAGATGATCGTAAACATATGTCATTACTTGAAGATTTCTGGTTACCGCGCAGAGAAGGCGGTAGAGGTACCGAAATTTCAACATTACCTGGTGGTGAAAATCTAGGTCAAATTGATGACATTTTATATTTTCAAAAAAGACTTTATAAGTCTCTTAATGTACCTCTTAATAGATTGGAGCAAGAAGCTCAGTTTAGTCTTGGTAGATCTACTGAAGTTTCAAGAGATGAATTAAAGTTTCAGAAGTTTATTGATAGACTTCGTAAAAGATTTTCTCATGTATTTTTAGATATTTTGCAGAAGCAGCTTATTCTTAAAGGTGTTATCACTGAAGAAGATTGGAATCAGTGGAAAAGTGATATTGTATTAGATTATGCTAGAGATAATCACTTTACAGAATTAAAAGACGCCGAGATATTAAGAGAAAAGGTTCAAACTTTAGATCAAATTAGTAATTATGTTGGTGAATACTTCTCTAAAGAATGGGTACAAAAGCACGTGCTGATGTTTTCTGATGAAGATATTGAAGAAATTAATAAACAAATTAAAAAAGAACCACAGCCTGATATTGATCCGGATCAAAATTGATATAAATAGCATTAGTAAATAAAGGATATTCAAATGAGTAGAGGAAGAGATATAGCAGATGCACTATCAGCATCGCTTGTTGGAGGATCATTGTCATCGAGCGGTATTAGTGCTGGTGTTGATTCTGCAGCTGTAACATCTATCGCCGCTGAAAAATTACAAACATTTGATTTTTCTGATTTAATTGGTGCACCTGGTGATGTCGGTGATTTAATCAAAAGTAATGGTGATGGTCTTGCATCTTGGTCCTCTGATGGTAATGCATATAAGTTTAGAGTAGATTATACCGGTGGCGTATTTGGCGTATCAGATATTACACAAGCTCCAACAGGTTGGTCATTTGATTCAAGCGGGACAAGTACTATTACAGTTAATCATGCTGCAGGCAAGATTGTTAAGTCGGTTAGTTTTATTGCACAAGGCGCATCTGGTCACTTAAAGTATACACCAGCTCCTGCTGACATCATTACTATTCCTATGAACAATAAAGAAGATAAAGTTAGTATCGATATGGCGCCGGCGAGAACCAATGCCGATAGCGATCAGTTTGCATATATTAATCTAGTATTTTAAAGGATAAATCATGTCAATTAATCTTCAGAAAATTTCAGATGCTATTAATGCTAAGATTTCATCCTTTGGTAGTTCTTCACCTACAAGTGAATTAGTAAAGATTATTGAGTCGATTAATAATGTAAATGCACATGGTGGCGTGATTACCGCTTCATCAAAGAATGCTTTACCTCTTGCTGATTCTTCTAATACAGGTACAATTGCATTTGTTAGATCGACAGGTTATACTGACTCGGCTGGTACATTCTATTTTGGTACTGGTACAGATTGGAGTATGTTAACTACTGCATCTGATAGCGCTGACTCTGCTGGGGCTGCGACTGTTGTTGAAGATACTGGTTCGAGCTTTTCTCTACAAGGTAGTACATATGCCTATTCAGCATCTAATGCTGGTCATCCGTCTTTCCCAGGTCATAATGCTGCTATCGATAAGTATGCATTTGCTGGTGGTAGTAATGCTACAGATGCTGGAGATCTAACCGTAGCAAGGACCATGTTTGCTGGACAGGCTAGTGCTTCAGACTATGGTTATGCCTTAGGAGGTTTTAATCCTAATGGGCCACAGGCTGACGCTAAAACACGTATCGACAGATTTCCTTTTGCTAGTGACGGTGATGCTACAGATGTAGGTACTCTTACAGTTCAAACATATGACGGCGTTAACGGTAATGTTCAAACAGCTGATCATGGCTATATTGGAAAGACATATGATTTTCCAACATCACCTGGATCAGCATATTACAAATATTCTTTTAGCTCCTCTATATCTCTATCGGGTGGTGGTACCTTTACAGCCAGTAATTATACAAATTATTTTGCATCGTCTGGTAATAGTAGTACTACTCACGGCTATATTAATGCTGGTAGTGTATACCCTGTCAGCGGAGGTTTTCAACCAAGTAATATGATTGAAAAATTTCCGTTTGCATCAGAGGGAGACACCACTGATGTAGGAGATTTGACGGTAGGCCGGTATAGGCAAGTAGGAATAAATAGCACAACACACGGATATACTGCAGGAGGAAAAACTCCGAGCGCATCAAACGTTATTGATAAGTTTCCGTTTGCGTCAGATGGTAATGCAACAGATGTCGGAGATCTTTTATCTGGGTGGCATAGAGGAGGAGGTGCAGCTGAAACAGCAGCAGGATACATATTAGGCGGTTATGGTACACCTTACCACAATTATAAAACTGTTATTCAATCATTCCCATTTGCCAGTGATGCTAATTCAACTAATACCAATGACACTTTAATTACCGGTGGTTTTTATACTAAAGGGTTTCAAGTTTAAGGATATAAAACAATGGCAGCTACAGATATTAAAAGTGTATTAGAGCTTCTTAGAGCAAAAGTTCATAGTGCTGACAGTTCAACATCTTTAGATGACTTGAACAATATGGTCAAAGCGGCACAGTTAGCTCATACACCAATGGTTCGTCACTACGATAGTGATGGATTGTTACCTACTGCCACATCTTCAGAAGAACGACTTGCATTCATTACAAGTACTGGCTCTATTAAGATGAACAATGGTCGTAGATGGGAATCTACTACAAGCACACCGTCTGGTGGTGGCAGTAGCTTCACGATGTTAGGTTCTTCTTATGGTTATGCTGCAGGCTCAATGCCGCCAAGTAATCGAATAGAAAGATATTCCTTTGTTTCAGATGGTAATGCTACTGATGTTGGTGATATGATATCCTCACGGAAACAGCCGGCTGGGTTATCTAGTTCAGATGCTGGATATAGAATTTCATCCGGCAATTCAACAGGTCAACTTACTTCTGAAAAAATGCTTTTTGCATCAGAAGCTTCTTCATCGACTTCTGCTGTAACAGCTAATCGCTCCGGCACGGCTTCACTACATTCAGCAGACTATGGCTGGTTAGCAGGTAACGGAACCGAGATTACAAAGTATGCATACACTGCAGACACCTTTTCAGCAGAGACTCCGACGCTAGCTGGAACCTCATATAATATGACTGGAGCATCTTCTGGCACAGCTGGATATGCAATGGGTGGATATCCATTTCCGGGTTCTTTAGGAGGAAATGCAATACAAAAGTTTCCATTTGCTAGCGAGGCCGTAACAGAGTCTGGTCATCTATTACAATCGGTTTTCAGAGGTGCCGGCACCTCTTCTGAAACAGATGGCTATCATGCAGGCGGGCAAGTCGGGCCACCGTGGACATATATAAACGTAATTCAAAAATTTCCATTTTCGTCAGACGGAGATACAACGGATGTGGGTGATTTAGATGCAGGTAGATATAAAAGTCATTCTTCGGGTAATCAAAGCGCCGCATCTGGTTACGATCACGGGGGCTACCCGGCGCCGAGTGGGACATCGAACGTAATTCAAAAATTTCCATTTTCATCGAATGGAAACGCTACAGATGTCGGCGACTTGGTTACAGCCAGCTATGGCCACGCGAACAATTTTGTGTAAGGATATAGGACATGACAATTAGTTTAACAAATCTTATTGCAGACGTTGAAGCCAAGATTGCTGCTGCTAATAGTTCTACATCTACAGATGAACTATTAAAAATTATTAAAGCAGCCCGAGCAGCTAACACGATTGCAAACACTTACGATAGCTCAGGCGCAATGCCAGTTGATGCAGCGAATGTAGGTAATGTACTTATGTCTGCTAGTGATAACTTCTTGTATGTTCTCGATTCTGCTGGTGGTTCATGGTCTTCTATTACTGGATCTGGTGGCGGTGGTAGTAGTAGAACTGCTGGTCAAGGTGCTGCATTTGGATATGTAATGGGTGGGTACGATGGAGCTACAACAAATGAAATAGGAAAATTTTCACTTACAAGTGGTGCGAATGGCACTGACGCAGGTGATTTAACAGTCGCAAGATGGGGGATTGGTGGCGCATCATCTGCTACTCATGGTTATGCAGCTGGTGGCTCAGACGCAGGATATCCTATTGATAAATTTGATTTTGCAACTGATGGAAATGCGACTGACGTTGGTGATCTTACCTATTCAAATAAGCGGGGTGCCTCAACTATGTCATTAACAGATGGTTACACAATGGGAGGCGAGGATGCAAAGAATGAAATTAATAAGTTTTCATTTGCTTCGGACGGCAATGCAACTGATAGAGGTGATTTAAGCTCAGGAAGACAAGGTGCGGGCGGTTCATCTTCTTCTATACACGGTTATACCTCAGGTGGTTCATCAGGGCCATCGCTCATAACGTCTAATAACATCGACAAATTTGCGTTTGCAACAGCAGCAAATGCATCGGTTGTAGGTGATTTATCAGAAGCTACGCGTAGAACAGCCGGCGGTATTCAATCAACAACTGCTGGTTATACAGCTGGAGGAGAAAGCGGGCCCTCTTATATTAATAAAATACAAAAAATTTCATTTACATCTGATGGTAATGCATCAGATGTAGGAGATCTCTTAGCTACTATGGCTTTAGGTGCTGGCGTAAGCACTACAGCTGAAGGCTATATAGCGGGTGGATATCAACCGGGAGGTGGCGATTATAGTAATACAATTCAAAAGTTTCCCTTTGCTGCAGATGGTAATGCAACTGATGTTGCTGATTTATATAATACACCGCAAAGTCATGCAACTGCTGTAGTCTAATATATAATACTATACAATTACCTTTTGAGATTTATAATGAAACAATTGCATTTTTGTAGTGGACTTCCCAGAACTGGTTCTACAGTTTTGATGAATATACTTCAACAAAATCCTAATATCTTTACAACAACAACTGATCCGTTTCCAGAAATCCTAGACTCTAATATTTTGCAGAAGTCTAGGACTAAAGAAAAGTTTCAGGCTATGTCTGCTAAGCAAGCAGATGAAGCTGTTTACGGAATGGCAATGGGTGCTACTATTGGTTGGTACGCAGGTCTTACAAAAAAACCTATAGTTATTTCGAAGTCGCGTGAGTGGACACGAATACATCATCTTTTTCCAGATTCCAAACATATTGTAATGATTAGAGATTTACGAGATATCGTAGAAAGTTTTGATCGAGTTAACTCAAAGCTAAAGGCTCTTCACACTATTGATAATGAAGGCAGGAACTATGCTACAATGTGTGAGGACGAAAAATATAATTATCATTTTACGACATTAAATTCCTTTTCTGATCCTTTACACAATTCACTTCCACGATATATGGAAATGTTTAATTCAGAAAACGTTAAATTTGTACGATACGAAGATTTTCTTAAAGAGCCAATCTTTATGATTAATCGCATATACGAGGTTCTTGGTATAGATTCTTACTTCCACGATCTCGAAAATATTCAACAATCAGAAATGTATGAACACGACAATGCATACTTTTTTGAAAAAACAGATCACCGAGTCAAACAGCAAATGGTTCCTTGGTCTGAACCTAAGCGTGTACTATCAAATGACTTTCATAACAGAGTTATAGATAACTACGAATGGTTTTATAAAGCATTTTATCCAGAGGTTTTATCATGAGCGCAGCAGAACACTTTAAAGAACAAAAATATATCTATCTTTCGAATGTAGTATCACGTGAGGATTGCAAAGCACTTACGACCCATATGTATGGTTTACAAGATGCCGGCAAATTAACAAAAGATCCTCAATGTCCATTATCAGATAGTGTATACGGAGATCCAGTATTTGATACTCTATTGGAAACTCTGGCAGGTCCGCTATCTAAGCAATTAGGTATTGAGCTTCTACCAGCATACACATACGCTAGAATTTATGCACCAGGTGAAACACTAGTAAAGCATAAAGACAGGCCATCGTGCGAAATCTCAGGTACAATGACTCTCGGATTCGATCCTGGTTCTGGTATTTGGCCTATTTACTTCGGCAAAGATGATGATGACATCGTGGGTACACCAATTGATATTAATATTGGTGATCTTGTCATGTATCATGGCAATGAGTTAAATCATTGGAGACCTGAATATAAAGGTAAATGGCAAGTACAAGTATTCTTACATTACGTAGATGCTAATGGTCCACATGCAGATCATGCTTATGATGGGCGCACAAAACTTGGCGTAGACAAGAAAGAAAGCACATTACGTAAGTTCGAAGATAAACCAGTAAAGGTAGATCAGCCTAAAAAGCAAGTTGCTACTATTAAACCAGAGATGACATCATCCGTTATTAATGACGGCGTTATGATTCGTACGTGTGACGATATTTTCCCAGGTGCTGCAACATATCATAGTGGATTTAAACCTGAGCACACATTTAGTCCAGCTGAATGTCAAAAGATTTTAGATCAAAATAAAAAGTTGTATCCAGTAAAGTCAACTGTAGGTACAGGCGAAGACGGTGGAACCTATGATCCTAAAGTTAGATCTGTTGATACTTACCATATTGAGCTAACAGATGAAACGCGGTGGATCTTCGACAAGATTGCTACTGCTGTAGGTGTCGCTAATTCAGAATATTATAAATTTGATCTATTAGGTATTACTCATTCTTTACAGCTCTTGCATTACAAGTCTACTGAGAATGGTCATTATGATTGGCATATTGATTGCGGTGAAGGCAATGCTGCTACAAGAAAGATTTCTCTATCAATTCCACTTACAGAACGTGATGTGTACGAGGGTGGAAATTTAGAGATTAATAATAATGGAAATGAAATGAAAGCTGTTGATGAACAAGGTTCTATTACCTTCTTCCCCAGTTATTTACTACATCGCGTTTCTCCAGTAACTAAAGGAGAAAGATGGGTTATTGTTGTTTGGGTTCATGGATCCAATCGGTTTAAATAATTTTTTATATAAATAAAGCATAGGAGATATTATGTCGAAGAAAAGTGAAAAAGAAAAGAAATCGACAGAAGTCGCAGTGTTTGAACAGCTTCGTACTGATTTAGATATCACTCGCGATATTAGTGGCTTTAGTGTATCAATGAGTGATGTCTTTGGTAAGGGATCATTAGCTACTAAAGAAAGTTTTGGAGGTTTAACCTTTAAGGAAAATTCTGAGAAAGTCGATTTGGCTATTCAGAATACTAATGAATTACAATCTATTTGGAATCATAGTCATACACAATGGATGTGGAGACATTTGAATTTAAGTTGGTTGTCGCCTATGAAAAATATGAGACAGATCTCAGCTGAGATCTCTCGTAAGAAAGGCGCACTTAATGAAGCCAAATGGAAACATGTACAAAATGAAATTAAGATTAAAAAGATTGAAGAAGAGTTATCAAAACCTGAACTCTTAGAATATTGGAGAGAAGTAGATCTAAAAGTAAAGCTGGCTCAACTTCAAGAAGGACTTGCAGAGAGTTCAACAGCTATTGAAGGTGCTATGAAAGATCTATTGGCACTTAATGAATTGTATGAACAGTTAAAAGAAAAAGTTTCTGACTTTAGTGAAGAGGATGTTGAAGCTGAAGAAACACAGTCACATATGAAGAGAAGTATTGTGCAGTGTATTCGTGATATTAGACAAAGTGGTTCTATTACTAAAGGAGAGCAAGAGTATCTTGAGCAGATTGGTATTAATCCAACAAAGATGCAAAACGTTTTGAGGAATTATGTAAAGAGCGAAGCTGAACAAGATTCGTGGGATGTTTCAGGTCTTTATACTTTTGTTGATGAAATCGTAGAAGAGCTTGCTAATCGACACAAAGTTGATGAAGTAAGAATGGATCTTCAAGGATTTAAAAATGAGTATATTGGTTCAATTACGATGGACAAAAAAGTAGCGCTACTAGGTAATTCAACAGGAGAAGAATAATGCCAGTAATCGAATATAAGTTTCAGATTTCTGAAACAGGAAAAAATGTAATCCCAGGCTATGTAGAAGATCGTGGCCATTGGCATAATCCAGCCGATCACACATATGTGGGTTGGGTAAAGGCTGAAGCTGATCGTGAGTATTGGGTTCCAGATACAATTGAAGAGCTTACAAAAGCTGAAATGGTAACACGTGTACTTGGTATGCATGCTGCTGAGCCAATGAAAGTTATGGGTGATGATGGTGAGATTTCAGAGGACAACATGACAAATGATCAAGTTACAGCTATGGTTGAAGCTTGGTATGATGCATTTGTGGCGACTAATAGCTAATGGAAGAAATGATTGCGAGCAAGCTCGAGG
>Ga0181422_1000163_pt1 | contig 20796 bp, 18 predicted proteins | sample 45SPOviralmetaG_FD_130147 | JGI IMG/M metagenome (GOLD analysis project Ga0181422, IMG submission 130147) | Marine viral communities from the oligotrophic San Pedro Time Series (SPOT) site, San Pedro Channel, CA, USA - 45 SPOT_SRF_2013-07-18 | ecosystem: Environmental > Aquatic > Marine > Strait...
GAGGTTACACATCTAAGGACGAACATGTAACACCTGGAGGTTACACCACATGTAACGCCCAGAGGTTACACATACCAGACCATATAACAGATAGTAATAGTAATATAATAGAAGAGGCTAGAAAGAATTGTGTAATGTTTTTGAGAGTTGCAGAAGCTTACGGAACTCCGAGAGTTCTCAATGATCGAGACATTGATACGATGAAGAAATGGATACAAGACGGTCTGAAGCAGGAGGACTGGGGCCAGATACTGAAGCAACACGCAGAGTATTGCCGCTCGAAGCACCGCGATATGGCCAGGGGCATCGGCTACTTTCAGATCCCGGTGAGCAAAAGCCTGGGCAAATCAGCCAATAAACGGGTGGACAATACAATCATAGGTATAGCAAAAGGGTTAAGGCTTTGATAACGCTCAATAATAAACTTAACATAATATGCATTATGCGCCGTAAACGTTTTAGATTGCAGTTTTGCGCGTTTTGCCGCCTGGATCGCTCGCAGCACGATCGACCCCCTGCCCCCCCACCCCCCGCGCGTGTGTGTGCATACCCCCACATAAATATTTTCTGGTTTTTTTCGCAACGGTATGCGATACCTTTGTTACTCAAATAGGAAGGATTGAGATATGAAAAAGATGTATAGTGTTGTCCAGGGTCGTAAGCGCAAGGATCAGCCCGACAAGACGTATTGGCAGCGTCATGGTGTTGCGTTCAGTAGCAGCAAGGGGATCAGTGTTAAGCTGGAGAGTTTGCCATTGCCTAATTCTGATGGTGAGGTTTGGTTAAGTTTGTTTGAGGACGATGGTAAGAAGGGCGGTAGCTCTGGTGGTTCTCAGCAAAGTAGCTTTAACCAGGGGCCAGATGATGAGATACCCTTTTAATGGCTAGAACCCGTCAAACTCCGATAGGTCGTTTTGGTGGTGTTCGTTTAGCACAGCGGCGGATACGCACCAGCGAGACATTGGAGCAGCACAAGGAGGCGGTTGCCCAGGAGTTAATAGCTCTGGGAACTACCTCGATCACAGAGATTATGAATTTGGATGGTACGTTGAAGGCGGAGAAGGATATTCCTGATTACGCTTTACGGGCGATTAAGAAGATCACGCCTATGCCTGATGGTCGGATTGCGATTGAGATGCACGATAAGGTTTCGGTTTTGCGGATCTTAGCTAAGGCGGCTGGTTTCTTGGAGAGTGCTGAGAAGGAAAGTGATAAGCCTTCTATTGTTGGGATTAACATGAAGGGGCCGGTAATAGAGGCGGAGGTTTCTGATGGAGATACCAAGTCTTGATTTAAATTTTGAGAACAGCCCTACTGTTTGGAAGTTTTTGCACGATGATAGTTTTGTTCGTGGGTTAATGGGGCCGGTGGGTTCTGGGAAGTCTTATGGTTGTGCGGCTGAGATCATGTTGCGGGCGGTGAGGCAGAGCCCTAGTCCGAGGGATGGGATTAGATATTCCCGGTTTGTGATTGTTAGGAACACTTACCCGGAGCTAAGAACGACAACGATTAAGACCTGGCAAGAGTTATTTCCCGAGGATGTTTGGGGTGGGATGCGCTGGCAACCGCCTATATCGCATCATATTAAAATTCCGACCAGGGAAGATATACCTGGAATTGATTGTGAAGTTATCTTCATGGCCCTTTCTTCGCCCCAGGATGTGAGGAAGTTGTTATCTCTTGAGTTGACCGGGGCGTGGGTAAACGAGGCGCGTGAGTTGCCTAAAGCGGTGATTGATGGGCTGACCCACCGGGTTGGCCGTTATCCTACTAAGGCGGATGGTTCTCCGACCTGGTACGGCATTTGGATGGATACCAACCCGCCCGATAACGATCACTGGTGGCATGATCTTGCTGAGAAGAACTCGATTGGCGGCAAGTTTCCCTGGACGTTTATGCGCCAGCCTGGCGGTGTTTTACAAGCGGAGCCTGGTGAGATCCCGGAAAATCCCGAGGCCCAGGGGTTTATTTTCTCTGGTGGTAAGTGGTGGAAGGTTAATGAGGCTGCGGAGAACAGCAATAATCTGCCGCCTGGTTATTATCAACAGCTGCTTGGTGGGAAAAACGCGGATTGGATTAGGTGCTATGCGCAGGGAATGTACACGTTTGTCCAGGAAGGCAGACCTGTTTGGCCCGAGTATGACGATGAGTTGATGAGTGGTGACGTTGAGGTTGATCCATATTACCCGGTTCAGATCGGTGTGGACTTTGGTTTAACCCCGGCGGCTATCTTTGGGCAGAGAACGCAGGGTGGATCCTGGCGGGTGTTTGATGAGCTTGTGACGTTTGACATGGGCCTCGAGAGATTTGGCCAGGAAATGATTGGCCGCATCGCAGAGCGATATTCTAAGCATGAAATCCTAATCTGGGGGGATCCAGCTGGTAATAAGCGGGATGAGATCTATGAGGTTACAGCCTTCGATCACCTTCGATCGCTTGGGTTCAAGGCGCAGCCGACAGAAAGCAATGCCTTCCAGGTGCGCCGAGAGGCTGGCGCTAGTCCTATGTCCAGGCTGGTAAACGGTAAGCCGGGGCTGATGGTTGATAAAAAGTGTTTGCGATTGCGCAAATCTCTTAGCGGCGGGTATTTCTTCAAGCGTCAATCCCTGGGCGCTGGGCAAGAAAGATTTAAGGATAGCCCGGTAAAGAACGATCACTCACATTGCGGGGATGCGTTTGGGTATCTCATGCTTGGGGGCGGCGAGCAACGAAGGCTCCGCCGGGGATCCTATGGCCAATCCTTCGCAGCAAAAAGTTATTCGGCAGATACGGAGTTCAATGTTTTCTAATGGGCCTTATTCAGCTTCCAACCTTTAAAATGCGCTCCGATGAGCAAATCGTGCCACTGCAATGGAGCCACCTGTTAAGTATTAAGCTGGGGAAGCATGAATTAGAATACGCCAGCCATATTGACCAATATTTAGATTACGTTTGGGAAAACTCTGAAGATGGATGGTCATGGTCAGGCATTGGACGGGGCCGCGTGGTTTGCGTGTTCGGCGTAAGATATGTTTGGCCGGGCCTGGTCGAAGCCTGGTTTATGCCAGGTGAGGGCATGGAAGATCATATAAGATCGATTTTAGTAGGCGCTCGAGCCGTTTTAGGTGATGTGATGTCACATAGCGATATCAGACGTATGCAAATCTTTGTAAAAGAAGGTCATACAGCCGCATTAAGGTTTGCTAAAGCCCTAAACTTTGAGGTAGAGTGCAAATTAAGAAAGTTTGGCCCAGAGGGGGCTGACTACTATTCTATGGCGAGGTTTGAATAATGGGCGCTATTTTCGGAAGAAGAAGTTCACCGGCTCCTGCACCAACGGCAGCAGAGGAAAAAGCCAAGGAGGCGCAAGAGCGCCAGGAGGAACGGGCAGAAACCCAGGAAAAGGTTGAGATGCAAGCGGCTCAAAAACGCCGCAGAACTCGCCGCCGGGGTGGAATGCGGTTGTTATTCTCTCCGTTAAGGCAAGAAGGCCCAGGCGCTGGAGATGCCAAAACTAAATTTGGGGGATAGGTTTTGGCAAAGTTTTCTTCAACAAGGCCAAAGAAAAAACCCCCGGTTAAAGCTGCCATATCTCAATTTAAATATGATGTTGGAACTTTTACCAAAGGTCTTTCGGCAACTCTAAAGGGTGAGGATTTTGTAGATCCCAATCCAGAAAAAACTGCTAAAAGCAAAGCCGCCCACGAAAAGGCTCATAGCAGTAAGGACGATCGCCGCCCCGCAGGGAAGCCAGGGCCAACTAGAGCGCAGCTAAAAGCAGCTGCGAAAAAAAGGTATCGGGCAGAAGCGCAAGCCCGGCGCAAAAAGTTTGAGAAAGAGAAAGGCGAAAGAGTGGCCGCAATGAAGAAAAAACGCGCCAAGCTTTTGAATTTAGCATGACCAAAACAAAAAATGATGATCGCGTTTATAGAAAGCTTGCTGCCGTTGAAACACCCGCGCCAGTAGCTGAAAAGCCAGCCCCGGCTAAGAAAGCAGCCCCTAAAAAGAAAGTTGCACCCCGTGGTAAAAAAAGCGCATCAAAATCCTAAAGGTGGACTGAACGCTGCCGGTCGCGCTTTCTTCAAGCGCAAGACAGGAGCTAATTTAAAACGCCCTGTTAAATCTGGCGATAACCCCCGCAGAGCGTCCTTCCTCGCTCGAATGGCGGGGAACCCTGGGCCGGATCGTGATAGCAAAGGGCGTCCAACGCGCAAGTTATTATCGCTTCGCGCCTGGGGTGCTTCATCTACCGCTGACGCCAAAAAGAAAGCGGCGGCTATAAGCAAAAGGAATAAAAATGCCTAAGTTGTCAATCGCTGAAGTAGTCTCCCGAGAGGCCAAAGCCCAAGCTCGAAAAGACGAATGGCGCACAATCTATGAAGATTGTTATGAGTTCGCTTTGCCACAGCGCAATCTTTATAACGGTTATTACGAAGGCAAGACGCCCGGCAAAGGCAAGATGCAGCGTGTTTTCGATAGCACCGCAATGAGTTCAACCAAGCGGTTTGCTAATAGATTGCAATCCGGGCTGTTCCCGCCCAACCGGCATTGGGTTCGCCTCGAGCCAGGTTCAGCCGTTCCAGAGCAAGACAAAGAACGTGCCCAGCAAATCCTGGACGCCTACGTTGATATTATGTTCGATCAGCTGCGTAACACTAGCTTTGACCTGGCAATGGGTGAGTTTTTGTTGGATCTCTGTGTTGGTACAGCTGTTATGATGGTAATGCCTGGTGATGAGGTTACATCGATTAGGTTCCAAGCCATTCCGCAATATCTTGTTGCGATCGAGGAAGGCGCAAACGGTACGATTGATAACGTATATCGCAAGCTGCGCGTAAGAGCGGAAACAATTACTCGAGAATTTCCTGACGTTCAAATGACGCCAGAGCTAGAAGATGCAATTCAGAGGCGTCCGACTGAAGATCTCGATCTATTTGATGCAGTTGTTTTCGACCAGGAAACAGGAAGATATCACTATCATGTGATCTGGCCGCACAAAAAACAGGAACTTGTTTACCGGGAAATGCAGTCCTCGCCATTTATCGTTGCCAGGTTTAGCAAAACTGCCGGTGAAATATATGGTCGTGGCCCATTGGTTGACGCAATCGCTGACATCAAAACTCTTAATAAAACGCTCGAGCTAGTGTTAAAGAACGCCAGCCTATCGATCTCTGGGGTTTACCTAGCGGCTGATGATGGTGTTTTAAATCCACAGAACATTAAGATCCAACCCGGTGCAATTATCCCGGTTGCTCGAAACGGTGGCCCTCAAGGCGCGGCTCTGGCCCCGCTTCCGAAGGCTGGTGATTTCAACACAAGTCAAATTGTTATCCAGGATTTGCGAGTAAACATTAAAAAAATCTTAATGGATGATACGCTACCGCCTGATACCATGTCTGCTCGATCGGCTACTGAGATAGCCCAGCGCCAAAGAGAACTTGCCACTAACCTGGGCTCTGCTTTCGGTCGATTGATGACAGAGATTATGAACCCGCTTGTTGCTAGGATCTTGTTTGTCCTGGATCGCCAGGGCTTAATTAATATGCCGCTCAAGGTAAACGGTGTCCAAGTTAAGATCAGCCCGGTTTCTCCATTGGCGGAAGCGCCAAAGATGGAAGAGGTAAATCAGCTTATTCAGTTTATGCAGATTGCCAATGCTATGGGGCCAATGGGCCAGGCTATTATCAACGTGCCAGAAAGCTTATCATTCATAGCGGAAAAAATGAGTATCGATCAGCGTGTGTTAAATACACCAGAAGAACAGCAAATGATGATGCAGCAAATGCAGCAAGCAATGATGCAGCAACAGCAACCAATGCCAACGGATGAAACCGTTGCGGGAGCGCTGCAATGAGTTCGGCAGAGGGGTGGGAAGGAATGAACCCAGCTTTTGCGGAACCGCCCAAGGCGGATGACCTGGATATACTTTATGGAAGGGTCTTTAAATCTGAGGAAGGTCAAAAGGTGTTACATCACCTGAGACAGATAACAATAGAACAGCCATCCTGGTATCCGGGAGAAGAGCCAAGTCATGGGTTTGTGCGAACAGGCATGTCTGAGTTGGTTCGTCTGATCGAACGCAGGGTGCAAAGGAGTAACAATGTCTGAAGAAACGCAAACAATGGAAGCAGATGCGCCCCTGGTAAATCTCCAAGCGCCAGAAGAGCAATCCCAAGAGCAAGAAGCGCCTATTCAGCTTCGTGAAGAAGATCCAGCCGACCAGGCTGATTATGATGATGAGCCGCTCGAGCGGCCAGATTACTACCCGCAAAAATTTTGGGATGAAGATGGGCCTGATGTTGAGAAACTTGCAAAGAGTTATGCCGAGCTTGAGAAAGCCTTTAAGTCTGGAAAGCATAAAGCGCCAGAAGGTGATTACGAAATTACGGATCTTGTTGATCGTGGCCTCGACCCGGAAGATCCAACTGTCCAGGTATATCAAGAATGGTCTAAGAAGTACGGTGTATCTCAGCAAGCTTTTGAGGAACTTGCCGGGCAGATTTTGGAATTTTCTCAAGACGGTGCTGAAAGTGTAGAATATGACCAGCGCCAAGAAATGGAAAAACTTGGTGAGCGTGGCCAGGAAAAGATATCCTATCTCGAGCGGCACATTACCAAGGCATCCCTTACAAACACAGAGCGAGAAGCATTGGCTTATAGCTTGAATAGTGCGGATGCTATCAATGCTATGACCAAGTTTATCCAGGGATATACGAATGAAGGCATCCCGACATCGCCGGTTGTCTCTACGCCCGAAATGAGCCAGGAAGATCTCGCCCAGGCTATTGCAGATCCGCGCTGGCAAACAGATGCAGCATGGCGCACAAGGATCGAAAAACAATGGATGGCAGCTAATAGCTAGATATTGTTGCAATGAAAGTCGCTTGTGTGTATATGTGGTTTAAGGGCTAACCGCTGCGCGGCCCCTTTATGTGGTGAACCCATTGGTGGGCGCGGCCATTACCGCGCAAGCGACCGCCCGAATTACATCGGCCAACGGTAAGCGTTTTAATAGAAACCTAATAGGAGGCTTCTGCTATGGCGCAGAATATCACTTCGGCCTTTGTAACACTCTTCGATCAAGAGGTTAAACAGGCATATCAAGGCGAAGCACTGCTTCGCGGAACAATGCGTACCCGGAGCGGTGTGCAGGGGAATACTGTAAAATTCCCAAAAATTGGCAAAGGCGTTGCAACAGTTCGCGTACCGCAAACTGACGTAACTCCGCTGAACGTAACCTATAGCCAGGTTACTGCCACGATGTCAGATTATATCGCAGCTGAGTACAGCGATATTTTCCATCAATCGCACGTTAATTTCGATGAGCGCCGTGAATTGGTGCAAGTTGTTTCTAAAGCGATCGCTCGCCGTATGGATCAGCTTTGCATTGATGCACTTGATGCCGCATCTTCTCCTTCAACCGTTGCTACAACGGTGGGTGGATCTGGCACTAACATGAACATCGAGAAGCTTCGTGCGGCTGCTAAGGCGATGAATGATAAAAACGTACCATCTGAAGGGCGTCATTTGTTAATGCACTCTTCGCAGCTTGACGCATTGCTTGGTGAGACTGAAGTAACTTCAGCTGACTTCGCAACAGTAAAAGCTTTGGTTCGCGGTGAAATCAATTCATTCATGGGCTTCAACATTATCACAATGGGTGATCGTGATGAAGGCGGCGTTCCTAAACCATCAACCCGGACTTGCTTCGCCTGGCATCAGGACAGCATGGGTTATGCGGAAAGTATGTCTCAGAAATCAGAGGTAAACTACATTCCAGAGAAAACATCGTTCCTTGTAAGTTCAATGTTCTCAGCTGGCTCAGTTGCCATTGATGACGAAGGCATTGTTAAAATTAGCTGTACTGAATAAGGGGGCTGACACATGGCTTTTTCTACTACCGGCTTCGCAACAATCGGTGCTAGCAAACGGGGCAATGCTCCAGCTGTTTACTCTTACAGCAGCACTGACACCATTGCGACAGTAAACACTGCGGGATATTTCAACGATTTGTCAGATACTCTGGCGGTCGGGGATCTTATCTATTGCTTAACATCCACAGGCGGAACTGCAGTTGCAACGCTTGTTTATGTTTTGTCAAACGCTTCTGGCGTTGTTGATGTCAATGATGGCACAACACTTGCCAACACAGATGGTGATTAATCTCCCAGGGGGCCGGGAAACCGGCCCTCACTAACATTGGAGGGTTGTAATGGCTGCGGGTGATACGGATCTATCAATTTGTTCGGATGCTTTAATCCTCTTAGGGGCTGCGCCCCTTTCGTCGTTTACAGAGGGAACTGATAGCGCCCAGGCCTGTGATCGACTTTATCCAGATTTAAAAAATACTTTGCTTTCCACCTACCAATGGTCGTGGACGCTAAAGAAAGAGCAGCTGGCTCGACTATCAACAGCACCCACTAATGAGTGGAAATATGCGTATCAAATGCCTGGTGATATGTTGTCAGGTGTTTTGGCTATATTTGAAACGAGCGGCACGACTGAGCGTCCTCTAAGATATGGCTGGGAAGTTTATGGCGATCAGGTTTATACAAACCTAGAAACTGCTTATATAGATTACCAGGCAACCATTTCTGAGAGTAAAATGCCGAATTACTTTGTGCGTTTGCTGCGCACTGCATTGGCCTCAGAATTAGCAATCGTTGTAACAGATCAAGCATCTAAGGCTGATTACTTTCGTGGCCAGGTCTATGGCTCTCCGATTGAAAACGGTCGTGGCGGTATGATGCGCGAGGCAATGAATATTGATGGCCGTGGCCAGGCAACGCAAATTGTAGAGGATTACGCACTTATCCAGGCGAGGTATTAAATGCGGGTTACTCAGTTTCAGACAAATTTCTCGGTCGGGGAACTGGATCCTTTGCTGCGCGCCAGGACTGACTTGCAGCAATATCAAAACGCGCTCGAGGAAGCGACCAATGTTTTGGTGCAGCCCCAGGGCGGCATAAGGCGCAGGGATGGCCTAGAGTTTATTTATAACTTTGACGCATCATTTACTGATTTTAAATTAGTGCCTTTCGAGTTTAGTGTTGCCGATAGCTATATGTTGGTTTTTGTGGTTGGGCGTATTTATGTTTTTAAAGATGGTGAGTTGCAAGCAAACATAAATGGCACTGGAAACCCATATATTGCGGCAGCATCGATTACGGCGGCAATGCTTGATGAGCTTGAATATACTCAAGCGGTAGATACTCTAATTCTTTGCCATGAAGATCTGCAAACAAAACGGCTTGTAAGAAACACAGATACATCTTGGACGCTCGAAAACTTACCTCTCAGCAATATTCCTCAATATGCTTATGCTTTTGATACGCACCAGCCTAACTTCGACATTACGCCCAGCGCGACTGAGGGCAATGTAACTATTACGGCATCAAGCGTAACCACTGACACCGGCACAGCCCAGGCTGGCGGCAGTGATACCATCACCTTGAAATCATCTTCCAGCTTTACATCTGATGATGATCCAAATGGAATGTTCATTACCTTAACGTCTGGAACAGGATCCGGGCAAACGCGGCACGTTGAGGACTATGTTGCATCCACAAAGGTTCTTACGGTCTATCCAGCATGGGATACTCAGCCTGATAACACTACGGCATATAAGGTTGAGGCTTATGCTCCATCAGCTGTTGGTGAATATCTCCAGGTTGTTAGCACTTTTGGTAGAGCCCGATATATCGAGTTTGTAAGCGCAACGGTTATGAAGGCTGTAGTCGAAGTTCCCTTTTTTGACACAAATGCGGTGGTTGCTGGTGATTGGGAAAGCGAGCATGGATATGAAGATGTATGGTCAAATACCAGGGGCTGGCCTCGATCGGCTACATTCCATGAAGGTCGGTTATATTTTGGTGGGTCTAAATCTAGGCCCAACACCATTTGGGGCTCTAGGGTAATTGATTACTTTAACTTTGATCCTGGCACTGGATTAGATGATGAAAGCGTTGAAGCTACAATTAACACAAATCAGCTTAACAATATTGTTAATGTTGTTGCTGGTGCGGATATGCGGATCTTTTCAACAGGTGGTGAGTTCGTTGTTATTCAATCTGAAGATACTCCGATTACGCCCAATAATTTTTTAATACGCCCACAAACGCGCCTGGGATCGAAGCCAGGTGTGCCGATCGAGGATTTAAACGGGGCGTCAGTATTTGTTCAGCGACAGGGTAAATCTCTCAATGCCATGCAATATGGTAGCGGCACTGCATCTTATCAGATCCAACAAATATCTGTGCTTTCTTCGCACTTAATTAAAAATCCGATTGACCTGGCGGCGCGTCGATCAACGTCAACGGATGAGGCGGATACATTGTTCGTTGTAAATGGCGATGATGGGTCAATGTCTGTGTATTCTATCCTGGTTGGACAGAATGTAATCGCGCCTAGTTCGTTTACAACGGACGGTGACTTTATTGCTGTGGCTGTGGAAATTGCAGATGTTTATGTAATTGTAAAACGTACAGTTAGTGGCATTGTAAATTATATGTTGGAGAAATTTAACTCTAACATTACTTTAGATAGCGCTACGCTTCGCACCAATATTACTCCGGGTGCGCCAGCAAATTCTATTAATATGGATCATCTAAGAGAAATTGGTCATGGCGATGGTAAGACTGTCTCAATCGTGCGCGATGGAGTTGTAGACCCGGATCAGGTAGTTCCTCAAAATGCCGCAACAATTACTTTTGTTTCTCCCGCTACATCTGATTTTCAAGTTGGGTTAAACTATACCGTCCAGGCCAAAACAATGCCGACTGAGCCAGTTCTGGCTTCTGGATCTGTCCAGGGATTGAAAAAAAGAATTGTCCAGGTCGATGCTATTCTGAACGAAACTAAAGATCTTACTATTAACGGCAAGCAAATTTCCTTTAGAAATTTTGGCGAAAATGTCCTTGATAGCGCGGTGCAACCATTCACCGGAGTAAAAACTGCGCATGGCATTCTTGGCTATAGTGCAACTGGTCAGATCACAATCGGCCAAACTGTTCCTTTATCTATGACAGTTTTGGGCCTTGAATATAAATTAAGCGTGGGGTCTTGATATGGCAGCAGTAGCAGCATTCGCATCGGCAAACGCAACAGCCTTAACTGTTGCTTCAACAGCAATTAGCGCGATTGGCCAAGCTCAAGCTGGAGCCGCCAGGCAAAGGGAATATAATGCGCAAGCGGCCCAGGCGGAAATGCGCGGCAGATCTGAGGCAATCGCATACAAGCAGCAAAGCGCCAATGTTTTAAGAAACCTTAATGAAAACTTAGCTGCGGTTATTGCTCGAGCGGCGGCTGGCGGTGTTGATGCAACGTCTGGATCTGCGGCTGTTATTCAGCAATTTGCTATGTCTGAAGGTATTCGAGAAAAGAATACAGCGGCAGATAATGCACTGCTTGCTGAAGGTCAGGCCGCAACGCAAGCTCACCAATATCGGATGGCCGGTGAAAATGCTCGCCGGGCGTCAATGTTTGGCGCGGTTGCAACAATCGGCACAGGTCTTTATCGAGTTGGACAATTATAAATGGCTAGGCTTCCAAGATATCAAAGATTAGGCGTTAAGGCGAGACAGCCTCAAAGCATAGATTTTGCCGGGTTTAGAGAGCAAGCAAATGTCGGAACGGCTATCTCCAGGTCTTTCGATCAAATGTCAGAGTTCTTATACAAGACAGCCGCTCAGGAGGCCGAGAAGCGCGGGGTCGAGCGTTTACGCACTGAGGGTGCGCAGCCTATTCTCGAAGCCATGCGGCAACAGGGCGGGCCTAGAGGCATAGAAGAGACAGCTGCATATGAGGCAGCTAATCGGGTGGCTGTTGCGGAAGTACAAAGCGAGGCCGAGCTAGAGATCACCAAGATCCTGGACACCGCTCAGATAAACAAAACATCCTTCTCCGCAGTACAGAGCCAGTTAAAAGACGTTGCTGATGGTTTCCCGGCGGCGTTGTCGGATATTGATCCAGTATCTGCCGGTGTATTGCGCGCCAGGCTTCAAGAAACTGCCGGTAAGGCAGAGATGCGTTACTCTAAGTTTTACGCTGGTGAGCAGTTAAAAAACCGTAAGGTTAAGCAAAATGCAGTCAGTGCTAATGAGGCCGAGTTTATTATCGGAAACGCTACTGTTCCCGGCTACACGATTGATGAGATAGATCTCGATATTGCCAGCGCGGTTGAAACTCTCCAGGGTTTAGGAACAAAGCAAGAGCTTATAGATACCTGGGCTGACAACACCAGAAACAAAGCCATAAAAGAAAGATCGCTTTTTGAGTTTTATCAAAAGCCCCTTGATGAACAACGTCAAACTATTGAGGGCATACTGAGCGGAGAAGAAACTCTTGATGGTATGGATTTCGAAACCAGTATTAGGTTTGTTAATGGCTTGCTTCGACCAGAGTACAATAGAAATCTAGCCGTTGTAGAAGCGCAATCAGATTTAGTTGTTGATAACTCTAAAGAACAAACAGATATTTTAGAAAACGGCGGTCGGTTATCTCAAGAAGTTTTGGCAAGTATGTCAGCGAGCGCTTCAGATGTTGCTGAATTTGATGGCGGTGTAGCAAAAAAAGCAGTTGATGATTTAGTTGCAGCCGATCAGTTTTATTCTGAATTGCGCAATTTACCATTAAGCGGTGTTGAGCAGAGAGTTCTCGAGTTGCAAGCTGGCATTGAAGGCGCTGGCGGCGAAGGTAGAGACACTGCTATAGAGCAAACATATTATGAGAGAGCGACTAAGTTCCTTGATAATATGGAAAAGGGCATCAAAGAGGATCCTATGGGGTATGCCGAGCGTGTAGGATTTATTGAACGCGCTCCTATGATTTCCCTAGATGAGAACAATCGCGTCCAAATAGATGAGCAAGCTTTAGAGGCAAGAGTTCTCGACGCTAAAAAAGTGGCTAACTTTTACGGATTATCAACGCCTAATTTGTTATTTGCAAATGAAGCGCGTGAAGTTGCGCTAATGCTAGATAAAGTTGATGGCCAGGCAAAACTTGATATCCTGGGGGCGCTTTCAAGTTTTGACCAGGCAGCTGGCCAGGTGCTTACACAAATTGCTGATTATAGCCCGGAAATGGCGATGGTCGGTGCTTTGGTTAATCAGGGATCAACAGAGGCGGCGCGTATAGCTGTGTCTGGTTTGGAAAGACTAAAGACCGGGGAAAAGCCTGTTGAGTTTACACCAACAAATACCGAGCCAGTTGTTCAAGATTTATTCCAAAGAGCAATTACAACACCTAAAATGTCGCAAGCTATTAAGGGTGTTGCCAAAGCAATCTATGCAGAACTGTCAGTTTCCAAAGGTTTAGATCAGTTTGACCAGGACACTTATGAAGAAGCCTTACAAATGGCGGCTGGGCAAACAGTTAAAAATGGCGTGGTGCGCGGCGGTATCCAGGAAATTAGAGGTGTTCAAACATTTATTGATCCAGCACTTACTGCCGATGATACTGAACAAATGCTTAATGAATTAACTCCGGCCCTTGTTGCGAGCGTTGCCGGGCAAACTATGACTGATGCCTTAGTTGAGCAAATAAAAGAAAATGATGAATATCATCTGCGGAATGTGGGCGGTGATAAGTATGCAATTTTCTATGGCAAAACGGGCGAGGTTTCTGTCGCTGGTACAGATGGCACTCCAATTATTTTAAGCATGAGCGAGTTTAGAGATGCTGTTGCTCAAGGGTTGCCAAGGCCTAATGTTCCCAAAACTCGTGACGAAATTATTGACCAAGCCCCCAAATTATATGGAATGTATACAAGCTCGCGGTATGATAGAGACGCCCCATTTGACCCGGCGTCGTATGGAATACCATCAGATAGCCCGTTTACTCCTGAGGCCGATCTCCCACCAGTTGAGCTAGGCAAAGATAAGCAACTCTTAACTGATCCAATGCAGACTACCGGCGGCGTTGCGCTTGAGAAATTCAGCCGAATGGAATTAAGACAAAACATGAAGCAAATCGCCAAAGAAACCGGCGCGAGCAGAAAGAGCAAAAGAGATAGTGCATTAATTACTAAGTATATTAATCAAATCTTAGTGCCTGATGTGAATGATGCTGAACTTGCTGTAATCGGAGACTACATTCAATATTTAAACAATCCTTCAAATAAGATAATTAAATATGCGGATTGGAAGAAAACCCAATGATCCAATTTGATCGATCAGATGCTTATGACTTTCCTGGGGTAAGATTTATCTCTGAGCCAATAACCGGATATGCAGAAAACTTTTTTGCGGCCAGGGAAAACTTGCGTCTTAACGATCAATCTCAAAGCAGACAAAAGATCCTGGGTGATTTATGGACACCGATCCATGAGGAAATGGTTGAGTTGTTTCCTGGCCAGGGCTTTGGCGGCAATGATTTTAAAAACCCAGGTGACTATGTAAATATTGGTTTGGGTATATATAGCTCATCTGGAGCCCCGGAAGATCGATATAACTTTGAAGCAAATCTTATGCTCGATTTTATGCGTAATAACCAGGAAAGCTTACCCGATCATCTCAAAGGTATAACCCTCGAAAGCCTGGAGCAAACTGCAAGAGAACGCGCTCAAGCGGCTAGAAAGACAGCTGAAGAAATAGGTTCCCGGTCAGAAACATTTAGCGGCACATTGGGATCTTTTACGGGCGGTGTCGTGGGCGTTGTGGACGATCCTATAAATGCTCTAGGCGTAATGGGATCTAGCGCTAAAACTTTATGGCGGTTGGCATTTACTGAGGCACTTATTGGTGCGGGAACAGGTGCTATTGCTGAGGCTGGTGTTGCTAAATGGTATGACGAACTTGGTTACGACTACGATTATAAAGACTTTATTCGCAACGTATCCTTTAACGCAGTTGGTAGTGCGGCCCTTGGCGTCGGAGTTAAGCTAACAGCTGATGGCGTTAGAAGCGGCTGGAACGCTCTCAGCAAATCCGGGCAAGCAAACAAAAACAGTCAGAACCTGGCGGATGCTGCACAAGCGGCGGAAGATCTCGAGACAGATAATCCGCTATCAGATGCAGATATGCCCCCTGCCCAGGCAGAGCATAGCAATAGGGCGATCGAGGCAGAGGCAGCGGTAGAGAATAACAAAGCCCCGGCCATGTCTAATCAGCCAACTATTGAGCCTACCCCTGAGATGGCGATAGCAGTTGCTGATAATCTTAATGGCGTAATGTTTTCTGTTAATGCTCGAGATGTAAACATCGATGCCAAACGTTTTCAGTTTAAAGAAGGCGGGGATGAATACGGGGTTACTGAACGGCTCCAGGGCGTAACCGAATGGGATCCTGTCAAAGCGGGAACAGTTATTTTCTGGGAAGATAGTGCTGGTAAAATGTTTGTTGCGGATGGACACCAGCGTGTTGGCCTGGCGCGGCGGATCCAGGCACAAAAGCCCGACCAGGATATTGATATTATTGGCTACAAGCTGCGCGAAACAGACGGTGTAAGTGCTGAAAAAGCGCGTGTAATAGCCGCAATGGCAAACATTGCCCAGGGTACGGGAACGGTGATTGACGCGGCCAAGGTGCTTCGCCTGGAGCCTGGTCGCATATCTGAACTTCCCCCTAAGTCTGTCCTGGTAACACAGGCCAGGGATTTGGTTAATCTTAGCAACCAGGCATTCGGTGCTATCGTAAATGAGGTTATCCCGGCAAACTATGGATCTATTGTCGGGCGGTTGATCGATGATCCTGATTTGCAAGATGCAGCGATTGCTGTGCTGGCAAAGGCAGATCCATCTAACGCATTCCAGGCGGAAGCTATTGTTCGCCAGGTTAAGGAAATGGATACTGTCCAGGAAGAACAGGTTTCTTTATTCGGTGAAGAAATGATAACGCAAAGCTTGTTTATGGAGCGGGCCAAGGTTTTGGATCGAGCCACTAAGCTATTGCGCGGTGATAAAAAGGCATTTGAGAGTTTAAGCAAAAATGCTGAACGTATCGAAGCAGAGGGCAACAAGCTTGCCAAGGATCAAAACCAAAGGAGGGCCGACCAAGATGGCCAAGCGATCACGCTCGTCCAGGCGCTTGCGAACAGAAAAGGCGTCCTCAGTGATGACCTCTCAGCGTCAGCAAGAACAGCCAGGGAAACAGGAAACTATGCAGCCGCAGCAAGAGGTTTCGCCGATGCTGTCAGAAGAGGAATTGAACGAGGCGATTTTGATGGGGCAGCAACTGGCGATGTTGGACGCGCTATCGATGTTGCGCCGCAAAGCCGCCCTGACGCGCTCGAGCAAGAGCCAGCCCTAGAGGGATTCGATGAGCCCACCGGGCCAGCTGCCGAGGCCCAAACCGACCAAATGGTTTTGGATACCTACCGGGAAATGGATGAAACTCCTGAGGCTGGATCTATTGCTGATCTTAAAAAAATCTTAGAAGGCACACCGACTAGAGAGGAATTAGATAACCACCCGGCAGTTATTAAGGCTGTTGATGAAATGGGTCAAAGACCAGAAACATCTGGGCTTGATAATTATGGTTTAGAGACATGGCACTCAGAGCGCGTTTATCGGATTGATGACGCTGATGTGATCGGAACAGAAAACGCCATGTTGCGATTTGAACAAGATGCAGAAGCATTAGCATTCCGTGAGTTAAATTTAGAGCCGCAGCCGGTTGCTCGAGATAAGCAGCTTACAATCGTTCTAGGCCCACCCGCAGCTGGTAAAAGCACAATCGCTAATGAACTGGCTGTTGCCAATAAATCTGCAATTCTCGATAGCGATGAAATCAAAAAAACATTGCCAGAATATGAAGGTGGTATCGGCGCATCAGCGGTGCATGAAGAAAGCTCTGAGCTAGCAAGAGCGTTACAAGATCTTATGATTTTACGCGGCACAAATATCACATTGCCAAAAGTTGGCCATACTGCATCTAGCATTCGCAAAACGATATCTCTATATAAAGAGCAGGGATACACTGTTCGATTAGTGAACATGGATGTCAGCCCTGAGAACGCATATCAGCGCATGATGATGCGGTTTGTCAAAACGGGCAGAATTATACCACCAGAATATTTAGATAGGGTCGGGGCTAATCCAACCGCTACATATCGCACACTTAAACAGGAGGGCGTTGCAGATGGCTACGCAGAAATCGACAATAATGGAGGCTTCAAAGATCCAAAAACAGTCACAGATCTTTCAGGAGAAAACCCCCTTACGGGATCCCGCTTCGATCTTCCTGTCGGTGGAAGAACAGGAGAGGGAGCCATCAGACGCGCTGAAAGCGATAGTGAGGAATTTAGCCTCGAAATAGAAGATGCCGAGATGGATTTAGAGATCCCGGTGGATATGCGCGTAGAGGGTGAAAATGTTATTGCTGAGGTAAGGACATTGCGTGACATAAAGGCCGATATCGAGGCCGAGGATGCAATGATTAACCGTCTGGGGGTATGTGGGTTATGAGTTTTAGAAAGTGTATCGAGGATGGAATTACAGCCGGTGAGATCAAACAAGACCAGGCAGATGAATATCTGAACCTATTTGATGATCTGGTAGAACAATACAACGGCCAGCTAGGCCCAGGCCCGGCGCAAACAAAGGCGGGTATTGATGCAGCCGAGGCGGTGCGCAAGAAAGCAATCGAGCGTAAGCGCCGCACTATGCTCCAGGCAATGACATGGAAAAAGATTTCCCTGGATATGGAAAACTATAAAACTATCACCGGGCAAAAAGATCCTGGCCGCGCAGCCCTGGCATTCTTTGAGCAAGACGCAACATCTAAGCACCTTAGCATTGTGCAGCTGCAAGCAGCGATCGAGCGCAGCGCGACTAGAAAGATGGATAAGTTCCTAGCAACCTTTCGCCGGGATTTGCTGGGAAGAACTAGGAACAAGGCACAGATAAATAATCTTCTCAGAGAAATATTTGATGAAGATACCGGGGATGCTGCCGCTCGAGAGCTTTCCCAGGGTTGGAAAGAATCCTCAGAGTATCTGCGAAAAAGATTTAACGCAGCTGGCGGCGCTATTCCTAAGCGCAAAGATTGGGGCTTGCCTCAAACACATAGCACCTTAAAGGTTCGAGAAGCCTCTGAGCGCGATTGGATTAATTTTGTATCTTCCAGGTTGGATCTGGATAAAATGATAGATCAGCAAACTGGCCTTAAATTCTCACCAGAAAAACTAGAGCTTGCGTTAAAAGACGTTTACGAAACAATCCGCACTGATGGCATGAGTAAAGTAAAGCCAAGCGGTAGCGGATATGGCAAAGCCCTGGCGAGCAAGAACACAGACCACCGTTTTTTAGTATTTAAGAACGCCGATGCCTGGATGGAGTACCAAGATAAATTTGGCGGTGATAACCCCTTTGATATTATGATGGGCCACATCAGCAATATGTCCAGGGATATAGCCTTTATGGAGCGCCTGGGGCCAAACCCGATGGCCACAAAAGAGTTTATAAAGCAAACAATCCGCAAGGGCGCAGCCGGGGATGCCAAGGCTGAGGATCGTGTTGCAAGCCAATCTAAAAAGATTGATGAGCTATATAACATTTTAAACGGAACGAATAACCAGCCGATCAATAGAAAACTTGCTGTAACTATGGCGGGAACCAGGCAGCTATTGCAATCGGCGCAGCTTGGCGCGGCTGCAATCTCAGCGCTTACGGATGTAAACTTTAACCGTATTGCCCGGCAAATGAATGGCTTACCGCAAACCAAAACCTTAATGCAGTACCTCAAGCTTGTGAGCCCTCTAGGTGCAGAAGAAAAGGGGCGGTTGGCTGTGCGGTTGGGTCTTACGGCAGAAGGGTGGTCAACCCTGGCGGCGGCGCAAATGCGCTACACCGGGGATATATCTGGCCCGGAAGTTACCAGGCGAATTGCTGACTTTGTAATGAGGGCTTCATTTCTTTCCCCCTGGACACAAGCCGGGCGCTGGGCGTTTGGCATGGAGTTCCTGGGCAAGCTTGCAGATGATGCGGGTAAACCCATCGATGAGCTAGATCCTGTTTTCCGCAAGGCGCTCGAGCGCTATAACCTGGGCGGTGAGTATTGGGATATTATCAGGCAAACAGAGCTATACGATTACAATGGCGCTAAGTTCCTCAGAGCAGAAGATATTGAGTTCCGCACTGATATAGATCCTCGCCTGGCAAGAGATCTTGCGACCAGGGTTATGGCAATGGTCGAAACAGAAACAAACTTTGCGGTTCCATCAACGTCTGTTCGTGGCCGCGCAGCCCTTACCGGGGATGTTCAGCCTGGTACGATCGGCGGTGAGCTTGTTCGATCTTTCGCTATGTATAAGAATTTTGGCGTTACCCTGGTAAATACGCACATTATGCGCGGTGCTGCCACGCCAGGGGTTAAGGGTAAGGGGCGTTACTTTGCTGATCTACTCATAAGCACTACGATTATGGGGGCTCTGGCGATACAATTAAAAGAAATGTCAAAGGGGCGTGATCCTCGCTCTATGGAAGATCCTGAGTTCTGGGGCGCTGCGTTTCTCCAGGGCGGGGGGCTAGGGATCTATGGAGATTTCTTATTCTCAGATGTTAATCGCTTCGATCGAGGCTTGTCAGAAACGATTGCTGGCCCGGTTGTCGGCTTTGGTAATGATCTTAAAAATCTAACAATCGGGAATATAAGTGAAGCTATCCGGGGCGAAGATACAAAGGCTGCAAGTGAAATGATTAATTTTGCTGCACGTTACGCGCCTGGTGCGTCCTTGTGGTATATGCGCCTGGGCCTCGAGCGCATGGTGTTTGACCAGGCAAAGCTATGGGCGGATCCAAAGGCAAATCAAAAGATGCGCCGCAATGTTCGCAAGTATCAACGGGAATATGGTCAAGATTACTGGTGGAGCCCAGGACAAACGCAACCCTCTAGGAGCCCAGACTTTGGAAACATTCTTGGAAATTAACGCAACACATGGTATAGATCGATCAAATCAGCGGAGCATATAGATGGCCGATATCGCAATTAACCCGGTAACTCGTCGAGTTCAGTTCACAGGTAATACTGGAACTGGCCCGTTTGCGTTTACTTTTAATATTCTGACTGATGCAGATATCGCTGTTTATAAAAACACAACGCTGCTGACATTGACCTCACATTACACGATCGCAACCAATGCCAACGGTACGGGCTCGGTCACTCTGCAATCTGGCCAGGCATTAATATCTTCGGATGTCTTAACAATTATCGGCGGTCGAAACCTGGAGCGCACCACAGATTTCGTTACTGCCGGGGATTTGCTGGCATCGAGCTTAAACGAACAGCTTGATAGCCTGGTAATTATGACGCAACAGCTGGATGAAAAACTTTCCCGGTCTGTAAAAGTTAATCCTGGCGATGTGTTCACTGATCTGGAGATGCCACTAAAAGATGCCAGGAAGGGAACCGTTCTAGGATTTAACGCGACTAGCGGCGATCCAGAGGTCGGCCCTACAATAGCAGATGTTTCAAGCTTGGCAGATATTACAACTGATATTGCCTTATTGGCTGATATTCAGGATGGAACCTCTGCAACAAATGCAATCACAAATGTAAACACGATTAGGGCAAACGTCACAACGGTTTCTGGCATATCTTCAAATGTTACTACGGTTGCGGGAAACACCACTAACATTAACACTGTTTCATCAGATTTAAGTGGATCTGACACGATTGGAACGGTGGCGGGATCGATCGGCAATGTAAACCTTACTGGTGGATCTATCTCTAACGTCAATACTGTTGCGGGTTCCATTGCGAATGTTAATACAACCGCAACAAATATAGCGAATGTTAATGCTGTCGGGGGCATATCAGCCAATGTCACAACGGTTGCAGGTATAAGCTCTGATGTTACGACCGTTGCAGCGGATGGCACAGA
>Ga0181422_1000167_pt1 | contig 20679 bp, 31 predicted proteins | sample 45SPOviralmetaG_FD_130147 | JGI IMG/M metagenome (GOLD analysis project Ga0181422, IMG submission 130147) | Marine viral communities from the oligotrophic San Pedro Time Series (SPOT) site, San Pedro Channel, CA, USA - 45 SPOT_SRF_2013-07-18 | ecosystem: Environmental > Aquatic > Marine > Strait...
GGTGAGAGCCAAAACAGCCCTACAACAGCGCATCATCCAATACACGATAGATTTAGCACTGAGAAACGGCCTGATAGCACTGCTATTCCGTTATGTGAGGGGCATCATCAAGGGCTTTGGGATCAGACTAAAATAGCTTTACATAAAGAAACAAAGCTATGGCGTGAAACTTATGGTGCTGATTATTCTTATTCACCAGGATTTGTCCAAGACACTGACATATAAAGCACTGCACCACGATCAGGATGACAATACATCTTTTTAGCTTTTATACTGGTTACTTGCTTGTCAGAGGCATATACAGCCCCTTCCATGCCATCTAACGCTGCCTTTACTATATTGTCTAAGTCAGGTTTTGTTGTGTGCTGTAGAGCGCCATATTCAGCCTCCATGCGTTTTACGTTAGACCATGACTTAGGTATTTCCATGAACGCTATTATTTCTACTGACACAAAACGCTCTGTCATATCTAGCTTCATGTTCTGCATTGCTTTCCAAGCTGCTGCTTGAATACGGCTTTCATATTCCCTAGTTTTATCTGGCGTGTAAGCTTTGCCTGTTCTGGTGAACCTAGGTCTGCCCTTGCCTTGTGGTTGACCTGATACCTCAATTTCTACTTTGTACACTGCTTTAACCTGTCAATTGATTTTTATTATTTATAGTTTTTATCAAATTTTTTTTCAATCTTGTTAAATTAATTGTAAATAAGGTGTTGACAAGTCTCATATCTGATACTATGTATATAATATAAACAAAGAGGTACAAAAAATGTGTAAACCAATGACAAAAGAAGAAAGACAAGCGTCAATAACGCGCGAAAAAATTAATCATAGTTGGGCAATGATGAAACCACATTACCAACATATACCAGTAGAGTATCGTGGCTTTGAATTTGTATTAGAGGTTTATTACTCTTTTACAGAAAGCCAATACAGCGACGAACTACAGGGTTGTAGTGCAGACTTTGATGTTTGTGACTTGCACCACCCAGAAAGAGCTAGACCTATCTCAGCGCGGCTCTCCAAGGCTCTTATAGCCGAATACCACAACAGTATCCATGAACAGTTAGTAGAGGAGCATATATAATGCGTGTTAAATTAGACATTATGGAACAAGAAGAAATGGCATGGTCTGCGTTTGCTGACACACTGCCAACTTGTGAGACATTAGGTGATGCACAAGAAAAAGCACACAAGCTAATGAAAGAACGCAACTTAGAAGAATACATAGAAGAAAACATCATTGACGAAACAGTAACCGAATACTGGAACGAAAGATGGAGTAAATACATATGAGCAAGCAAGAAAGATGGATAGCGTTTTTCTGGGCTGTAATGCTTGGATTAGCAGTCATTAATATAGATACATTTTTTGTGGTGCAATAATGGAAACCTGGAACGAAATAAATGAAAGACATAGGCGTGAACGGCTTGACCTAGTAGCGCAATTCTCAAAAGAAACTACGCAAACAGAAGCAGCAAAAAAGCTAGATATGTCTTTGCAAGCCCTTAATAACTTTGTGCATAGAAACAACATACATTGGAGCATTATCAAACAAGGCATTAGAAATGAAAAAACTTAATTACGGACAAGAACAGGAGCTTAAATATTTTAAACAACAAGAAGCTAAATGGTCTGAGGAAAGGTATAGAAATGACCATGATAAAAACGCTTGGAATAATTATGAATTAGCAAAAACAGAGTTAAAACTGTTTGTAAGTAAATTGAGGAAAGAAGGTTACAACATATGAATTATATAGAGGCATTTAAAAGTAAATTTCAAAGATTACCAACAGAAAAAGAAATAGGTTTCCTAATGGTAGCAGTAGCAGAAGAAGAACAGATGAACCCACAAACAAGAGCAAATCGTTTTATGAGAAATGGGTTTGTTGCAACTACATACCAGGAGTGTCGTGGGGAAGATTAGGAGCACTTCCCCAAAAAATTAATACAAAACCAATGAGGAAAAAACAATATGAAATACGATATTAAATTTACAGAGTATGAAAGTATCGCAGATTTTTGTGATTATCATGAAATTAAAAGATGCCCATACCACAGGGGATATAATGGATCATTTGTATATGTTATGTGCCTTGATTTATTATTAGATGGGTCATCAATTGTTCCATTATATGTAGGATGCACAAGCAATATAAATACTAGAATTTTAGATCATTCTACCAAAGCATGGTTTCAATATGTTGATTTTATTATGATTGAGCAATTTCATGATAGGCGTGAAGCTGAAAAAACCGAAAGCGATATGATAACACGAACACGCCCTGTTTTTAATAAACAAGTAGCAAAAAGAAAAAAGAAAAAAAAATATATACCAAAATTAGCAATGGTTAAAAATGTAAAAACTTTAATGTATGATGAAAATTTTAATGGTGACGATGCATATCATTGGGTTACTGAGGAACTACCGTACATACAGCCGATTGGATTACAATAATGCTAAAATACTTCACATTTATGGTATTAACTTATTTTATCCAAGGCGAACAAACAACGCATAACATAGTATTTCCATCATATGACGCTTGTAGCCATTCTAAGGCCGCTATGTACGCCATAATGGAATATCAGCACGATGATGTACTAATTTACTGTAAGGGTACTCAGGTGGCTTCTAATACGCTTGTAAAGCCTATGCCTAGACCTTAACTAAGCCATTTATATATTTTCATGGTTTCTTCTTGGCGGTGCTTTAATCCATTGTAACCGCCATTTACTCTTTTTGTCAGAGCCTTAACGCTTTCTGATGATGGAGAAACATCGCACATATCCCAAAGCTTGTTACGCTTAAAAAACCATATGGCACTTTCCATAGGATAATCTGTTGCAACCAGGTCTGGGTCTTTCATTACTTCTGGCAGGTTCATATCATTGGCAAACATGGCATAATTTTCTTTAAAAGTGCATTGTAAAAATCCGCGTCCTCGCCATAAATAACCCTGACCCATATTACCGTATCTGTGTCCGTAAACCCTATCAGCAAGCGCCTGTGGGTTTCTAGCGCACGTTTCAGCTTCACTTTCGCTGTCAAAATATTTACCGAAAACTTTAAGAATAGATGCTGTAGAATAATTAAGGTTTTCTTCTGTGTAACGAAATGTACCACTTTCATGCACTAACTGCCCTAGAAAGTGCGCTCCGCGCTCTGGGTTTAACGTGTAGTGATTGCAGATAGCCTTTGCCGTATTAGGCCCAAAACTACCATCAGCACTTGAGCCTATTTTAACCTGAAGTTTTTTTAATGCTTCACTCATTAACAAATTCCTTTGTTCCACATAATCGTTCGTAAACCATATCGGTTGTATATGCTTCTGCCCACTTGTTTTCTGTGAATGTACAGAACGTCCACAAGTCATTTACATCATCATTCAATATATCAATTATATCTTGTTGTGCAGATGTTTGGCCTTGTAGATGCTCAATGTCATGCACCAGCCCAGAAATATACCACACCAATGCAACCAATTGAACGATCATTGCAAAGGCTAATGAAATGTTTATCTTCATTTTTTTACACCATAGTATTTACTTACGGCTCTATTACCAAACCAAAAAGACATTATTGCAGCGAATAAACCTTGTGTCTCTGGCGTCCACATTAACGGTATAGCATCTTGCCAGTTGCCACCTTCATTGATAACTTTCATCATCACAACTACTTGTACGGCAACGAAAAGACCAAAAAAAGCATAAGTAATAACAGGACGTACACTACCTCGTAGTGCGTTAACAAACCCTCCAGCGTCAATAGCGTCATGCTTATATAACCCCTCAGTTTCTTTTATCTCTGCTTGTTTATCTATGATGTTAAGCTTTAATTCATTTCGCTTTGTCATCATGTCCATTTCAACACTCATACGCTCCAAGGTATGTTTATGATCCTGACTAGCTTTGAAATAATTTAAAACTTCTGGCAAAAACGATGTACCAAAGCCTAAAAGACTACCTAACAGTGTCATCATTTTTCTTCCCTCCCATGTTAGAAAAACCAAAGTAGGCTGATGTAATACCAGCCACAGCAACAACATAAACAGCCGCAATATCTGCTAATAATTCTGCTGCTTGTGACAAGCCAAAATATGATGCAATGACAATTAAAAACGGATATCCCAACATTCCTGACAAGCTATACCAGCACATTTTTAGCTGTGCGTCTCTTTTGGCATCAGCATCATCTATGCGTCTTTTGCGATCATCCAGCAATAGAGCCTTTTCATCAGGGTCTATTGTGCCATTGTTATTTAAATCATAGTTGTCTTTATTCATTTTTTCGCCCTAGCATATGCAATTGCTATTCTTTTTTCTCGTGTAATTATAACAACTTTTCCTAATTTGTCATATATTATGTATTTATTGCGAAATTCTCTAAGTGTCACAACTCTATTTTAATACATACCACTTTTGCTTTATCGCTTGTGACAAGAACTTTAGCGTCTTCTTTAGCAATCTCACACACCTCTTGTTTGGTGTAGCTTCCAACATGATAGTGTTCAAATCCACCTGTTGATAATTGCACCCAAAGTAAAACCCACATTACCAGCGCCCTTGCTTGCTTCCCCAGAAATAAAATAACCCAAATAATATAGCTGCACCAACACCAAATATTATTGCACCTATTGCAAAGTTAATTACACTATCAATTTGTTGTTGTTTTCTATATACTTCGTCTCTGCGTTTTTTTCGCATTTGAGCCTCTATTGCTAATAATTCTTCGTATCCAGATTTTCCGTAGTGCCAGGTAATTAGCTCTTTCATTTCAAGACGCATCCCCTCTAAACGTTTTTTTTGAGCAAAAATTTCTAAAGCATTTTCTTCATCTGAACCTTTAAAAGTTTTTTTCCAGAAGGGTGGGTTAAGTTCTCTTTGCTCACAATTATTAAAATCTGAGAAAGCTTTTCCCCATTCATTAAGCTGCCCTGCACAGTCGGCTAAATCACGCCCTGCACTTACAGTTGCCTTAATTGCTTTAAATGCGCCAGTGGCAAGACCTACACAGCTTATAGGGTCTAGCATTAGACCTTAGTAAGAATAGAAACCAACATTATGATCATCGCGCCAGCACTACCAAGAATAACCATTTCCACCCTTTGTATTCTTGCCATCATTTGTTTCCAGCGTTCATCAAGTTGAGTTTCCACTTTTACTACCCTCTTATCTAAAGATGCTAATGTTGGTTTATTCATATCAATATCCGTTTGCTACTAATTTAGAAAAATCGCCACTCATAAGTTTCTTTTTAACGTATGCTTGAAACTCTTGCGATCCTATATTTGCACCACATTCTTTAGCCCACATTTCAGCAACAACAAAAGGTATAGAACCAGCTAAACGCATTTCGCTGTTACGGTTGTGACCGTCTATATTTCGCTCTTTGTTGAAATCTAATATGCGCTGTACGTCCTGAGAACGCTTTATAATAAGCTTACCATCTTCTGTGTGGTAAGAGGTATTTAATATGTTTTGGCTCATTCTGGTGCTTCTCCACCTTCCCACGCTTCATTTACGTCAGGGGTGCTAGGATCGTCTGCCATTAACTGCCCTTTATCGTTTCGCGCTCGTTTAGGTTTTTCATCAGATGTAACTTCTTCTGCAAATCCATTTTCAATAAAAGTTGCAGCGTCTTCTGCGCTTACTTCTACAATGTCACCCATGTTTTTAGGTTCATCATCAAGAAATGGTTGCCTATCTGTTGTAATTTTTATTTTCATACAAAACTCCATTGGTAGAGGGGCATTACTGCCCCCCTTAATATTATGATGCGTTTACATCTGCAACGACACCATGTGCCTTTTGAGAAGTAACCTGTAAGCCATATTCACAGCTTATTAATCGACGCTCTGACAGACCTGTTTTCGCTAATGGCTCTTGCTTCGCTGTTTGTAAATAAGCAACTTCCGCAAAGCTAGGATCAAGAACAAAAACGTCTGGTGTATAATCTACACTAGACACCGTTCTTACACGCATATGGCGGTTTGGAACGATTTGTAGCTCACCAAAATCACCAATATAAACGTCAATAGCAGCATTTAATTTGCTATCTTCAGCTTCTTTAAAACGTGTTGCGTTACCTGTAAAAGCAGATATTTTTTGCTTTTGTGCAGAACCACACATAACTACTGACGGCTGTGCGCCACTATCCCAACAACCTTTAATAACATCTTTTAACAATGTTTCAGTTAATGGTCTTAGAGTACCATCAGTTGCTGCTGCGTTTACAGAACCACTTTCACCTGATCCAGATGTAGTACCGTTAGCACCACCAGAGCCACGCGAAACGTTTGCAGTCAAGTAAGCTGGTAGCCCTGCTGTTTGTCTAGCAGTACCAGATGAACCAGCAGCCGCTGCTACGTTACTTAGCAACATAGCTTCCATGTCTCTTTTTAATTCAGAGAGTTTGTAAGCTACTTGCTTTGCAACAGTTTGTGCATTTGCCACACCATTTACAGCTTGGTTGGTTGAAGATACTTCTACAACTTTAGCTGAAATCTGTGTGTAACCACCTTTACGAACAGCGTTAGTTGGTGCTGTGTTAGATAGTCCTACATCACCCTCTATCTGCCTGTTTGCGCCAGTAGCCGCCAAATCCACTTCACTCCACTCAAAGTAGGTGTTGTCAACGTTGCGTGATCCAATTGTAGACATAAAAATAGTCTCAGTTGGGGTTATAGAAGCCATAGCTTCGCTTAAATCCTCACGGATTGTTGAGACATCATACGTCTCGTTTGTATTTGCTGTAACAGCCATTGCTGTATCCTTTCTGCAAAAGTTAAGGGTTCAAAAGATAATTAGCTATACTGTCTATATCACCTTTTGATTTCATATTCGCCTCTGCTTGTTTTGCCCTTGATACTTTCCCTGCATTAGCCGCACGTTTTGCTGCTGGCTTGACCACTGGCCTTGCACCTTCAGCTTTTTGTTTAGCTTTACCTTTATTGGCCTGTAATTCTCGCCATTTTAAAGCATCATTTAAAACCATAACTTCTTCAGCATGTTTTACAGTACCTATCTGTTCGTCCGATAAGTTGTAATGTTTTTTAGCTTTAGTCGCTATTTCTTGGATAAATACACTACGTTTTTCAGGATCACCAAACTCAGGCATCCACTCAGCAAGTCGCATTGCCTGTTGGCTAAGAAATTCTTGCTCTTGCTTTTGTTTTTGCTGCGTTTGTTGTTGCATCTGAACTTGTAGTTGTTGCTCAAAATTTTGACGTTTATCTACAGCCCTGCGATATTCTGCTTCTTGTTCTAAATACCCTAGAGGGTCACTAGCTCGTAGTTCCTCTGATGGATACTCTGGTACTTTCGGAACATCACCACTTTGCAGTTGTTGTACCAAATGCTGAAGCACTTGGCGCTCTTGGGTTATTTGTAACTGTGCTTCATCTAATGTTTTTTTAGTTTCAGCATTATCAGCCATTCCCTTTTGGATATACTTTTGCCCTGAATAGCCACGTTGTAGCTCATCCAAAGTTACCTCAGTTTCAATGCCATCTACTTTGACTTTATACTGTGGTTCTGGTTGAACTTCGTCCTGTTCAGCTTCTTCGTATTCCTCACCCAAATCGTCCTCGTTGGCTTGGGCTTCAACGTCATCCTGTTCATCAACAACTTCTTCAGTTACTTCAGGTTGTTCGTCAACAATTGCTTCGACAACTTCGTCTGTTGTTTTCTCAGGATTATCTGGCGTTTCCATAATCAAATTTTCGGCAACCGCCTGGTAATCATTGCCGTTGATTGGGTTAGTCGTGGACACGGTGCTTTCCCTTCTTTGTTAGTAGCGTTAGTGTATCAACGTGTGATTGCAACTCACGCTCTATTGCATTTAATGCACAGATAATACTGTGCGCTTCTTCGCGTTCCTCCACTTCTGAAGGTGCGCTATTCGCGAAAATAGATTTTTGTTCTTCTCGCAAATTCTTTATGGTTTCTTGAAACCATTCATTTTCTAATAGTGATTTAGACCTTTTGGCCTTTTGCTCCATATCCAAATCACATTCCCATCATCTGATCGTTGTGTGGTCTAGGCGCATCTTGCTCTGCCTTAATACTAGCAGTATCAACAGCAGTGCCATATTTACCTAAAATCTCAGCAACTTTAACAGCTAAATCTTGCACCATTTCATCCCTAGATAAATCGTCATCCATGCCTAATTTGTGCATTTTATACTGCATGTCCATTTGAGCTTTAGACATATCTACTTGCGCTCTGGTTTGCGCTTTCATTGCTTCTGTTTGCATAAACGCAGCATTTGGATCAGGCTGTTGTCCTTGCATCATCGCTTGCTGTTGTGCCATTTGTTGCTGCTGCATCATCATTTGTTGCTCTATTTCTTGTGTCATAGGCATGAAATAACGATCTGCATTTCTCACACCACCAAGAGCTAATAAATCAGCCAAAGTATTTCTGATTTGTGTCAATGTAACTACACCATTATTAGCACCATATGATTGATATATACCTTGTTGGATTTGTAAGGTTTGCTGTAATACGGCTGCACGTTCGTTTTCGCGCCCAGTGCCAAGACCAACAGTGACTATTAAGTCCATATCAGTTTCCCATACAGCAGGGTTTATTGGAACAAATGTACCGTTTAAACGCATAAGTTCGTCACCGTCTGCATTTTTTACCATTAGCTCTAACATCAAACGAAACATTTGCTTCATGCCACCTTCTGCAAAATTTCGCGCTATAACTTCCGCTTGTCCTGTTTGCCCTTCCATAGATGCTGCAATTGCTGTTGCTGTAGAAGACTTTAGCACATCTGGATTTAATCCTTGCGCCATTTTAGAAACGCCAGTTTTATTATCTACTAATTGGTCAAAATACTGTAACGCTGGCAATGTGCTACCAGCAGTAAATGGTACAGTCATTTCATTTATAGCATTAGGTGACTTAACACGCACAATTCTTCCAATTTCGTTGTTAAGCAAATCTTCTACCGAAACTTGACCATCGACGTATTGAATACCTGGGTTGTTTGTAAGCGCAACATTATCCAACACACCACGCAACATTGCAGTTGCAGCATCCTGATCTGAGATTACTAAATCAACCAAACTTGTTCCAAAAAAAGCATGTGGTTCTGGGTCACACTCAAAAATTGCATATGGGGCTGTGTCAGCTTCGTAAAAATTAAGTATTTTATATGTCGATCCAACACACAAAAATTGGTACAATCTTGGTATTCCTGTACCTTCTATATCTAATTCCATATATGCTTGTGTCAGTGTTATTTTTTTTGACGATGTACTTACATTTTCATCTTCACCGTCATCGATAGCGTACCCACGCCTTTCAAACTCTGCCTCATCATCTACTGCACTATACTCTGTGTTATCTAATCCATCTAAATCTTCTATTGAAAAACCCATAGCGATAATGTCAGAAACCCTTACCTCTGTGCTATGACCACAAACGTAATAATTATCAATTCCACGCGCATTACGATCTACGAAAAAGTCCTCTGGCGGCACACTTTCTATACATATTTCACCATGAGGTATAGACCGCGAAAGTTTTACATCATGCTCTGGAACTTCTATTTCTATACCTTCTGCATCAATAGATATGCTAGTGCGTACTTCATGTTCTAAAACTTCAACATCGTCTTCTCCAACTAATGCTGTAAAAGCTTCGTCGGTAAGATTACGCATAGTAAATATTTCAGGCTTCATTGTGTCGTTGTAATAGACATACGCAATACCAGTTTTCTTGACCATTGCATCTTGGAAAACGTCATTTAAAACTTTATAACCATTATGTTTTTGAAACTTATAAGCAATAAAACTTGTGGCTTGCTCTGCTGCTGCAACATCTTCTGGGCCTTTTGGTACAAACTCAACAGGTTTTTCGCTTGTTAAAAAAATACGCTGTATGCTTGGTTTAATGCCTCGCACTGCTTCCCGACACTTTGATGCAACAACACCAGATCGACCTTCTTCGTGTCCTATATCAACTTGATTATCAAAATAGCGTTGAGCTTTTATTCTTTGTGGTGCTATCTCACTATCCACGAAATCCACCGCATCTTGTACTGCTTTGGAAACAATGCTTTCAATTTGTGTTTGATCTAATGGTTCTAATCGCATGTTATTCCTATCTAGGTATATTTGTGCCTGTTGTTCTTCTATATTGGTCTAATAACAAATCACCACCAATATCGCTACTTGCTGCTGCGCCACCGATTGCAGACGGCAAGAGAGGAACTGCACTATTAGTTGTTACATCACCAACTCTAGATGCCATGCTTCTGCCTAATGTTTGTTTAGCACCTTCGTAAGCAAAATTTATTACTGGCAACATTGCTGCTGATCTAAAGAATATATTTCCACCAATAGTTTTTGTTAATTGTTGCATATAATTTGCTAATATATTTCCAGAATTTGAGTAATTTCTTGCTTGGCTTGTTATTCTTGAAGCAACAGATGCAAATTTGTTTATTAATTCCTGTTCTTCTTTTGAAAACAATTCACGCACTAATACTGGATTATCTCTTTTCATTCCGTTCCAGTATTTAAGAAATTTTGCACCCGATAATTCTTGTTCGCCAGCTTCGCCAATTTTACCAGCAGATTGTCTTGCCATTTTTAAAAAAGCCTCTTGCCTTAATTGGTCAAATTGATTTTTTGGTAAATTTTCTTTTAGAACTCTCATAGTTCTGACTAATTCACCAGGTGCAGTTAATTTTGACCCTGACGCGGAAAACAAAAAATTTGCTACACTTTCAGGTGGAACTTTTAATACACGATTTCCGTCTTGCGTTACTTTTTCAGTTAATTTTTCTAAAACCCCACCTGATTTATATTTTGATGCAAAATCTGCATAATTTTTTATTGCTGCTATTTGTTTCGCAACAACACTTGGATCACCTGTCAGCAAACCTTCATCAACATATTTTTCTAAACTTGCATCTAATTGTTTTTTTAAGGCTGTAGCTGCGGCTCTTTCTTGCGTTCCCATTGCGCCAGTGTTTACAAGCCTTGTTCTTATTTCAAACAAGCGTTTTACACTACCACGTTTTGATATAACATCTTGTATTTCTGTTGCTGATTTAAGTGTATTCGGTATTTCACCTGGATTATATTTACTTACTACATTTGTTAAATCAGTTGACATTTCATCAGCAACAAATCTGTTTAAAAAAGCACTGCCAGCTTGATCAGCTTCATCAAACATTGCAGTTGCACGTTGCCGCGCTTGATTTCTAGCCTCTAATAATGCTTTTTGTGCAGCTTCTCCACCAGCGCCACTTTCTAATACTTGTTGACCACCTAACGTTTTTTGTATTTCAGGCAAATTGCTTGTTAGTTGATTTTGCTGCCGATTGTAAAAATCAGACATTATTTTAGCAGTTGTCTCTCCATACGCCCCAGACGCTAGTTGATCTTCTAAAAGTTGTTGTGGTTTAGAGCCACTGGCTTGACCTTTAGTAATAGATGTTGGAATTGGTAATGATTGTGCTTCCGCAACAGCAACACCACTTTGTGGATCAACAGCAGTTTTGGCTTTTTTTAAAATATCTGCTGCAATACTTCTACTTATTGTATCAGGGTCTAACCCTAAATCTATTAAATCCTTTTTAACATTTGGTAAAAACTGTCCATTTTCATCAACGATACTTTTAGGGCTGCTTTTAAACCTTTTTAACAGTCCACCTAAATACTGCCCTGCTTTTACGCCACCAGCGCCACCCAAAGCGCCAAGAGGAACATCAAAAACTTGAAATTGATCATCAGACAGAACCGAACTTGCAAGCTCTATTATCCCTGCTTCTGTAGCCCCAACAACACTGCCAGCTAATAGTGGTGATACAGCAGTTAATCCTAACGCTCCCACACCAGTAGAGATTAACTGACCAAGTGTTATAACGCCAGCAGCTTGCATCAAATCTTGAGTTTGTAACCCTACTGGATTGGGGTAAAATCTAGTATACTGCTGTAGCTCATTACCTTCATTATTGTATATTGGAGAAATGACAACTAAATTTCCGTATTTATCTTTGTCGAATTGTGCATTTGGTATAATTTTACTTATACCTGACTGCAAACGATCATCACTAGCAGTTGTTGCAAGCAAAGCAGTCATTTGCGCTGCTTTTTGTGATGGCAAATTTAACGGTGCATTTTGTATTAAATCTATATTATCTTCTCTTTTTCCACCTTTTAACCAATCAATCAAACCAATTTTTTCTGGTGCATCTTGCGTTGTTGGGTTTTCTAATTCTGAAAGCATTGCTTCTGGTGTCAGGAGATTACCGTTGCTTCCATTGCCCACAGTTTCGTTTACTGCGCCTTGTTCAGCTTCCAATACTTTGAGCATTTCATCTATTGTAGCCATGAAACTAACGCCTTTGCCTTATTGCTTCTATTAATTGCGCTCTTTGTACCTCATTTAAAGAGGCTCTATTTAGAAAAATTTCGTTCAATGCGGTTAGATCCATGTCAAGATAGGGGTTTCCCCCAACAGATGCTTCTGCTTGATTTCTTCTCTGAATAACGATTGCTCTCCAATCTTGCGGTGTATTATTAGGATTTGACAAAAACATTGCAGCTTCTTCAGTGTATTTTCTTAATTTTTGCAATGCTTCTTTTCTTCTTACTAAAAATTTTCGCAACTCTGGCGCAGATGCATTTTCTGGATATGCCGTTGCCATTGCGACTTGTAATTCAGAAGCTGATAGTGCGCCAAATGTTACTGATCCTACAATGTCTAATCCCATTTGTTTTAAAGCTCTATCTAAACTACCACTTTGTTCCGTAATATTTGGCAATAAGTTGAAAAAGACGCCTCTAGGCGCACCTGCATCAATAGAACGTATAGCCTCATCAATACTTGCAATACTTCCAGTCATTTGGTCTGATTTTTCAAAAGCATCGTTCACTGTTTTAGCTTGAAATTTTTGCGCTTCTGACAAACCTACGCCTTGCGCTTGTAACAAGTTTTGACTTTCTTGCGCCTCTAATAATGTTTTGGCTGCTGCTTCACCTGTTACTAATTGACCTTGTGGATTGTATACCTTTCTACCAGCATCGGTAACAACATAATATGCGCCATTTGGAAATCTCTCAGTTGCTCTTATAATGCTCCCAGACGTATCATATTGCGTTGTAATTAATTGTTTGAAAGCATCGGCTGGTGTCATTGCGCCAGCTTTGACTGCTGCAAGTAATTGTGCCGCCATTGGGTTGTTAACTGCCATTTTTTCTAATTCAGAAATAGTCTTATTTCTGTTGCCTTGAGCAACACGCTGTGCGCCCTGTTCTCTTATTTGTTCTCCAGCCCTCATTTCAGGAAGTATTAACGGATCAAGTGCTTGTCCTAAATTTTGCAATGGGCTTAGACCAGTTGCTTGGTTTGGTCTACGCATACGATTTAAGAAACTAAATAAACCACCTGTTTGTGGGTCTGGGTTCATCATGATTACTTACCACCTGACATCATTGCTATTGTTTGTAGATAATTAAATAAACCAGGACTTGAGCTTGTTTGCTCACCTGAGACAGATGGTGTTCCTGATATAGCCGCCAACAGCGTGTTTAATCCTTGTGCTGGTGTTTGTTGGTATCTGTTGAAATCTGCGCGTCCAGCGTCAATTAGCTGTTGCTGTATACCGCGCTGCTGCGCCCCTTGTGCAGCCATTCTATCTTGCACCGACTGACCATAGCCAAAAGACTGTCTACCTAAGTTACCAAGCTGCTGCGCAGCCCCTAGACGCTGTTGATTGCCTTGCAACCCTGCGCTTTGATTAACTTGTTGTGCAGTCATGCCAGCTTGTGCGCCAAACTGTGATGCTTGGTTTTGTGCGTTTGCTAAATTTTGCGCTGCACCTAATGCTGTATTAAATCCTTGCTGTCGTAAATTACCAACCATATTAGCTGCTTGTTTACCATACCCTAACCTAGTTTGTGCTTCTGCTACACCTTGCCGACTGCCACCAAATGCGTTTGCTGCTTGAGCTTGTGCGCCTAATTGATTAAGACCTATATCTTGCGCTTGCCCAATATCAGCTAAACTTTGTTGTACTACTTGGCTTTCGTAAGGGTTTTGAAACTGCCCAATCATTGCCGCTGGATCAGCCGCTTGATAAGACGTTGCCTGTACTTGTGATGGCATATAACCCATACCAGCCCCTGTACCTGCTAATGCTGCTTGTTGCGCCCCTGATGCTTGTGCAAAAGGGTTTGCCGTCATTTGTGGATTTGCACCGCCAGCCATATTATTCTCCTATTTTCCTCTGCTACCGCCTTGCATTTCTAAGGCTACAGGTTGATTTTGTGGCGCTCTTTCGCCAATTGTTCCATCAGGTGCTATGCCAAAACTTTCAGCATAATCTCTAATAGGTTGTGGTACATTACCGATCATTTGCTCAGTCATAGGTGCTGATGAATATCCTTGTATTCCACCCATGTTTTGTACTGGTGGCAAATAACTGCTTGTATCTACAGTTGGCATACCGAAAGATTGTGCCGCCATGTCTGTATATTGATTTGCTAATTGTTCTTGCGGTGATAATGCTGCAACTTGCACACCAGTATCTGGTATGTATGTGCTTTGCAAAGGAACTAAATCAGCCGCCATGCCTAATTGTTGTTGTACTGGAGTTTCCAAAAACTCTGGCAAAATTACTTCTTGTGTTTGTGTACCGCCTTTAGCCATCTTTTATGTCCTTATAAAAATGAACGTGCTGCAATGTCCAACCGTTTTCTTTTAATGGTTTTTTCCACCCTAACCTACCTGTCATAATACCGCCAGTGCAACCATGTCGTTCTGCCCATACTCCAATATCGTGATCCATATCCATAATTTGGTCTAATTCTCCACCAGCTAAAAATATATTAATTACTTTCTTTCTTGGATATACCACAATTTCTGTGACGATGCACCCCCTTGGTGCTGCCCATAGCTGCATAGTGCCTTTTGCAATACCTACAACAATATCTTCCCATTCATGTGTGCCGTTACAATGCTCTAATGCGGCCTCTATCCACGGCTTACATCTTTGCAAATCTGGGCTTAATCTCCAATGTTCCATCAATAACTAGCTAACGCTACCCTTTTCCAAATTGCTGTAGAACCATCGTGTGATCCAGTACAGATATAAATATAGTTCGTATCCCATGAAATCATCCCTGCCACATCACCACTTGAACCTACACTTGATGGCGGTGTTGCTTGCTTTGTTGCAAGTTGTCTAAATGCATTATCATGCGAAACCACTGCGTATTTATTTGTAGTATCCCATAAAATAATACCATCTTCTGATGGGTTATCATCTGCTGTTTTAAAATATAAACGTGGTAATTGCCTACGCAAATAGGCAGTCAGGTTATTACCCCATGCAGCAATGTTATCGCCAATCGGTGGTAATACTGGTGCAGCCATTATCTACTACCTCCCGATTTTGCATCAATTCTCATTGTTCCTACACGCCATGCAGCATACGGAGTGTCTCCATCTACACGCATACGAATTTGTCTACCAGAAAACCTTACAGACGTTGGATTAGTTGGGGTAAATGGCCCATGCGTACTTTCTGTAGCATTTGGATAAAATCTGCTTTTGAAACTTAGATTTACATCACCTTGTGTTTTTTCATCAGGAATAAGATTAGTTACTTGCATGATTTTTTCACCGTTGCCGATACTTACAGGGCCAGTTTCCGCAAAAATACTATCAGCAGCGACTACAGAAATTGTATTACCCATGCCGTTACCATGTACAGTGCAGTAATATTTTAAAGACGCTGGCGCATTATCTGGCACTACAAAAGTAGTTTTTGCCCCACTATTGCCTGGTGTGCCTGTTGCAGTAACTCCCGATGTAAAAGAAGTATCATCTGAATTTTTAAATGCTATGGGATGGTTAGCATTACTATTATCGCTTTGATCAAAAATATAAGTATACCCTTTTTTCAACGTTAATGTTGGATAATTACTGGCGTCTAATATAAATTTATTACCGCCATCAACATTTGCTACCGTAACAGTGATTGTTTGCTTATCAAAATAAGATAAACCAACTTCGTGATCATACATCGCACCATCGAAACCCATTAACATAGGATAGGTAAATACACCTCTTGAAGTACCAGAAGTTCTTGACAAATTGCCAATTAACCAATGATTTTCTTTATAATCTAATGCAACATAGCGATCTATTTCGTTTGAACCACCAGAACAATAAAACCACCATATTTCACCAAATTGTCCATTTGTAAAAGCCCATGTTTTGCTTTTTTGTGCAGTGTTCATATCGCCAAAAACGTAATCATGCACATCACATGGAATTTCTGACACGACATTTCCATCAAATCTAAAAAATGCACCGTTTCCCATCCAGAATACACCCATGTCAACATCTGCTGCTGCCATGCGTGAAATAATACCTGAAGATGAACCTACTCTTTCAAACCCAAAAACATAAGGTGGGCCTATATAACGTGCAGTGTGGGCATCTATATCTGTAATAATTAATGTTTGCCCTCTTGTCCTTATTGCAGTTTGGATTTGACCTGATGTTTGCAATTCTATATCGCCAGCTTCATTTGTGGATAACGCAGACCATTGAGTATTATTTTCTCTATCGCACCAAGCAACTTTTCGTGGATTACCACCACTTCCTAGTGCAAAAATAAAACGCTCTTCAGTAACAATTAAACCTAAATTATTTGTTGGTGCGTTTGCAATTGCAGCAGCTTTTACACTTGTTCCTAGCTGCCACTCTAAAAGCCTACCATCTGTAGTTGAGCAAGCGACTAAGTATTCACCCCAGTTATCTATTGACCAGGTTGTAGCTTCTACCAAGTTACCAGTGTCTGGACGAGGTGTTCCATAAGTTCCAACGCCATAAAAGCCATAGCCGTACCCTATATTTACAGCAGCACTTTCTGTACCAGCAACTAGATCCGTAGGCGCTATATCATAAACAGTACCACCTGATAATGCAGCTTTTAATTCGTTAAAAGAACCTGCTGCCACATACCTTGCGCCAGCGTTACTTTCCCATGTGTGCATACCTCTAGGGGCATTTGTTGTAATACTTGCTATATTTTCATTAGTTCGCCACCCACCTACTGGCCTAAGTGACCCATCGCGCCAACGCACTAATGATCCTTCACGCCACCGTCCAGAAGCGTCCAAATCTGTTCCTGTTTGATAAAAACCTGCTGGAATTTTAAGTGGTATAATTGCCATTATTTTACTCTGGTTTTGTAGGCCATGAAATAGTATTTGGAAAGCCTGATTGCTGTGGCACGTTTAATAAGTCTGTACGGTACTGTGACCACTCAGTTTGTTTTTCTGACGCCATATCTGCCCAACGTAGTGGGTTGGATACGATGCTATCTACTTCTGACTTCAATAAGTGATCTCGCATCATTCTTACTTCGCTTGCTACTTGTGCATCTAACTCTGCTTGCGTTGGCGCAGTGTATGCAACAAAATCCGATCCGATTAAAGATAACAAATCGTCATTATTTACAGTCATATCAGTATCAGTCATATCAAGTGTGTAAGGTATCCATCCAAAATCTGGGTGATTTATTTCGACATCAATACGGCTATTATCTAATTCTAAAGACGTTGCGTTTCTATATTCTGTAATTGGTATACTCATTATGAAATCCTTAAAAATAAACCTGATGCTGCCCTAACTGACTGATTATCTGCATTTGACATAGCTCTCCAAGTTCCACTAGGAATAGAGCCATTGATAGATGCGGCTGTGTCATCGCTGTAAGTGGTTGTTGAAAGAAACCCAGAATATTTTAACACAGAGCCATTTACATAGGTATTCCCTGCAACGATAGTTGATTGTGTTGAAAAACCTAAAAAGGCGTAAGTTCCTACTGCGCCTAAAGCCAACCCTGCTGTTGCAGACCCAACTTGCGCTGAACTTGGTGCAGGGGCAGAGGTTAAGTAACCTGCTTGTCCGTGATCGCCCCACCCATAAGCAGTGTTCCAGTTTGATTGGCTAGACGTAGTTGGGATGCTGTAATTACTGGCTAGTGAGATTGCAAGTGTGCCTGTTGTCGTAACAGGTGAGCCACTAACACTTAATCCAGTTGGTACACTAAGACCAACGCTTGTAACTGAGCCAGATCCAGCAGAGGCATTAATGTACGTCTTTATGTCTGAGAGCGCCACCTGCTTCATCGTGCCATCATCGTTAAATACAACGCGATCTGCATCTACAACAGTTGTTGACGTAGCACTTGTATTACCATCCAATATATTAATTTCTGCTGTGGTAACAGTTGCGCCATCTAATTTATTTAATTCTGCTGCTGTTGAAGTAACCGCAACACCGCCAACCTGGAATGAGGTCATATTTGGTGTTGTTGCATTTGTACCGTCTGCGTTGTTGTTTACTTCTGTAACAATGGCATCTAACGCTGCATTGGTGACACCACCCCATGTATCTTCATTTGATCCCACTGTTGCTTTTGTTATTGTTAAAGCCATATACTTTCTCCTTTATGCCGCTTGTGTCCAAGTATCATTGGCAGTAGAAACTTCTGTCCATGTCTTGGCTGTAATTGTTATTTTATCCCATGTAAATCTAACATTAGAGGCTGGCACACAAGATATATTTGCTGCTGTTATATTATGCTCTTGTGTTAATATTGGAACATCTAATGCTGTTGCAGCTTCAATATTATTTGCTACAAAGTTGTGTGCTTCTGTAATGCTTGGCGTATCAATAGTAACAGTAGTTGTAATACTGTTAATTGGGAACAATTCTTGTACAATTGGTGCGCCAACAGATGTTGTAGCAGTAATCCCATCAGCAACAAAACTATATACAAATTGGATATGCGGAACGCCAACCGATGTATTCAATTCTATGTTTGGTATAGAAAAGTTTTCTTCTTCTTGCATTGCAAGAGATCCAAAAACTACATTTGACGATAAATTATTTGCCGTTAAATTGTGTGTTTGAGTAATATTTACTTGAGAAATTACACTTGTTGCTGTAAAATTCGTAATTTGAAAAGTAAAGCTAACAATACCTGTATCATCAGCTACTGGCGCTACAGCTAAAGGTGAAAATCCAAACATTGTTAAGCCTTATTATTTTTTTATGTCTCTTGCTTTACTCATATCTCACCTACATATTTGTTAGCCAAATACTTAACACGTTGCCAGTGTCTATATCATATTGAGAATTTCTTATATTAGTGGGCGCATCGTAAGGCCAATCCTCCCAAGCACCTACATATGCAGAGTGGTAGGAAGATGGGCTAGACCTAGTGCTAGATGATCCACCACGATAGCCTATGTTAGCTTGATATGTAGAATTTGTATTGCTTACCCCATCTGCAATCATCCAATGATCGGTTTGAGGTGATCCACTTCTGTTATTCAATAAAATCATATAATATTTATTATCCTTATACCACCCAACATTATAATTTGAACCACCACTTACGCCTGAAGAAAAACCTCCACTTTCACCGCAAAAATAATCACCAAGCTTCGTAATAACTGTGGATTTTTCACTTCCAGATAAATCATTAGAAGCGACAAGAGGCAATGCACTATTTTGATTTGCACCTGTTGCAGCAACCCCATTTGCCGATCTGCTACTTTTTGAAGTTATTGCAACATCAGTTGGATTAAAATTACTTCCAAGAGCAATGCATGAGACGGTAGAAGTGCTGTAATCAATTCCATTATTAGAGCGATTAGTAGAAGCTAGCCAATAGTCACTTCCAGACTGATAACGAAAACGCTCATCTGCACCACCGTCTGTAACAACAGAAATAAAGACCTCAATCCATCCTTTACTATTATATTTAGCATATCTAACAGGAAAAGCACTTCCACCATGATATCCTGATACTGTGGTATAATATACTCCATCAGGATTATTAGCGGCGTACATCTCCGCTATACTAGCTGGACTACCAGAAGTTAGCCCCACTGGATTTACTACAGGGCCAAAAGTGCCGCCAAGCATGTTCATCATTACACCAGACATTAGCTTACATTCCCTGTAATTACACAGACAGTGCCACTAATAAATAAAATCGTACAAACACCTCTAGTTGCTAACGTGACACTAGCCTTATCTGCATCTTCACCACCGATATACGCAGTAGTAATTGAACACGTTATTGTGCGGTCACCTGATGTATTGTTAAATATAGAAATTGCGTCACCTGCGGAAAATGTACTGTTTGGAACAGTTATTGACCCACCTGACCCAATACCTACAAAGTTTCCTATATCACCAGTAGTCAATGTGTAGCTTGAGGTTTTGTCAGAGCCAGATTGTGGTATAGCTCTTACGTCTCCGTCAGCATCCGATATAGTGCTATTAAATGTAGCTTTCCCTGCTTCTGACATATCAAGGGTGAGGGCAGTTATTGTACTACCACCATCTTCTCCACTAAATTTAATGTCTTTATCATTAACAAGTGACCTCATCTCAAAATCACTATTGTTATTTTTTAATAGACCAATACTTGTACCAGCATCCTTAAAAAAGAAATCACCACCATCAGCATCTAAAATGATGTCACCACCAGCATCTACCGTAAAATCACTAGCATGAGCAATGTCACCTGTCATCGTGCCACCGCTTAACGGTAGCTTCGTAGCAATACTGTTTGTTACAGTTGTAGAGAAGCTTGCGTCATCTCCAAGTGCGGCTGCA
>Ga0181422_1000169_pt1 | contig 20579 bp, 22 predicted proteins | sample 45SPOviralmetaG_FD_130147 | JGI IMG/M metagenome (GOLD analysis project Ga0181422, IMG submission 130147) | Marine viral communities from the oligotrophic San Pedro Time Series (SPOT) site, San Pedro Channel, CA, USA - 45 SPOT_SRF_2013-07-18 | ecosystem: Environmental > Aquatic > Marine > Strait...
AATTTTGGGGAGTATTTTACTATAAAATTTGATGCTGATGCTGGATCGAAAGACTTTAAATTCTATTTAAATGACGAAGAATTGACACTGGGAATTACCGCCGACAAAGCGAAGGAGACGAAGGATTCTTTACTAAAAATATCTAAGACATTTGGAGATTTTTTACAAATCATGACAGTTTCTCATCTTCGTAAACACATGACAGATAAGAGGAACGGTGAGGATAGTGTCGGTAATAGAATCATATCATCTACACAAGATGGTATGTTTATAGGAATGACGGCTTATGTACAGAGGTATTTATATAACATGCCTAAATTTGCTATACTTGTAGATTTTTCAACAAAGGCTGGACCTGGATTGGCCGTAACTGGCGGTGGATATTTAGAATATCACGGTTTAAATGCGTATCTTCGGAAACCTGGACAAGGTAAAGAGAATCCCAGTGGCGGTCGTCCCGAAAGATCCGACGGACAAACGAGACAGGGTTTGAATAGATTACAACAAGGTGGTACGGCTGCGGCTGCGAAGAGAAGTGTAAAAGAGGTTAAATCTGGTCCCGCGTTTTCAAATAGTGGTCAAACAGCGGTGGGAAAAAGACCTAATAAACCTAATGTACGAAGCAACGCGGAATCTAAACCTCCCAATAGACCTAAACGTCAACTCACCCCAACGTTATCAGCGGTGGGTAAAAGACCTAATAAACTTAATGTACGAAGCAACGCGGAATCTAAACCTCTCAATAGACCTAAACGTCAACTCACCCCAACGTTATCAGCGGTGGGTAGAACACCTAACGGGCAACAAAAAAGTAAACGTTCTAAATCTAACAATCAATTCGGTTTTGTTAGATCGGGTAAAAGTCCAGATAAAGGTACTAATCAATTCAGATCTGAGAGATTGGGTAAAAGTCCAGATAAAGGTACTAATCAATTCAGATCTGAGAGATTGGGTAAAAGTCCCACAAAATCAGCTAAACCAATAAAAACAGTTAAGAGTATATTAAATCCGACCAAAACAGTGAAAAAGAGAAAATATGAAACTCCGGCCCAAAAACGTGGCCGACGAACAACACTCATTCAAAGTCTAGCAGCTAAAAGTCCACCAACCACATCTACAACACGAACACCCAATAAAAGTCCACCAGTTAATAGTTCACCGGCCACATCCATAAGACGAACACCCAATAAAAGTCCACCAGTTAATAGTTCACCGGCCAGATCCATAAGACGAACACCCAATAAAAGTCCACCAGTTAATAGTTCACCGGCCACATCCATAAGACGAACACCCGTTATAAATCCACCATTACGTAGCGTAGCTACTTCCGCGGCTCGAGCCGGGTTATAAATAGGTTCAAAACTTCATCGGACACTCCGTATCGTCGCAGTTCCGAATGATGTGTATATTTTTTTCATGAGTCAAGAAATTATCTTTATAGAGCTGATCCCAACTCAATACGTTCGTTTCTCTTAAATCACACCAAGGATACATATCAACTCCATTATACCCCGAAAAATGGACAGGTTTTACACCTCGCTCGGCACACATATCGCATTGTACGTCGCTGTCGTCAATGATCGTATCAATATTTAGAGCTTTACATAAATCCACTTTCGGAATTTCGTTTGATGTGAAACTATTGGTAAGTAAAAGATCATCGAACAGTTCGGGATAATGCTTATCTAACCAATCTTCGGTTTTTTTACGGACACAATCCTGTCGACCCGTGATAATGTATATTTTGTCAATCTTTGGGCGCATCATTTGAATAATAGCACGTGATCCGTGTATGGGGGTTAAATCGTCAAACTCTTTTGAATTATAAAAATCGCGTACTATCTTTGAAGATTTCCTTTCTGAAATCTTGAACATATCTCTATAAACGTATGAATATTTTTGCTTTTTAGGAAGTGTTAGATTATTGTGACGAGCCATAGACTCAACAAAATGACAAAGAACTTCATCAATATCAACGGCTATACGATTCATTGATTTATAATCACTCGTAATCTCTAATTGCGATTCCAATGGGAAATCTGGGGACACCATAATTCGTCAAATTTTGGAATCGAACGGTCAACATTTTACCAATGAATGTATCCTTGTTAGCGTATTTAAATTCTCGGTCTTCGATTGTTCCTTCTGGTCGAACATTGAAGTTTATACCATCTTCAGTCTTACATATCCAGACCACAGCGTTTGCGTCTCTACCATGACCACAATTAGCACCTACAATCTCATATTCTTCTGTTTGAAAATCCTTATGCTTGAGAAGATAATTACTTCGCTGACCAACTTCGTATACACTGTTACGATCACGTATCATTGTTCCTTCGTGTCCCTCCCGTACATGTCTAGCGTGAACACGGTTAATTTGACCCCTCCTTTCCACTAGACTAGTATTCACATATTCATAATGAGGATTCTTAAGAGATTTTAGTTTTTCCCATCGTTTTTCGAATGTTAAATCGAGTTCGTTTAGGTCAAAGTAATCAAACACGTAAAACTTGAGTTTTGTTGGATCTTTTTTGAATGTACTCGTTATTTCTTCGAACGTGAGATTGGGATCGAAAGCTTCACCGTCGACATATTGATCCTTATTTAGACCTTTACCAAAAATTTTGGTACCGGGTATGATTTTCCCGGTTCGTGAGATGCCACCGTCTCTAGACACTAGAAGACGAACACCGTCGAGTTTGGGTTGAACATAGAAGGGTTCGGATATATACTTTTGACGCTCTTCCCATTTATTTGCCAGCATAGGCAAAATAGATGTAGCTTTAGTATTCGCATTTTTCCACATAGTCGTTGCACGTTTTGTAGCGCTTTCGTAACCAAGAGGTACTTCGGTTATAGATCTTGCTTCCTTGCCACCAACCTGACCAGTGGCCTTTACGATACACCAGACATTATCGATTTCCTCAACACGGATATCGAGGTAGCGGCGTTTGTTGTTTTTATCGGTAGTAAAAATTGTATTCATATTAGTAGAATGCTTCCCGTTGTAAATTACGAAAGAATGGCGCGACTTAAGCCTGATCCGTTAACGAAGATTCCGTTGAATATGAATACAATCAGTATTGTCTTTATTATTTTTGGTACTTTGTATATGTACAGGAGATATGTAGTAATTAAGAATGACCGCTTACGATCTCGAACGTGATACATTCCTCGTATCCTAGATATACATCCTTTTTCATAAATTCTGCTAATTTCTCTTTAGGGATTTTTGTTTCTTTTAGATACACCGATTTTAGGGTACGCATAATTTTCTTACATGTTTTCATTTCATCTCGCAGTTCATTATATTTTCCAAAAAATCCGGTTGAAAGCTGATGAACAAGCACGAATGCATGTTTATTCATGAGTCTTTTCCCACCACCTAACAAAATAAAGGTAGCAGCACTACAGCAGGTTCCTTCGGCTATGGTAACTACGTTCACACGAGAACTTTTCAATGTATCCATCATATTTAAACCCGAAAACACACACCCCCCGTCACTATGAATGTGAACGCGGATCGTTGGATCGTATCCAGGTAATTCGATAGATTTTTTTAGCAGATCTAGTTCGAGCTTTTTGAATTGATCGATAAATTCCAATGCATTCTCGCGATCAACACCCCCATAATAGTAGATATCGCAACCGTTGACACGTACGGCGTCGGTTTCTTCTTCTGCATCACTTCCGGAGCTACTCATTTATTAATGCACGCATCTTCTTTTTAACTTTTGTAACTTCTGTCGGTTTCAATTTATTTCCTACCGCGAGATGATTCATAATATCAAAGTCGAGTGGTTCAAGTTTGTATTCGATTAAGGTGTCTACGTTTCCACTAATTGCGTATTGACGAAGAAGACTTAATTCTTCTACCCCTAACTTTGTACTATGTTTAGTTTGAATTGAACGAAGTCTATTTTGTCGCATTCTATAATTACCATATTTAGTCCATATACTACCTGGTTTTATTTTATCTACAGGAATTGGTTCACCCATATTAATTTTTGGTATAGCCATACCACATGTTATGTAAAAAGGCATACAATTCCAGTCACCTTTATACATTTCAACATCGTACACATCGGCATCTGATAATGCGCTAATGATATTACTCGTATCATTACCAATTGAGTACAGATAATTTCCATGTACTACATCTAACACGTGACCGTGTTCGTGCACTGTTTGTGATATATCGAATACACCTTTACGTGATAATATATCGATTACTAGATCTTTTGAAGTTTTGAATACATCCTTGATATCCGAACAATCTACATAACTAAAAAAATCACGGATATTACCGTTACATTTATCAGCCGCGACACGAGCTTTAGGGTTTGTACACGCTAACGAAAATATCATATCCGGCGTCTTTCTCGGAATTATGATAAGTTTAAAATTTGGAAGCATGTGTATAGATGTAGAAGTTACGATTACGGACCCATTTGTAAAACGTTCCTTTTTATCTGATATTTTATCAATTATCTGTTTATGTCCATGAATAGATGAATCGTATCCATCTATAAGGATGTTAGATGAAGTATTTCCGATAAGATCCATAAAACTACATTTTTTTTGAAACAGTTCAGAGTGTAATTCTATAGTATCACGCGAATCTAATGCATATTCAACTATAAAGCTTTTCCCACAGCCGATAGGGCCACATACAAATACGTTATGACCTTCTTCTATGTATTTTTTAAGTAAATTGATTTCGCGTGTATGTAGCGTTTGTGGGAGGTTCTTTTTTTGTGGTAGTATTTTAATGAAAGAGTCCATGACCGATGAGCTTACTGATCAAGCTTTAGATATTTTTTTAGAGAATGACACAATTCAGACAAGGATATTAGAACCTATTAAGAAAAAGGTCTTTCCTTATTTGATTTGTATTGGACTCTTTAATATCATGCTATTTCTAATGATTGTTTATATTACACGTCGTCTTTCTGTGATTCTATAACAATTTCATCTAAATCGTCTTTCACTTGAAGAGTTTTTATACTCCCTGTATTTAATAAAGCGTGATTTTTTTGCATTTGATTTAATTCAGCTTTTAACATTCGAGCATTTGTGTGTTCTTCATTTGTAAATAATTCTATGGGTTCTATATGCATAATTTCGGGTTTGAAAATTTGAAGTTCTTCCTTCTTATTCTCAAATTGTTTCTCGAATGATTGAACGATTATATCGTCTAATGGTGGAGATTGTTCTATGAGTTTATCATATTCAGCTTTACACATATCTATCATTGTGGTACCATCATATGACCGTTCATTGAATGGTAATGATAATTCGAGACGAATAGTTCTTGAAAGTTTACCATAATGAAGAGAAGCAACCCTATGTCCCTCCATCAATTCAGAAATTTTGAGAAATTGCATAACAGTCGCTATGATCCCAGCAATTAAATTTAAAGCTCCTATGACAGCAGGTGCTGCCGATCTTAAACCTTCGGGTAACGAACTCTGCGCAAAGTTCGCTGTCCCCGTAACAGTTGATAATATAATAACAGGTAATGAAAAATTATAATTTTTTCTTTTAAAAACGAGATACGCGTGATTGTGCATGTATCTATAACACGCAGCCGCTTCACCCCATTTTTTTAGAATATCTATTTGTTCTGGTGACCACTCTTTATCAACCTTTTTACTTTTTTTAATGGGTTTTATATTATCTTTTTCCCGCGCATCCATTTATAGATATCAATATTATTTTCTAAATATATATAAATGAAACGTAAAAACTCAAACGCGTTAGGAGTTGGGTTTATACTTATACTTATAGGTATTATCGTATATTTATTAATGCAACCACCAAAGTCCGTAGAAGTACCAGTACCCATCCACGTCCCTGCACCTCAGCCAATTTATACGCGCCCCATACAACCCGAGTATAGGGACCCTCCCGTAAAAAATTACAAACCTGGATTTGTACAACAAATGGGTGTTCTGTTAGGTGAAAATGAAGAAACACTCCCTTTATACGGGAAGGAAGTCAGAGGACGACGTGATCAGTATCATTATTACACATCGACACCCGGTAACCAAATTTATTCCATACCATTAACCGTCAACGACCGTGATTGTATGGATGATATGGGGTGTAAGGAACTTTACGGTAATGAAAACGTGAATGTATTGGGTAAATCTGCGCCGTATCAGGCTAAATTATACAGAACGGATCACTTTTTTTAACTGAAACGAATACCAAATCGTTTTGACATTAAGTTTTTGGCTTCTTTCATTGACGGTTTTGACCATAAAAGCCACCTGGACCAAAATCCAGCCGTTTTGATTCCATTTTTAGACCAAGTTTCTCCCATACGACCATGACGCGCGAGATATCTTTTCATACGTGATGGATCTTTATGAATTGTAAAATCGGAATATCCTTTACCCCCAAAATCAACGTGTCCACCGCTTTCGAATATGACTCTAAATTTTTTTTGAGGATTTAGACTCTTTATAAGTTTTACCTTCATAATATCTAACGAGAAATAAAATGTGTATTTATAGTAAATGTTTTACTATTCTCGATTGAGTATGGGTCTTGGATTTTTTATATTTCTTGTTATAGTTTTACCAATTATTATTATATTTTCTGTTAAAAAATTAAGAAACTGTTTTTTCGACTGGATACTTGTTGACGTACTCAAACAAGGAATAGAAGAGGACGAAGAAATCACAGATGCTGACATAGACGCTTTGATACAAGATCCTACACCAACCGACGCACCGTCCGTCTCATCTACACCAACAGAGATGGAGGATGTGGTGGAGGATGTGGTGGATGATACAGAGCAACCGATCAGTGATAGTACTTCTGGTTATAGGATAAGGAGAAGTCATGAACCTGTTCCATTTGTTTGGTAATTGTAATCAATTTGAACAATGTTGATATTCACGAAGAATGTTTATTATATTATATACGATTCATGATAATATACAAAATGTATAAAGATTTCCTGCGTTTATAATATAATGAAGCTTTTGATCAAGCGTTTAGAAACAAGTGCAATTATTCCTACACGGGCTTCACCCGGTTCTGTAGGATATGATTTATACAGTACAATCGACATGTATATTCCTTCTATGGAACGAGGGATTATAAACACTGGTATAGCCGCTACGATCCCTATAGGTACTTATGGACGCATCGCTCCCAGATCCGGTCTCGCTGTCAAACATGGTATCCAGACTGGAGCGGGTGTTATAGATCCCGATTATACAGGTGAACTCAAGGTCATCTTGTTTAATCACGGAAGTGAAAAGTTTGAAATTAAACAAGGTGATCGTATCGCGCAGCTTATTCTTGAAAAATGTGAAACTCCTCTTATAGAAGAAGTCACTGACATAGAAATTACCGAGCGAGGAACGCGTGGATTCGGTTCTTCTGGTTAATTATAATTAAAAATATTTATATGACTATTTAGTTACTGAAGGCAATTCCTCCCATACCATCTTTTATTTTGAGGATGTTATATGAGACTGCATATGCGCGAACGTAATTACCGTTACGAGTACTCATTCCGCCAGACAATTGTAATTTAGCATTATCAATCCTACTAAAATTCAACGAACCGCTGGGCTGTGACTTATTTAAGGTGAGACAGAATGGCCAGGTGTATGTAGATACACTACTTAAGGCGCTAGGAGGAAGCGCTGTACAATGCATTTCAGGTACGACATTGTGATGGTATGTAGAAGACATATTTTCGAATAAAGGAGTTCCATTAATGTATAAGGTGGCAGTATCGAATGTCCAATTTTGGTCCCATTTACTACCATCTGCTTCAGAAGACACTACATGTACAGCTTTTACGGGGTGATTAAAATATGTAAGATCAACATCTATATCAGTAGGAGTCATTGGTTGATATTGTGTTTGGGTTATGAGAAGTTCATGAGTATAATCGATAATAACATTACGTTCTTCCGAATCGAGGTATATGTATGTACCATAAATCTTAGGAGTGCTACCGGGAACAAAGTTAGTTCCACCATTCCTACACTTAATGCGAAGTTCTACCTGATGATATTGCAAAGCGGTTAATGGAAGCGATTTTGTCCAATCCTCCGAGAAAAAGAACGGTATGACATAGTGATCTGCGTTAGAACCTTTTCCTAAAGCATTTTCGGGGATCTCGTCGAGGGTAAGAGCCGATGAGCATTTAGCCTGATCCTGTTTATAAAGAAGATTATGTACCCCCTGTATGTAAAGAGAATCTAGACGAGTTACTTCCTGACCACCGATCCATAAAGAGAATTCGGTCGGGCTAGCATCTTTACTAAAGAAGCCTGTGGCATTATCACGGATGTCACCTATACCATCGGCTTCGATCCATATGTAATTAAGTAAATCGCCTTTGGTTCGAAGTGGAACAACCACTTCGTTACCGTCACCGAAAGTGCCTACATAGTCTAGTCGTTCGGGTTTTATAGAAAAATTTGTATGTCGTTTATAATTTTGGTGGAAAAATGAAACTTCTGGCGAGCCTGTTAAAAAGACATCCTGAGCACCTTTAGACACAAGATCGATCAACGCAGCTGACATTTATTAATAAATGATATTAAAATTTTAGCTCTATAACGAAATATGGTCCAGTTTCAAGTTCTCACCTGGAACGCTCGTGATGAAAATGAGGAACATATTATTCGAATGTTTGGTAAAACCATGAAAGGTGATTCCGTGTGTGTATCGACGAAGTTTATACCATATTTTTTCATTAAAGTACCTGTGTATATGACACCAAACTCTCTTATTCAATATGTAAATCGAACATGTCCAGATATTGAAAATATTGATACTGTACAAGCTAAAGATATGGAAGGATTTCAAAACGGTGAAGATAGTTATTTTCTTCAGATTCACTGTAAAAATTTACTTTCGAGAAGATTTATAAGTAACCGTCTGCGTAAATCTATAACGGGTTTATCCTGTAGATTGAAGATATTTGAAGCGAATGTAGATCCAGTGTTACGCTTGATGCATCGTACTGGGATACAATCTACTGGTTGGGTAGATACCGGTGGTAGTTGTGATATTGCATATGATACTAAAGTTGACATAGATCTAAAATGTGAAAATTGGCAAGATTTAAAACCAATTGAGACTACGGATATAGCGCCTTTTGTCATAGCATCTTTCGATATAGAATGTCATAGTTCTACTGGTAAGTTCCCCGATCCCACTATAAAAGGGGATGTATGTTTTCAGATAGCAATTTCATTACTTCGTTTCGGCGAAGAAGAACCATACGATAAAACGTGTCTTTGTTATAAACAAACGGATTCTAATTTAGATGGATGTAACATCATCAGCTATTCTACTGAACGTGATCTTCTCATGGGATTCACTGAATATATAAATAAGTTTGATGTAGATATTATTACTGGTTGGAATATTTTTGGATTTGATTTAGAATATTTAATGGAACGTGGAATTATAAATAATTGCCCTTTAGCATTCTTTCGTATGAGCAAATTACGTGATTATACGTGTACATTAACCCGTAAAAAGCTATCATCAAGCGCATTGGGTGATAACGAGTTAAAATTAGTCCCTATGCCTGGTAGATTTATATTTGATTTGTTTCATGAAGTAAAACGCGAATACAAATTAGATTCATACAAACTTGATAACGTTTCCAAACTATATCTCGGGGACAATAAAATAGACATGCCACCAAAAGAAATGTTTAGACGATATGAAGAAGGTGACCCCGTTAAACTTAGGGAAGTCGCTGAGTATTGTATTAAGGATACACTACTTCCACATAGACTCGTTTCAAAGTTGTGCACTTTGATGAATTTATTGGAGATGGCAAAAGCTACATGGGTTCCCCTATCTTACTTAGTTGAGAGAGGTCAACAGATCAAAGTTTTTAGTCAATTAACTAAAAAGGCACGTGAAATGGGATTTAAAGTACCTACGTATGAATATGGTCATGTAGATAATACAGGTTACATTGGAGCTACGGTTTTAGAAGCACAATCCGGTGCATATTATACTCCTATCACAGCTTTAGATTTCGAAGGTCTGTATCCAAGTATCATGATGGCACATAATCTTTGTTACTCAACACTCGTCATGGATAAAAAGTATGAAAATGTACCCGGAATTACATATGAACAATTTGGTGAGCATAAATTTGCACAAAATGTACCAAGTATTTTACCTAGCATTTTACTCGAGCTTAAGCAATTTAGAAAGCAAGCAAAGAAAGATATGGCCAAAGCTACCGGTGCAATGAAACAAATGTATAATGGTAAGCAATTGGCATATAAGATCAGTATGAATAGTGTCTATGGATTTACTGGTGCATCTAAGGGCATTTTACCGTGTGTCGCTATCGCATCGACGACCACAATGAAAGGTCGAAGTATGATAGACGAAACAAAGGAATACGTTGAAAAGCATTATCCAGGATCGTACGTGCGCTACGGTGATACGGATTCAGTTATGGTCGAATTTGACGTACAGGGACGAAAAGGGGTGGAGGCTATTGAGTATAGCTGGGAACTTGGAGAACGTGCTGCCGCAGAGTGTACTAAGCTATTTAAGGCTCCGAATAATTTAGAGCTTGAAAAGGTTTACTGTCCATACTTTTTATATTCAAAAAAACGGTACGCTGCCAAACTTTGGACTAAGAGTAAAGATGGTAACATGAATATGGATTACATTGACGTAAAGGGGTTACAACTTGTCAGACGAGATAATACACCGCATGTAAGAGAAGTGTGCAAAGAATTACTCGACGTCGTGTTAGATAGTAGTGATACTATCGCACCTAAAGCACTTGCCCGTAAAAGAGCAGTTGAGTTACTCGAGGGAGATGTTCCGAATGAAAAACTCATACTGAGTCAATCTTTATCAGATTCATATAAAGTGAAAGGGGAAAGTGTTTCTATTAATAGTGAAGAGGTTGCAAATATCAGTCAAGCACATGTTCAAGTTGTTCGAAAAATGAGAAACCGGCAACCTGGATCTGAGCCACAATCCGGTGATAGAGTACCTTATATATTGATAAATACGGGTGATTCAAAAGCGCGTGCATTTGAAAAATCGGAAGACCCTGTATATGCAAAAGATAACAATTTACCCGTAGATTATGCATATTATTTTTTAAACAAATATCTGAATCCCGTGTGTGACTTACTTGAACCCTTATTTACTAATGTTAAAGATGAGATTTTCGGTGAATTGCTTCTTAGAGCAAAACCACCGAAAAAAACAAGAAAAAAAGTTGAATCTAAATCCGATCAATTACTACTCAGTGATATATTTAAAAAAAAGTCGTGATAGTATAATATGGTCGGCGTCGTAGAAGATATTGCACGCTTAATTCAAAAAGAGGCGAGTCGCATGATTGAAGATAAGAATAAAGACGCTAAAAAAGAAATTATGAAACATAATAAAGAATGTAAGGAAGAATACAAACAAAAACTAGCAACTGCTATAAAAGACTATAAACAGCAACACAAAATAGATTTCAGCGACGAAATAGAAAATCAAAAGCAGCAGATATCTGCGTTAAAACGAGAACATAAAGTAATAATTGATAAAATTCATCGCGAAAATTACGAGTATGTATCTAGTATATCGGAAAAGGTTTCAAAATTATACGGTGTTCCGATAAAAAAAGTAAGACGAGATTTAGCATCGGATAAAGATATTTATTGTATGGGTGTAAAGAAAGATGGAAGGTTGTGTACAAATAAGGCTATAATAGATGGGTATTGTTGTTTGCACGTGGACGAAAATAGACCCGGAACACCTGTTACAATCCCGAGCGGTATCGTTCGACATAACCATCCATTTCCTTCTGGATTTGTTCAAGGATGTCCCGCGTGCGAACAGGAAAAGGTTCAATCGAATGAGTTTAGAGAATTACCCTCTATAATTTAATATGAACAAGTCAGATATTCTACTATCATCCATTAACAATTTTTATACAATACCCGAGAATAGAGCTACATTAATCGAACTTTTAAATAAGACTAGTGGTATATCACTTAGAAATTTGGAGTGGTTTATCACGAATTACTCTAAGAAGAATAATTTATCTTATACAACTAATGATGGGAAAATATTCAGTGTTCATTGTGCATACAAGTCCAGTTTAGATGGATATAGTAAAAAACTATTCGATCCATTTTGTCGCGCCGAAAAAATTTCATATAATATCCCTGATACATCACATGAAATTCATACGACTGTCGCACAGTTGAATTTCATCCGATGGTGTATAAAAAATAAAATTGTTGATTATATTCGTTCACATCACGGTATTTTGTTTAATAAGCAAGTCTCATGAACCCATTTTCAAAAATAAATGTCTGGTATCCAAGATAGTAGAGATGTAAAGTATATACATCTGTTAGGTTAGGTTTTAATTGTATATCTAATAAAGTACGGTCCGAATTTAATCTAGAAAAATCCAAGCTTCCCGATGGCTCCACATTAACCGGATTCATCGAGAATGCATATGTGTATATATTTCGTTCCGGTCTAGATAATCGTGTATTATATGGAACGATGTATTTAAAATAGTTATGATCTGGACGCGGTATATTAGGTAAGTCCTGTCCATTTACATAAATTTTAGCAGATTCTAATGGTGTATTAAAAAATGAATTATCTGACGAGTGTGTAGAAGAGGTGGAAAAATTATAACGATTTGAAAATTTTCGTTCTTTTGCGTCTATATCTGGTAAAGGTGATGTACTTCCATGTTCACGCTCGTCTTCATATTCAGTTTTTCGTAAAAACCAATTTAATGTTTTTACTGGAATATTAGGAATTAGTTGTAATTTGATAGAATTTTCTCCTATAACCGTTTCTTCTGTAGGGTGCTTTTTAACCATATCGGTTATAAACGTCTGTTTTTTTGTCATTAAATATGCGCGTTCCTCTGGTGAGATAATTTGTTCTTCTGTTATTATATCAAAACTATCTAACGATATACTAGTACGACTATCGGTACCATGATTAGTAAAAAATGTTTGGGGTCTGAATTTTATATCAAACTCTATTTTTTGTTTGTATATTGCACATGTTGGAAAATATGGCCTATTCGGTGAATTTGAATCATATTCATCACCTTGATATTTCCGAGAGAAAAATAAAGGTATCGGAATCATTAATTCTGATGGATGTCTGGATAATATATAATCATTCTTATGTGAATCATTGTCGGCTTGATTTCTATTAATCGTATATCTTTTTGTACGTTTCTCAGATGCATCAAGATACAATTCATCGTATATAATACCCCAATCGTCGTAATATTTATCGACTTCCATTTCATCTACACTCATAGAAACTGACTGTATTACATGTCTTCCTACCTGATCAGCTATATTAGAATTTGAATCTACACCAGGAAGTTTTATATGTATATACATATTTGATAACAAATCGCCCATATTTTGTGGATTAAGTTTTACTTTCACACTTTCTCCAAATGGCCATGAATCTGAGGCTGTCGAGGGTCTTGAAACGGTTATACTTTTATGAAATTTTCTAAAATCTGTATGTCTTTTTATTTCATATTTAAATAAAGAATGTTCGGAATTATTATTAATAAGATATGTATCCTGCTGACCTATACTATTAAGAGTTAATACAGCACCTTCATTAGGTCCTTTGAACTCCATACTTATCTATTATTCACAATTTTTTAATATCAGTTTCCCACATTTCAAAATAACCGGTAGCTTCAATTAAACAAACTTCTTCTCTGAGTTTATTCCATTCATCGAATAACGCTTTCACTCTTTCATCCGTGTAGTCTATGGTCTTAATGTGTAGAAGGTAATCATACGAATTATCAATCTTTGGAAACAAGGTAGAAAGTTGATTTTCGAGATCCTGTTTCTTGCGACGAAACACTACTATATCACCGTTGATGACCATTTTAACAAAACGGGCTCGATGAGAACAGAGTTCAGCCTTCTGTTTGGTTGTGTCTATAAGATGTGCCTTACGTTTCTTATAATACTCCATACGAAGTTTAATAAAATCAACCAAAATGTGTTCAGGTGAATCGTATTTACAGATACCCTTTGTGGGATGAAACAAATGCATATTTGAGCATCTGATTGTCTTTTGCAATTTGAGATCCTTAACAGCGTCCTTACCCCTATAATCCTGGATGATAAAATCGACATTTTCCGTTGTACTGTTGTTCGTGAAACCGCTGATGATTTTCTTTTCAACAAGTGTATCGAGATGCTCCTTGTAATCTTGTGTCCATCTACCCGGAGGAAGATCGGTTATCTTAATGGTATTCCCAATGCATTTCCATACACCTTGCGCGATCCAAGAATCATCATCTTGTTCTAAGATAGACCCCTTAAACCCCCTAAACCAGGGTTTCATTTTTTTCATTTCTCGGCCATTCGTAAAATTAAGGATATTTGCCTTGATATCTTCTGGATTGAAGGGTGGTACGTAGCACGAAAACCCCGTTCCAATTCCCTCAGTTCCATTCACAAGTACCATAGGTAGAACAGGCATATAATGCTCGGGTTCAATCGAACGTCCGTCATCGTCGAGATAGGTAAGTATTGCGTCATCCTTTTGATCAAAAATACTTCGAGTTTCCTTCGACAGCTTCGTAAAGATATAGCGAGTTTGACTGGCATCTTTACCTCCCATCAATCTGGTACCAAACTGACCACATGGCTCCAAAAGATTAATGTTATTAGAGCCTGTGTAGTCGTTTGCTAGTTTGACAATGGTGTCGGCCAAACTTACTTCGCCGTGATGGTAAGCAGACTTTTCAGCTACGTAAGCGGCGAGTTGCGCAACCTTCATTTCATCTTTTAAATTCTTCTGGAAACATGAATACATAACCTTTCGTTGAGACGGTTTGAGTCCATCTGCCATATGTGCGATAGAACGTTTCAGATCTGCCAATGAGAAGTTTACCAAATCCTTGTGAATAAAGTCGGTAATCTCCAACTGCTTTATATTACCGTAAGGTACCTCGAGATCCCCTGCTTCTTTCGCTGTACTTTCAAGAAGCCAAGTCTTGCGATCATCAGCCTTCTTTTTATCGAATGCGAGTACCACCGAATCATCTGTCATTACATCCACGTTAAATTTAACGGTGAGATCTTGTATAATTTTGAAATATTCCCGAGCCTCCACAGAAGTTGAAGTACCGAGTCCCTTATAGTATTTGATTCGCCAACCGGGTTGACCATCTCTGTACCATGAACGAAATGCCGAATCTGTATAGAACGATTTGGTCTGAGAAGCTTTCGTGGCTTTAATGATCGGCGTGACCATCGATACCACGAAGCCTAATCTGAGGAGACTCGGCCAAAACGCGTGAATCATATTGAGAATTAAACCCTTGATATGTGAACCGTCGTTATCTGCATCGGTCATGATCATTAACCTACCGTATCGAAGCTCCGAAACGTCGGTGTATTCCCTGTCTTGTTGGAGACCAAGTATCTTCTTAAGGTCATTAAATTCCTGATTCGAAGTCAATTGTGATACAGAGGCATCTCTGACATTCTTACATTTTCCACGAAGTGGGAATACACCGTAGTGATCACGACCAACTACGGAGAGACCCGCAACCGCGAGGGTCTTTGCTGAGTCACCCTCTGTGACGATGAGGGTACATTTTCCAGATTGAGCTGTACCGGCTTTGTTTGCATCATCGAGCTTGGGAATTCCGGTAATTTTACTCTTGCGAGCCCCACCATCGGTTTTCGCGAGTTCCTTCATTTCCTTAAACTTTGATAAGGCTGTGAGTTCATCTGAAACACCCGTCTTCAAAACGTTTTTTACAAATGTTTTAGGCATCTCAAACTTAGAGCCAAAGTCTTGTGCCTTGAGTGTGCACTCGGACTTTACCTGACTCGAGAAGGTTGGGTTTTCGAGGGTTGCTTTCACAAAGATAGAAAGTGTGTTCTTGACCTGTTGAGGTTTGAGCTTAATTTTCTTTGCCATCTCTTCGATGATACCTGCAGCGACCAGCGAAGCAGCGTGGTCAACGTGGGTACCACCCTTACTGGTACAGATACCGTTTACGAAGGATACCTGTTGCATACCATCTTCAGATGGGCCGACACACACAGACCAACGACCATTTGTAGCACAGTGTACATTTTCTACACCTTCGTGCATTTTGGCGTAGGTCTCAAAGCTTTGTTTGGGGAGAGCTTCACCATTAAAACTGACTTTGCAATTAGGAGTCGTGCAGATATTAGCATCCCATACACGTTTCTCAAAAATCTTATAAATAGAATTATCCATTTTAGACATTTTAAATCTTTTCCAATCGGGAATGAATGTGATTGACACGGATGACGTGGCACCTGAATGTTTTTTGATTTTCGCTGGTTCACAGACTGACATGTTATCCGACCACTTTTGTGTGTACGTCTGCTTTGTTTCGTGGTCCTTTACGATGATTGAGAATTCTGAAGAGTAAATGTTCGTAAGCTTGGCTCCATATCCATTCCTACCTCCCACAATCCGCTTTTGATTATCATTGTAATTTGTACTCGTGAGAAGGTGTCCGAACACGAGTTCAGGGTTCCAGATTCCTTCTTTTTCGTGCATTTTAACCGAAATTCCACCCAGTGGACCATTGTTTTCAATGGTGATGGAACCTGATACTTTATCGATAGTCACAGCTATTGAACTGGTATTTTTGGGATGGATAGAGTTGCGATCGATGGCATTGACGAGGATCTCATCAAAAATTTTGAGTAAGCCGGGTGAATATTTGGTACTCTTTTTTTCAAATTTTTGACCGTTAAGAATCCAATAGGATTCTGTACTTAAATCGGTTGGCCCGACATACGAATCGGGGCGTTTAAGTACATGCTCGATATGCGTGAGTTTCTCAACGCTCTCCATGATTCTTTGTTTATTACAAACCAAAACTCTAACTTAGGTCATATTAATAATTTTTAAACTTCGTAAATGTAGGAATAAATATCGGAAGTTATTTAACAATGAAAAAAATCGGCCGGTGAGCACTACGTCCCCACCAATGATTTACAGGAATTCTATAATCTACCGAATAAATGTATTCGTCGACATACTCTGGATTAACTAAGAAATGGTCGAGTCTGGAGCGTGGAGTTGTGTAATCTCCTATACCTACATCATAATAATCGGATGTCCACGTCATTCCTCCAGTAACTGGATAACGGTCATTTATTATGTCGATAGAATTACCGTTCAAAAACGTTTGTTTTAAATCACCCATACTTACTAAGTCATCTGTAAATGAATAAGGACCGTTGAAATCACCGCACATTATGGTGCGTGTATCTTCAACATTATAAGAAAATGAAGTACCGTGTCTTAGATACACGTTTACAAATGTGATATATCCCAAAGACGGATGATTTATCTTATATATTTCATACTCAGGTTCATCGAGAACGTGATGAAATTCGTGATGTGTGATATATGGTATTAGTTCTTTTTTGAAGAAAGTAAACGTTGTACTCGGCCTTTCGTGTTCAAGTGCTTTAGGTCCACATCTACCTCCGTTACATGAGATGTAATTTGGATCGTACGGTGCATATCCGTTATCATTTATTATTTTTGCTAATTTAGAAGACCAGATTTTTGTTTGATTTTTGTTCACACCCTGTAATGCTATGATATCAAACATGTTATTTCGTGTGAAACAGTTAAAAATATCCAGTTCTTGCCCGGTAGGTCGCAAAGGTGGTGGAGCCGCCCCAGTCGCGTTCCATGACCATATGCTTAATTGATTGGGTGAATTAACCGTGTCAATTACAGTATCAACCAAAACGTCAGATGGCTGCTGAGTCCAGGTCAAAAACACATTTCTTTCCTCTGTAATTTCTCTGTTTGGTTTAGGCACGTTCATTTTCAAAATATACGATTTTTGTTAAATGCATTCCACTTAGGTTGACAAATTGTTCATTTCTTAATATCCAATCCATTTTTTATAGCTCTCCGCAATAGACCATCAAACCATAACATAATTTCATCTTTCGATTTCGATTTTGATTTTTGTATTAACTTTGTTTTTAGACCAAGTTCTCGCATTTTTAAAGAACGAATATCAACTTTTGGTTTGTTTGAAAAACACGAATAACACACAGGTTTAACGGTTAGTCCATTTACAAATGAATAGTATTTCGTGTTGTTGTACGTAAATAAAGGACGTATATGTTTGTAGTATTTTATGAATAATTTGTTATCTTTATCACGAGTACGAATTTTGGGATCTAATGGACACTCGCATACATGACACTGATAATACCAGCACATACGCATTTTTATAGTAAATGATATCATTTTTAACTTTGTTTAATCAAATTTTACACCTAAGTTGTTGCGTGATATTTGATCTTTCATCATTTATCAGGAATGATACAACACGAAACAATTCAAAGTGCGATGAAGATGCTCAATAGGTCCAGGCCAGACGGTGAATGTGAACATTTGGCACGGAGTATCATTAAAATGAAGCAATCATATAAAAAGTGTGAAAATAAAAAACAATCACGGACTGTTATTATGTTAGATGAAGTACCAATACAAGCACGGGAACAGAAACATGTCGACAGGGTGTGCCAGGCGTTAACACTTAAAGGTACTAGATGTTCGTTTAAAGCTGTTAACGACTGTTACTGTAAAAAACATTCTATTAGCGGAAAAGTTATAACTTTAGGTAAACCTATTAAGATTATGTAATAATATTTTATCGAGTTATATTAAACAATGGACCAGGAAACGTTAAAGCCGGTTCTCATTTCAATGATAGTTTATTTAGTTGTTGCGAAAATGTTACCAGAAATAATCAAAAAACCAACAGGGATTGGTTTTATTGATGATATAAATATGATGTTGATTGCTCAAAAGGGATCTTTAACTACCGGGTCTATTTTTAGCGGTATCATCGCACTCATCGCCGGTTATATAGAGAGAGAATTCTCGTAAAATCTCTTGTTTAGATGTAATTTTTTTCGTGTGTTCGTGTTCCATATATCGTACATCATTAATATAGGCTGATCGCATGAATTCCAAGAGTTGGTCGAAATTGGGTTTGCCCCATTGCATACCTTTTTTAAATAGAAAGTCATCATTCTCCAACTCTTGAATTTCACAGTCTATTGTATAAGGTGTTTTTATATATTCGGGTGCTCCACCGTAATTCGTGATAATAACAGGTTTATCACGAAGAGCTGCTTCAACAGCACCCATTCCCACACCTTCGGAACTCGAAAAACTAACATAACAATCACCCCTGAAATGAATTTTATTTAGTTCTTCGTCAGATACCAAACCGTTAATCAATTCTACTCTTGGTGTGTTAATAACTACATCTCTATTACACGTTGCTTTAACTAAAAGTCGCGTATTTGGTTCGTCTAAACGTATAAAGGCTTCTAATATTTTTTTAAAATTCTTTCGTTGATCTAACACGTTACCTATAAAATAAAACGTATACGGTCTAATTGGTTCTGGTATATGTGCACGAACCACTTCAAATGTGTTATTTGTAAATTGTTTAGAAAATACACGTTTACAGAATTCGCTAGGCACCAGGACACGCTTAAATTCGTTCATGATTAATCCATAATCCTCGTGTACGGTCTCCGTTTCACATACAGTCATACAACTGATACGTTTTACACGGGTTCTTACATACTCAAGATACTTTAAGTGCTGAGGGAGAGGTAACATGAATATCAGGGCATTTTCTGTTTCTGGTAATGTACTACCTAATTGAAAATACTCGGCGTGTGGAGAGAACAATTTTGTATATTTAGTTGCATGCTGACCAATCCCGGTTAATAAATGTGGTCCTATCACTATCATGGGTTTAAAGATAATCTTCGCTTTATATATATTACAATGAGCTCTCTTCTTGAAGAAATTGAGGATGAAATTAAGCGTGTACGTCTCGATAAAACAAAGTTGTATAATTTAATTGCTAAGATAGTTGAAAAGTGTGAGAATACCAAATCTGAAGTAACTGCTACAGAAGGACCACGCGGTCCAGCGGGTCCAGCGGGTCCAGCGGGTCCAGCGGGTCCAGCGGGTCCAGCGGGTCCAGCGGGTCCAGTGGGTCCAGCGGGTCCAGCGGGTCCAGCGGGTAAATCGGGTTCATCTGGTCGAGCGGGTCCAGCGGGTCCAGCGGGTCCGGTTGGAGTAGCCGGTCCAATGGGTCCTAAAGGGCCGATGGGACCCAAAGGTCCAGCTGTAGCTGGTGGAGCACCTGTCGGTATTCCGGATGCACTTAAGAATGTTGTAACGTATAAAACTGCGACAGATTAATGTTATATCACTAACCGAATATATTTCTAGTTAACTATAACCCATATAGTTAAGTAGAATTAAAAAGTGTGTGTATAATAAATGATTCCTATTCCTAATTTAACAGTTATCCAGATGATTATACTCGCTATAATTGTCTTCCATGTAATTGTCGCGCGAAAAACAAACCGCGTTGCTGTAAGTACTTTAGCTTTATCTATTGTATTACTTCATGCATATGATCATTTATTTTTAGTCAAACGCGGCGAAGAGCGACAGATCTTTCATAATTAATA
>Ga0181422_1000172_pt1 | contig 20528 bp, 19 predicted proteins | sample 45SPOviralmetaG_FD_130147 | JGI IMG/M metagenome (GOLD analysis project Ga0181422, IMG submission 130147) | Marine viral communities from the oligotrophic San Pedro Time Series (SPOT) site, San Pedro Channel, CA, USA - 45 SPOT_SRF_2013-07-18 | ecosystem: Environmental > Aquatic > Marine > Strait...
AACTACCCCCGATACTAATTGAATTTATTGCAATTTTTTTAATCGTTTCTTTCATGATTTTTAATGTTCAGACATCATCAAATGTAACAGAATATTTCCCAAAATTAGCATTATTTGCTGCAGCAGCATTTAGAGTGATGCCTTCTATTAATCGGTTAATAGTTAATTTTCAAACTTTAAGATATGCGATTCCAGCTGCAGATAAATTACATAATGAGTTTCCTTTAAAAGATGAATTATCTGATTTAAAAAATTCTCAATTAAAAATGAATTTTAAAAATGAAATAAATATTTCCCATTTAAGTTTTAAGTATCCCAATAATAATGAAAATACACTGCAAGATGTAAATCTTAAAATAAGATATGGAGAAAGCATAGGTATTATAGGTAAGACTGGAGAAGGTAAATCTACAATTGTTGATCTTATATGTGGTTTGTTAAAACCTCACGAAGGAAGTATTTTAGTTGATGACAATGATATTCAAAAAAATTTAAAATCTTGGCAACAAAAAATAGGATATGTGCCTCAAAATATTTATCTTTTAGATGACTCAATAAAAGAAAATATAATATTTGGAAGAAAAGAGGATAATGATACTAATAAGAAACTAAACGATGCTATTAAGTTGGCTCAATTAGATAAACTAATTTCAGATCTTCCTAAAGGCCTGAATACATTTGTAGGTGATAGAGGAACTAGATTGTCTGGTGGACAAGTTCAGCGAATAGGTATAGCGAGAGCAATTTTTAATAACTCTCAAGTGTTAATTTTTGATGAAGCAACAAGTGCTTTAGACGTAGAAACCGAAAAAAATTTTATTGATGATATTTATAAATTAAAAACAAAAAAAACATTAATCATAATTTCGCACAGAATAAGCAGCTTAGAACGTTGTGATCGTATTTATAATTTGAAAAACAAAAGTATTTTTTTAGATAAATGAGTAAATTAATCTATGAACAAAAATTTGTTATAATTTGATTTCTTTTTTTGTTTTTTTTAGATTATATATATAAATCAATTTAAATTTATTTATTAATTATGAATGATAGTTATTTAATCACAGGTGGTACAGGAAGTTTTGGATCTAATTTTGTTGATGAATTAATTAAATCAAAAAAAAAAATATCAAAACTTGTCATTTTTAGCAGAGATGAACTTAAACAATCTATTATGGCTGCAAAGTATCCATTAAGTAAATTTAAATTTATAAGATTTTTTTTAGGTGATGTTAGGGATTATGAAAGATTGTTAACAGCAACCAAAGGTATAGAAAATATAATTCATGCTGCTGCTCTAAAACAAGTTCCTTCAGCAGAATATAACCCTTTTGAAGCTGTAAAAACAAATATTATTGGTGCGCAAAATGTAATCTCTGCTGCACTTGAAAATGGAACAAAAAAAGTTGTAGCGTTATCTACTGATAAAGCTTGTGCGCCAATTAATCTTTATGGTGCAACAAAACTTTGTTCTGATAAACTTTTTATTGCAGCTAATAATATTAAAGGAAAAAAAAATATTAAATTTTCTGTTGTAAGATATGGAAATGTGTTTGGTAGTAGAGGGTCCGTTTATCCAGTTTTTAAAAATTTTATTAACAAAGGATACTTTCCAATAACTGATAAAAATATGACAAGATTTAATATCACTATTCAAGAAGGAGTAGATTTAGTTATCAAAACTCTAAAAACAGCAATTGGGGGTGAAATAATAATACCAAAACTTAAAAGCTTCAAAATTATTGATTTAGCTAGGGCCTTAAATGATAAAAATTTTCACAAGATAGTTGGCATAAGAAGTGGTGAAAAAATTCATGAGCAAATGATTACCAAAAGTGATAGCCATGACACTATAGAGATAAAGGATTCCTATATAATTCTACCTCCAAAAATTTTAGATGAAGAAAATTACCACAATGTTTTAAATCATTATAAAAAAAAATTCAAAGCTAAAAAAGTAAAAGAAGGATTTGAATATTCTAGTGACCAAAACGGTAAATTTCTAACAATAAAAGAAATAAAAAAGATAATTACTAATCAATTAAATTAAGTAAAAACTTATTTAAATTATTTTTTTAATGCTACATATCTAAGAATAGGATGAATTATAAAATAAGGTAAATAATTATCTTTAAACTTTTTACTATTCTTTTTCAATTTTTTAAAATTTTTGAGAGTTTCTAAAATATTTTTTGCTCTTATTTTATTATCATAATTATCAATATTTTTATTATTTTTAATTAAGGGGTATCTTTTAATCAAAAGGATTGATCCATTATCTAAATCTGAATTCATTATAAATGTTGTGCAATAAATTTTTTTTTCTTTTAATAAGGAATAGTAAATAGTTGTACTTCCCTTGTATATTGGTAATTTTCCTGAGTGAGAATGTAAAAAACTTTTTTTTCTTAAGATGGATTTATTTTTTATAATCTTGCCACCATATCCAGAATAAATAATTACCTTATCTTTTAATTTTATTAAAAAATTTTTGATGTTTTTTTTATCAATATCATTCCCTTTAAATGATTTATAATTTAATTTTTTTTTATTTATTAATAAAAAAATTTTTTTTTTCGCTTCATTACCTCCTTTAAAATCTAAATGAACTATAAAGCTTGGAAATTTTTTTTCACTAATGAGTAATTTTAAATATTCATAAGATCTTTCATTATTTGATAAAATTATAGAATATTTCATAATTCGTTTAATTTATGAACGCTGTCAATTTCATGTTTTATATTTTTTATAAAAACTCTTCTAATTTCATAACCTTTAGGGATAAATTTATTTATAATTAGATGATCATTAATTTTGACTAAAAAATTTATTTTTTGTAAATAATCAATATTATTAAGTTTTTTAATCAAAAAACTTAATAATATATAGGAATTTAGATTTGTCTCTTTTTTGGAAATTTTGATAAAATTTTTATCATAATTTTCTCTTAATATGAGGTTTGTCTCAAATTTTTTATAAAGCAAATAAATTATTTTTAAATCCTTTTTACCTATATTCTTTGTCTTATTAAATTTTTGAAAAATCAAATATAAATAATTAAATGTACTAAATATTTTATTATTTTTGGATTTAAAAGATTTATTTACCCCTTTAATTATTCTTTTACTTTCTAATTTTTCAATAGTAATTAACCTGGATGCAACATATGAAAGATAAAATTTTTTATTGAGATTTAAATAGTTTTGATATTTGTTTTTTTTGATTTTTAAAATTAATTTATTATAATTCATTTATTTTTGAATAAATTATCTAATGCTTTTGGTTCACTCATACCAGATAAAAATTGAATTATTAGTATAAATATTTATAAATAGTTTTATAGATTAACTATATATTATAAATTTATATAAAATTTATTTTTACAATTATGGTGATATGGATATCAGGAATGCCTGGCACAGGAAAAAGTACTTTGGCCAAATATTATTACAATCAGCATAAAAATAAGCTTAAAAATTTAATATTGATTGACGGGGATGCCTTTAGAAAATCAATGGGCAATGATTTGGGCTATACATTAAAAGATAGAAAAAAAAATGCACTAAGATTAATTAAGCTTACAAAGTATTTTTCTGATCAAAAAGTAAATGTAGTAATTTCTGCCAATTTAGTATTTCAAAATTATAGGAACTGGTGCAAGAAAAATATACCAAATTTTTTGGAAGTTTATATTGAGTCAAAACAAGAATTGTTAGTTAAAAGAAATAAAAAGAAAAACTTTAGTAGATTAAAAAAAAATGTTTTAGGAAGAGATATTAAAGTTAAAAAACCTTATAAGCCACATTTAATGATTAATAATAATTTTACGAAAAAAAAATTTTTAAAAACTACCAAGCTAATTGATTTTTCAATAAAAAGAAAAAAAATCAAAATTTATTAAAAAAAGAATGAATGCATGAAATATATAATTGTATTAGGAATTCAGAATAGTGGCAGTGGAGCTGTTCATGATTATTTAGCTAGCAGGAATGATTGTGAGTCACCATTTGGTCCTAATGAGTTTAAACTTTGTGTCGATCCTATGGGTCTTCATAATTTATATTTAAATTTTTATAGTAATTATAGTTTTCAAAGCTCATCTAATGCTTGTTTTGATTTTTTAAAATATACAAAAAGAATTCAAAATTATGAAGTTTACGTATCTAAAGGAGTGAAAAAAAAATTATATAATAATAATTTTCAAAATTTATCAAAAGAGTTTATTAAAAAAGTTTCAAAATTGAAATTTTATGGTAGGCCGGAATTTTCAAATTTTAAAATAAACAAATTTGAAAATTTTTTACTTAAATTTAAAAAAAATAGATATTCTTTTTTTCCAATTATTGTTCCAGTTAAAAAAGAAAAGTTCATTGACGAGGCGATAGTATATATAAATAAAATTATAGAAAATAATTTAAAAAAAAAATTAAATAAAAAATCAAAAATAATATTAAATCAAACCATTAATATTTTCGATCCAATTGAGTCATCTAAATATTTCCAGAATAAAAAAATAATTTATGTTACTAGAGATCCAAGAGATATGTTTTCTAGCATGAAATACAATAAAGCGGGTGCAGCTCCTTGGATGAACGTTAACTATTTTATTGAGTGGTATAAATATTATTTTGATAATTTAGAATTTAAAAAAAGATTAAAAAATAAAGATATTTTGCACGTTAAATTTGAAAACTTTGTTACAAATTTTAAAAAGGAGAATAGCCGAATATGTAAATTTTTAAAAATAAATTCAAATTTCAAACTAAAGAAAGAAAATTGCTTTTTTGATTTAAATATATCCAAAAAAAATCTTATCAAATATGAAAATTATTTATCAAAAAATGAAAACAATAAGATTAAAAATAAATTAAAAAAGTTTTTACAAAAATAATAAGTTGAATATTCTTAATGTATAATTATTTTTTTAACAAGACTAAAGCAGAGGTTTTATCGGATTTAAGTAAAAAAAAATTAAAATTTAAGATTCCAAAGACATTATTTTTTAACGTAGATAATTGGAATTATCAAAAAGAAATTATTTTAAATAAAATAATTAAAGAATTTAAAAAAAATAAAAATAAGCATGTAGCAATAAGATCTTCGGCCATGGAAGAAGATACAGAAAATGTAAGTAATGCAGGAAAATTTATCACCGAGCTTAATGTAGCAATTAAAAAAAAAGACTTAATCTTGTCTATCAATAAGCTGATTAAAAATTACAAAATGATTGGAAAAAAAAGACTATTTTTAAGCAATCAAATTCTAGTTCAAGAAATGGTGACCAACACCTCCATGAGTGGTGTGATTTTTACAAAAGATAGAGACAATGCAACCAATTATTACTCTATAAATTATGACGATATTACAGGATTAACTCATACTGTAACTTCTGGATTGGGAGAATACTCAAACAAAACTATATTTATTTATCGCAGTGCAGATAACTTATTGCGATCACCAAGATTTAAATCATTAATTTCAGCTGTAAAAGATTTAGAAAAAAAAGTTAAAGACAGTAATTTAGATATAGAGTTCTGTATTACAAAAAATTTTGAACCTTATTTACTTCAGGTAAGAAAAATTGTTTTAAACAATAAAACAAACAAATTATTCAATAGAAAAATAGATAAGGAGTTGAATAAGATAGAAAAAAAAATTCTACCAAGATTTAAAAAAGATAAAAAAATTTCAGGGACAAAGGCAATATTTGGACAGATGCCAGATTGGAATCCCGTTGAAATGATTGGTAAACATCCTAATAGACTTGCTTATTCTTTGTATTCAGAACTTATAACCAAAAAAACTTGGGCAGAGGCAAGAAAAATAATGGGATATAAGGACTTATCTAAATATAATTTAATGACAAATTTTGCTGGCCAACCATTTATTGACGTTAGGTTAAGTTTCAATTCTTTCTTACCAGAAAAACTTCCTAAAAAAATTGCAGAAAAAATTGTAAATCATTCAATTAACAAATTAAGATTAAATCCCAATTATCACGATAAAATTGAAGTTGATATTTCAATTACAAACTATTCTTTTGACTTTGAAAAAAAATTCAAAAAAATGTATGAAAAAATTTTAAAAAAAGATGAAAAAAATCTTTTCAAATCTGAAATTAAAAAACTTACTATTGAAAATATAGATATTTCTAAATCTTCAACATTAGGAAAAGCTCTTTCAGATATTGAAAAATTAAAAAATATTCAATTATCAAAAAAAAATTATAACATTAATGATTTAAAAAAGATTATTTTTGATTGTAAAAAATTAGGTACATTACCATTTTCAATTCTTGCAAGACATGCATTTATTTCATTAGATCTTCTTAACTCACTGGTTAACAAAAAGATCCTTACAAAAAATGATAAAGAAATATTTTTATCTAGCATTTATACTATAACTTCTGAGATGTTAGATGATGCTAAAATACTTTCAAAAAACGATTTTTTAAAAAAATACGGGCATTTACGACCCGGTACTTATGACATTGAGTCTACAAGATACGACAAGCTTAAAAAATTTAATATTGATAAGAAATCGTCAATAAAAAGAAAAAAAAAATTTAACTTAAATAAAAAAAAAAGAACTCAAATTGAAAAATTGATAAAAAAAAATTATTTAAAGCTAAATACGCCTGAAGAACTATTTGACTATATAAGGATTTCTATAGTTTCAAGAGAATATGCAAAATTTATATTTACCAGATCAATAAGCACTATTTTAGAAATAATTAGTTCTTATGGAAAAAAATTAGAATTAAACAAAAATGATTTGTCTAATATTTCAATAGATAATTTTTTAAATAAAAAAATTTATAAAAACAAGAATAAATTACTATCCATATCAAAAAAAAATAATACTCAGCAATTAATTTTTAAATCAATAAAACTTCCACAAATAATTTTTGATGTTGCAGGAGTAAAAATAATACCTTATCAAGTGAATTTTCCAAATTTTATAACTAGAAAAAAAATTCAAGGTGAAAGAGTCTTTTTGAACAATAAAAATTTTGACTCAATTATCAAAAACAAAATAATTATGATTGAAAATGCTGATCCTGGCTTTGATTGGATTTTTGGTCACAAAATAATTGGACTAGTAACAAAATTTGGAGGAGTAAATTCACATATGGCAATTAGATGTGCTGAATTAGAAATACCAGCAGCTATAGGGTGTGGAGAAAAAAAATTTGAGTCTTTGAAAAGTTCTAAATTAATATGTCTGGATTGCGCTTCGTCGAGCATATATAATATTTAAGTCTATTTATGAAAGTTATTGCAATATCACAAAGAGTCCAAAAAATTATTAAATACAATGAATTCAGAGATCAAGTTGATAATAGATTAAATTTTTTTGTAGTAAAAGCAGGTTATTTACCTGTCCCAATTCCAAATTTTATAGGCTGTAATGACCTTAAACAAACAAGTTTATTGAATTGGTTAAAAAACATTAATCCAGATGGAATTATTTTATCCGGTGGTGATGACTTGGGTGTCTATAAATCTAGAGATAAAAATGAAGCTAGAATTATTAAATGGTCTTTAACAAAAAAAATTCCTGTTTTAGGAATATGTAGAGGGATGCAAATGATAAACAAATTTTTTGGAGGAACTAAAGTTAAGATTAAAAATCATGCTGGTACAAGGCATAAGATTCAGGGAAAATATTGCAAATTTAGGAAAACTGTAAATAGTTTTCATAACTGGGGATTTTATTTAAAAAATATAGCAGAGAAATTAAAAATTAACACATTAGCTGAAGATAAAACAATTGAGTCATTTCAACATAAGAAATTTAAAATTTATGGAGTCATGTGGCATCCTGAAAGAGAAAAAGTTTTTAAAAAAGATGATTTATTATTAATGGATCAGATTTTCAATTAAATGATTTTTGTTATTTTAGCTGCTGGCAAAGGTACTAGATTATATCCATTGACAAAAAAAAAACCTAAATGTTTGGTAAAATATCAAGGAAAATCAATATTAGATTATCAGTTGGAAAATTGTAAAAAAATGAAAATACAGAAAATATTTTTAGTTAGTGGATATAAAAGTAGTAAAATCAACAAAAAAAATATTATAAAAGTTAAAAATGAAAAATATAAAACAACAAATATGCTATATAGCCTTTTTAAATTAAAAAAATTATTTGATGGAAATGATGACCTTATCATCTCATATGGAGATATTATCTATAAAAGTAGAGTTTTAAAAAAACTAATTAATTCAAGAGAACAAATATCTACAGTAATCGACAAAGATTGGTATAGTTATTGGAAATTACGTATGGAAAACCCATTAGATGATGCTGAAAGTTTAAAATTAGATAAAAAAAATTATATTACTGATATTGGTAAAAAAGTTAAAAATTTAAAAAGTATAAAAGGTCAATACATAGGTTTAACAAAAATATCAAAAAATATATCAAAAAAAATTTTAAAAGTTTGGGTTAATTTAAATGAAAAAAATAAAGAGAATAAAATAAATAACCTTTATATTACTGATTTTTTGAGAATTTTGATAAAAAAAAGATTTAAAATTAAAGCAATTTCAGTAAAGAGAGGTTGGTTAGAATTTGATGAACCGGGTGATCTAAAAATAAAATTCTAAAAAATTTTTAAGAATATTTTATTTTAAACATATGAGAAAACTTTTGAATATAGGTATTATAGGGTCCAACGAAGGCAATGGTCATCCAATTTCTTTTTCATCAATTTTTAATGGTTATAATAAAAGATATTTGGATAAATTTTGTAAATTTGAATTAATTAAACAGTATCTCCCAAAGTTTCATAAAAATAAAAAAACTAATATTATACATGGTGCTAGCGTCAATTATATTTGGACTCAGTCAAAAACAAACTCTTATCAGATTTCTAAAATTTCAAACATTAAAAATATTTGCAACTCTTTAGAAGAGATGTCTGAAAAAGTAGACGCAGTTATTCTTGCAAGAGATGATATCGAAAATCATCTAAAAATGACTGAAATTTTTTTAAAAAAAAAGATACCAATATTTATTGATAAATTAATAGTACCTGATCAATCGAGTTTAAAAAGATTCCAAAAGATTTCAAAAAACAAACTATATATGTCCTGTTCATCTGCAAGATATACTTCTCAAATACAAAAAATTTCTAAAATTAGATATAAAATTAAAAAAGATACCGCCTTTGTGGTCGGTTATAGTAAAAAAAATTGGATAAGGTATGCTCATCATTTACTGGAGGGGATAGTCAAAATTTTTGGTTATGATGTAACAAAAGTAAGGTGTATTTCAAAACAAAATAATAAAAATGAGATTTATCAACTTATTTATAGAAATGGCTTGAATGTGAGCCTTTATTTTTCTGAAAATCTTTATTTACCCATAAATTTTGTTTGCCTTAAAAAATCCACAACTCCACTTTATGTACCATATGAAGATTATTTTTTTTCAATAAAAAAAATGATGCAAGAATTCGAAACAATGGTGAGATTTAAAAGAAACACAATACCTGTAAATGAAATGATCAAGATTACAAAAATTGTTATAGCTGGAAATTTATCAAAAAAAAATTTCCAAAGGTTCTACTCTCCAGACACACTTAAGGTTGTTAGATGAGTAAAAGAAATACTATTTTAGTAACAGGAGCAAGTGGAAAAATAGGATATGAAATATTTAATGAATTAATCCAAAAAAATTTTGATGTAATAGGAACTTATTCAAAAAAAAAAATTAAATTTAATTTAAAAAATTTAAATCAAAAAATTTTTATTAAAAAATTTAATCAATCAAATATAAAAGATGTAAAAAATTTAATTAAATTTATTAATAAAAAAAAATTAAATTTAACTGGAGTAGTAAATTGTGCAGTATTAAGACCAATGAAAAAAGGATCAAATGATACTTTTAAAAATTGGGAAAAATCAATTAAAATAAATTCAAATTCAATTTATTTACTGAATAATTATTTTTGTAATTTTTTCAAAAAAAAAAAATTTGGAAGAATTATAAATATTGGATCAATTTATAGCCATATTGGACCTGATTTCGAATTATATAAGGGTGAAAATTTTGAGTTAGAGCCTGATTATATTTTTAATAAATTTGGAATGGTGGGGCTTACAAAATATTTTGCATCAAAATTTGGGAAAAATAATATAACAGTCAATATGATTTCTCCTGGTGGTGTACTATCTGATCAGTCAAAAAGTTTTAAAATTAAGTATTCAAAAAAAACTTTTTTAAATCGAATGGCAAATAAAAACGAAATATTTGGACTTGTAGATTACATCCTATCAAGAAAATCTAGTTATTTAACTGGTCAAAATATAATTTTAGATGGCGGATATACTTCAAATTAATAAAAAAAAAATTCTCATAATTGGATATGGTTCAATGGGAAAAAAATATGAAAAATTTCTTAAAAAAAATTATTTAATTTTCTTTTATGATAAAAAAAAAATTAAAAAAAAAAATTTTATCAAAAGATTAAATCTTCAAACTATTAAAAATTTTTACTTCATAATAATAGCTACACCACCCAGATATCATAAAAAATATTGCGATATATGTGTGGAGGCTAACAGAGATTTTATTGTTGAAAAACCACTCTTTATTAAAAAAAAAGGATGGCAAAAAACAATTTTGGATATAAGAAAAAAAAAATTAATCTGCAGTGTAGCTTATCCCAGAAGAGAGTCCGCAGTTCATGATTATATTAAGAACATTATAAAAAAAGGTAAAATTGGAAAATTAAAAATAATAAAATCAAATTTTAGTCAAGATTTTAGAAATTTAAGGAAAGATTATAGAAGTATATATTATTCACAAATGAATGAAAGTGGAGGAATTGTATTTGATGCATTGTCACATCATTTAAACTTACTTTCATATTATGGAGGTAAAATTAAAACAATTAATAAGTCAGAAATGAGGCTAGGTTACACAGATATAAATGTAAATGACACTGCGTTAATAACTATTTATTTTAAAAATAATATTTTAGGAATTATATTTGGCAACCAATTTCAAAAACCAAATATTGATGAAATTGAATTTATTGGAACAAAAAACAATATTATATTTGATAGAATTAAGAATAAACTGTATTTGGTAAACAACAATAAAAGATTAATAAAATCTTTTAATGAGACTTATGAAGATTTATTTCTTAAACAAATAAAAAATTTTTTAGGTTGTATAAAAAAAAGAGTTAAACCAAAAACAACCTTATTAGAAGAATTAGAAAATTTAGGTAAGCTGTAAGCTTATGCAAACAGGTATTATTTTACAAGCTAGATGCAATTCAAAAAGGTTACCAAATAAGGTAATTAGAAATATTAAACACAAATCTATTCTTGAATTAATAATTGAAAGGCTTCAAAATATCTCTCATACACGATTAATAGTAGCCACTACAAAAAGTAAAGACGATGATAAAATTTGTGAAATATGTGAAAAAAAAGGTGTACGTTTTTATAGAGGTAAAAAAAATGATGTCTTATCTAGATATTATGAAATTTCCTCAAAATATAAATTAAAAACAATAATAAGGGCAAATGCTGATTGTCCATTTTTAGATAACGGTATATTAAAAAAAATGTTATCAATTTTTAAAAAAAAAAAATACGACTATTTTTCTAATATATTAGAACCAACATTTCCATCAGGTCTTCATATTGAAATTTTTAATCAAAAAACTTTAAATAAAACTAACAAAGAAGCAATTAGTAATTCTGATAGAGAGCATGTTACACCATACATCTATAAAAATAAGAAAAAATTTTACATTGGATCTTTTAAAAACAATACAGATCTTTCATTTCATCGGTGGACAGTTGATTATTTAGAAGATCTAAGATTTGTCAAAAAAGTATACAAAGAATTTAATTATAGAAATCATTTTAAAATGAATGATGTATTAAAGTTATTAAAAAAAAAACCAGAAATTATGAAAATTAATTATTATATAAAAAAAAAACAAAATTTACTCTAGAAAATGATTTTATTATCTGGAAGTAATGGATTATTAGGGACAGTACTCAAAAAGTATTTTGATAAAAAAAAGATAATTTATTCAACAGTTGGAAGAAAAAACTGTAATTTTAATGGAGATATTCAAAATAATTCATTTGTTGAAAAAACAATAAAAACTTTACAACCCAGCATATTCATTAATTTGGCAGCTATAACTGACGTAGATTTTTGTGAAACCAATCAAGAAATTACTTATAAAATTAACACTGAATTTCCATCATTAGTTTCAAGAACTCTAAAGTTGAGTAAAAAAAAATACTACATTATTCAAGTTTCTACTGACCAAGTATATGATGGAGGAGGTCCTCATGAAGAACTAGCCACAAATCCAACTAATTATTATTCAAAAACTAAACTTGAGACAGACAAAATATTATTAAATTATAATTCAATATCTTTAAGAACAAATTTTTTTGGAAAAGCTTATAACAATAAAAGACTTTCGTTTTCTGATAAAATATATGACTCTTGTGTTAAAAAAACTGAATTCAACGTATTTAATGATGTATATTTTTCACCGGTTTCATTTAACACAATTTTTTATGTAATTAATAATCTAATAAAAAAACAATTAAATGGCATATATAATTTGGGAACTAGAGAAGGTATGTCAAAAAAAGAATTTGCTTTATATTTTTGTAAATGTCTGAATTTAGACTCAAAAAATATTGTAGGTAACCCTCAAAACAAAGTTAACTTAATTGCAAAAAGACCAAAAGATATGAGATTAAACTCAAAAAAATTAGAAAATGATTTGGGTATGAAATTTAAAAATTTGAAAGATGAAATAAAGAGTATAAAAGTTGAATATATAAAATGTTAGAAAATTTTTACATTGGGAAAAAAAAAATTGGAAAAAATTGTCCAACATACTTCATTGCTGATATAGCTGCTAATCATGATGGAAATTTAGATAAAGCACTTGAGTTAATTAATGAGGCGGCTTCTGCGGGTGCTGATGCCGCGAAGTTCCAACATTTTTCAGCTGAAACAATTGTTAGCGATTACGGATTTAAATCTTTAGGAGAACAATTATCACATCAAGCAAAATGGAAAAAAAGTGTATTTGAAGTTTACAAAGATGCTTCTATCCCACTTGATTGGACTCCCAAACTAAAGGAAGAATGTCAAAAAAATAAAATTGAATTTCTTACAAGTCCTTATTCAATTGAACTTGTTGATTTTGTTGATCCATATTTAGAGGCATTCAAAATCGGATCAGGGGATATTACTTGGCATGAAATCATTCAACATATAGCTTCTAAAGGAAAGCCATATATAATAGCAACTGGAGCATCAAATGAAAAAGATGTGAATGAGATTGTCAATTTGGCATCAAAAATAAATGATAAGATTTGTGTTATGCAATGTAATACAAATTATACAGCCAGTGATGAAAATTTTAATTTTATAAATTTAAATTATTTGACTGAATTAAAAAAAAAATTTCCAAGTTTAATACTGGGTCTTAGTGACCATACTCACGGACATGCGACCGTACTTGGTGCAATTACACTTGGTGCAAAGGTGATAGAAAAACATTTTACTATTTCAAATGAAAGAGATGGTCCTGATCATAAATTTTCAATGACACCTAAAAGTTGGAAAGAAATGATAGATAGGTCAAAGGAGCTAGAATTGAGCTTGGGAGATGGAAAAAAAAAAATTGAGAAAAATGAGTTAGATACAGCTATATTACAGAGGAGATCAATAAGAGTAAAAAAAGAAATTAAAAAAGATCATATTTTAAAAAGAGATGATTTAGATGTTTTGAGACCATGTCCTAAAAACGCTATTGATCCGAGGAACATAAATGAAATTATTGGTAAAAAGATAAATAAAAATCTTATTAAAGGTGAAATTTTGAAATGGGAAGATCTAGATTAGCAATAGTCGTACCAGCGAGAAATGAGGAAAAGACAATAAAAGAAGTTATAATTTCACTTAAAAAATATGGGGATGTTTTGATAGTTGATGACTGTAGTACAGACAAAACTCCTTTAATAGTTAAAAATCTTCAAATCAAGTTAATCAGAAACAAATTAAATTTAGGTTATGAAGCAACACTATTAAAAGGTATTAAATATCTTCTAAAAAAAAAATATAAGTATATTGCTTCATTTGATGCTGATGGAGAACATGACTCAAAATTTTTTTTAAATATTAAAAAATTGAATAATTTTGATTTACTAATAGGTAAAAGAAAAAAATTGAATAGATACTCAGAATATTTTTTTTCATTTGTCATCAAATTTTTTTTTAATATTCATGATCCATTAAGTGGGTTAAAAATCTATAGTACTCATATTTTAAAAAATATTAAGTTAAATGTTGAAAATGATTTTAATACTTATCTTATTTTTAAAATCAAGAATCAAAATGGCAAAATAATTCATAAATCTCTAAATGTTAAAAAAAGAAAAGATAGTTCAAGACTAGGCAATAGTTTTAAAGTAAATTTGGATATTATTGTTTCTTTATTTAAGCTTTTTTTTAAAATTATAATATATAAGGTATGCAGTAATCAAAAAAAATCATTATTAAGACAAAATTAAAAAGACATTATTACGATTTTTAAATTATCAAAATTATAGATTTATATGTGTGGAATTAACGGATTTAATTTTAAAGATGACTCTCTTGCAATGAAGATGAGAAAATTCACTAAATCCAGAGGTCCTGATGCTGATGGAGTTTATATAGATAATTTTTTTACTCTCTTACATGATCGGCTTTCAATACTAGATCTTAGCCCTTCTGCAAACCAACCTATGACTTTTGAAAATTTGACAATTACCTATAACGGGGAAATTTATAATTTTAAAGATTTAAAAAAAGAACTAATAAAATTTGGATACCAATTTAAAACCAATTGTGATACTGAAGTAATACTATATCTCTTTCATAAATACAATGTTGATGCTTTCAAAAAATTATCTGGTATTTTTGCATTAGCTATTTGGGATAAATCAAATAAAAAACTTTATTTAATTAGAGATAAAGTGGGCGTAAAACCTTTATATTATTATTTCAACAATAACGAAAAAAAATTCTATTTTTCCTCAAGTATAAAATCTTTGCTAGAGTGTTCTAAAAGTAAAATATTGAATGAAGATGTAGTTTATCATTATTCTAATTTTGGAAGAAACGATTTAAAAGAAACAATATTTAAAAACATCTATAAATTAGCACCCGGTGAATTATTAATTTTTGAAGAAGAGAATTCAAAATATTCAGTTAAAAAATTTTTAAAATTTAACTTTCAACAAAACAATTATTCAAATGAAGACATGAAAGCTACGATAAAACAAACTATCAAATCTCAATTAATTTCAGATGTTCCAATAGCATTATCTTTATCAGGAGGAGTGGACTCAAATGTTATCTATTCTGCCATGAGAGAAAAATTTAATAATAATTTTAATATTTATTCTTTTTATTACAAAGACTACGAAAAATTTAATGGAGATTTTTACACAGCTCAAAAAAATGCAAAATTTTATAAAACTCCATTTTTTCCTATAGAGATAAGTCATTTGGATTTTATAGATACTGCAGAAAAAGTGGTAGAAATTCTTGAGGAACCCCTAGCAAATCAATGCTCAATTTTAAATTATAAAATGGCAAATACAATAAAAGAAAAAATTTTAATTACTGGAGATGGAGGAGACGAAATTTTTACAGGTTATGACAGTTATAAAAGCATTTACATTATAAATTTACTTCAAAAATTAAATTTATTGAAAAATTTTGATATCAATTTCGGTCCTAAAAATTTTCGTAGATTATTTATGAACAATCCTAAAGATATTTATTTAAGTTTTAGTGAACAAAATATTTATAAAGATCTAGAAAAATATTATAAAAATATGAAGAGGTATAATAAAAATGATTTAAAGTTTAACCATTGCAATGACTTTGAATTAAAAAATAGACTAAATCATGTATGTTTTTTAGATATAGACTCAGTTATTCCAAATGATTTTTTAATAAGAAATGACAAAATATTTATGAGTCAAGGAAAAGAAGTTCGCGTACCTATGCTTGATGAGAATTTAATTAATAAGTTCCTGATGATGAATGAGAGCAAAAAATTTGCAAATTCTTTTAAAAGTAAAAATTTACTAAAAAAGGTATTTAATAAAGAAATTCATTCGTTAGTAAAGGGAAAATGGGGACTTCAGTCTCCATATGCAAAATGGTTAAAAGGACCACTTAATACTTTTGCTAAAGAAATATTAAGCAAAGAGTACTATTCTAATTCTGATAAATATTTGAATTTTGAGAATATTCAAAAGATGTTAATTAAACATCGAAAAGAATATTATAACCCAGCCTTAATTTGGTCCCTAATTAATTTACAATTGTTTTTTAGAAAATTTAAACTATAGGAATTTGAAATGTTAAAACCTTGTGTAATTGGATTAGGATATGTTGGATTACCAATACTTTTAAATTTGTCAAAAAAAATTAAAACGATTGGTTTTGACATTAATAAAAAAAGAATTTTAGATTTAAAAAATTCGATAGATACATTCAATGAATTTAAAAAAAGGGACTTTGTAAAAAAGAAAATTTTTTTTACAAATGATGTTTTTAAGGCCAAAAGTGCAAATTTTTTTATAGTAGCTGTACCAACACCAATTTCTAAAAGTAAATATCCAGATTTAAGTCATTTAAAAAAAGTCTCAGAAAATATTTCAAAAATTTTAAAAAAGGGAGACATTATTTTTTTCGAGTCCACAGTTTATCCTGGTGTTACCAATAATTTATGTAAGACAATTTTAGAAAAAAAAAGTAAATTAATTGAAGGAAAAGATTTTTTTATTGGATATAGTCCGGAGAGGGTTAATCCTGGAGATAAAAACCATTCATTAAAGAAAATTGATAAAATATTAGCATATCCACATCAATTCAAAATAAAAAATATAGTTAGTTTATATAAAAACCTAGCAAAAAAAATCATCTTCACAAAGAACATAGAGGAAGCAGAAACTGCTAAAGTGATAGAAAATATTCAAAGAGATGTAAATATTGGACTAATGAATGAAATTTTTATTGTTTGTAAAAAATTAAATATAAATTTTTATAATGTTTTAAACTTGGCTGCAACAAAATGGAATTTTATAAAGTATAAACCGGGACTAGTTGGGGGACATTGTTTACCGGTAGATCCTTATTATTTATCTTATATTAGCAAGGTAAATAAATTTGATACAAAAATAATTTTAGCTGGCAGAAGTATAAATAATTCGATGAAAAAAAATATTTATACTGAAATAAATAAATTGATAAATAAAAAAATTTTTAAAAATAAGAAAATATTACTTTGTGGACTAACCTATAAAGAAAATGTTGCTGATTTAAGAAATTCTATGCAATTAGAGATTTTCAAAAAATTGAAAAAAAATAAAAAAAATATTTTTGGATTTGATCCAATTTTAAATAGAGATATTGCAAAAAAATTTAACTTAATTTCTAAAGACAAAGATTTTAAAAAATTCGATATTTATATAGTTCTAACAAATCATAGTTTGATTAAAAAAAAATTAAAAAAGCTTAATAATAAAAAGTTTATATTTAATATCTTTAATAATGACTTAGAAAAAAACACCTGAATATGTTATTAAAAAAAATTTTACAATTTTTATTAAGAAAAATTTCAGAAAAGTTTTTTAAATTAAAATTAATTTATTTGGCCGAATTTTTTTCAATGCTGAGAGCCTCAATGCTGATGGGAAAATTTGTAAAAGTAAAATTTGATGGGTTAGACTGGATATATATATGGAAAAATTCAGCAGCAGTAAGTTCAGTGAGTTTTTACAATCCTCAATTAAATTATTCGGATTTAGATCTTTTTCTTTTTAAGTACAAACCAAACAATGGAGATATTATTGTTGATGTTGGGGTAGAGAATGGATCTGAAATTCCTGAATTTTGTAAATTAGTAGGCACTAAGGGAAAAATTTTTGCGATTGAAGCTGATCCGTCATGTTGCAGAAGACTAAAAAAGCTTAAAAAAATTTTAAATTTAGAAAATTTATTTATTATTGAATATGCTGTAGGAGATCAAAATAAAAAAATTAAGTTTTCACAAGAAATAGATGAAAAAAATAATAGAGTTTTACTTGATAATACGCCTCATCAAAATTTTATTGAAATTAAACAATTAACTTTTGAGGAGGCAATAAAATCATACAATCTTAAAACTATTGATTTTGTAAAAGTCAATATTGAAGGTGCTGAAATGAATTTATTAAAATCTTTAGACAACTCTAATTTAGTCATTAAAAATTGGTGCATTAGTTGTCATGATTTCATGGGAAAAGAATTTAGAACTTTTGATGATGTTTATTTATGGTTAAAAAGATCAAATTACATTGTAAATGAATATACTTTTAAAAAAAACAAAGATAAGTGGAGGAAGTTTTATTTATTTGGATCTAAGATTAATATTTAATTTTTATTTTGAATATATGAATTTTATTTTTTATTCATCTATAATTGTTAAAAATGAAAATTTTAGTTTTAATTTAAATTAATTTATATATTTTAACTTTTAATGAAAATACTAATTACAGGTTCTGCAGGTTTTATAGGATTTAATTTATGCAGCTATTTGCTTCAAAATTCGAATTATCATATTGTAGGTATTGATAATTTAAATAATTATTATGATGTAAGTTTAAAAAATAAAAGAGTAAAAAATTTAAATTCTTATAAAAAATTTAAATTTTTAAAAGGTGATATTACTAATAAGCTTGCAATAGATAAAGTTTTTAAGAAATATGAGTTTGATTTTGTATTTAATTTAGCAGCTCAAGCTGGAGTGAGGTATTCAATACATCATCCTAGAAAATATATAGACACTAATATTTTAGGTTTTTTTAATATTATTGATGCTTGCAAAAAATATAAAGTCAAAAGATTATTTTACGCTTCATCAAGTTCAGTTTATGGAGAGAGTAAAAAGTTTCCTCTTAAAGAGTCAGAAATCATATCACCTAAAAATATCTATGGGCTGTCTAAAAAGATTAATGAAGAAATAAGTTATATTTACAATAAATTTTATAATTTAAACTTAACTGGTTTGAGATTTTTTACAGTATACGGTAACTGGGGGAGGCCAGATATGATGATGTTAAAGTTTATAGAAAGTTACTTTAAAAAAAAAGTATTTAGACTTCACAACTTTGGCAAACATACTAGAGATTTTACTCATATAGATGATGTAGTTGAAATTTTACATAAATTGTTAAAAAATAATAAAAAGCTAAAAAAAAATGATGTTTTAAATATTTGTTCTAACAAACCTATGAATTTATTAAATGTAATTTCATTTATGATGAAAAATGGTATTAAACCTAAAATTGCTAAAGTTAAATTGCAACAAGCAGATATACTAAAAACTCATGGGGATAATAAAAAACTTTTTAAGTACATTGGTCGAAAAAAGTTTGGTGATTGGAGAGTCTCAGTTAAAAACTTAATTTTATGGTACAAAAACAATATGCTTTAAAACTTTATGCGTATTGCCTATTTATTTAACTCATCAACACCCTCTTCTAATCCAGGAAGTATTCAAGTCGTTAATACATGTAGTGCGATTGCTAAACTGTCACATGATATCAAGCTTATAGTTCCTGACACTGGTTTAAAAACCTCACTATCAAAATTTTATGGTATTCAAAAATCTCCAAAATTTATAAGACTAAAATTTTTTGATAAGTTTCCACTAGGAATTAATTATTATTTATTTTCTTTGTGGGCTGTATTTTATGGACTGTTAAATAAAACAGAAATTTATATTACAAGAAATTTTTTTACATTAATTTTATTAAACCTTTTAAAAAAAAAAGTAATTATTGAAGTTCATCATGACTTAGAAAATGAAAGCAGATTAGTAAAATTTTTTTATAAAAATTTCAATATTTTTTATAATCATAATATTATAAAAATTGTAGCAATTACACATTCTGTTAAAAAATATTTAATTAACAGTTTTAAAATTGATAAAAAGAAAATACATGTAATACCGAGTGCCTCATCTCTTAATTTTAAATTTAAAAAATTAAAAAAAGTGAAAAAATATAATATTGGTTTCTTTGGGAGTTTGGATAAGAGCAAAGGTTCAAATTTTATCATTTCTTTGTCACAAAAAGACAAAATGAATAATTATTTTATCTATGGTGGAAAACCTTATGAAGTTAAAAAATTAAAGAAAAATATACCAAAAAATTTGAAGATTTATCCAAGTGTTGCTTATAGCAAAATTAAGTCACACTTATCTAAGATGGATATCTTATTAATGCCCTCCAACACAAAAAAATTAAGATCTTTAGGTGGAATTGGAAATATAGCAAAATTTACTTCACCATTAAAATTATTTGATTATTTAGCATCAGGTAAACTAATCATCACTAGTAATTTAAAGGTCTTCCAAGAAATTTTAACAGATAAAAAAAATTGTATAATAATAAATAAACTAGATGCAAATAATTGGA
>Ga0181422_1000175_pt1 | contig 20403 bp, 45 predicted proteins | sample 45SPOviralmetaG_FD_130147 | JGI IMG/M metagenome (GOLD analysis project Ga0181422, IMG submission 130147) | Marine viral communities from the oligotrophic San Pedro Time Series (SPOT) site, San Pedro Channel, CA, USA - 45 SPOT_SRF_2013-07-18 | ecosystem: Environmental > Aquatic > Marine > Strait...
AGCGCTAGTAATACGCATTCGCTCAGCGCCATTAGTCCAATTAGTTATATATCCACCACCACCATCAGAGCGTAGCATAAGGTTAGTATTGTTTGTAGCTTTTAACCTAGCTATATTTCCTAAAGACTCAATTTCAAAATATGAATTTGCTGTATCGCTATGTATTTTTAATGTTTTTTCACCTGCTCCATCAGAACCTATTTCTAAATTAGCGCTTGGACTACTAGTTCCAATACCTACTTTATTATTACTAAATGATAAATTGCTAATAATTGTAGATAAATCAGATGAATTTCTACCTATATTAACAGCATTTAAATTTATAGCATCTACTTGAGCTTGTGTTGCACCAATTATATCGTCTGAATTGTTAGCAGCAGATAAAACTAGCATAGTAAGTATAGCTTTAAGACTATCTAAATCTACATCTTTGTCGTATTTAAGTTTTCTACCAGCGTGATATGTATTCTGAAATAATTCTTCAATTGAGTCTAAAAGTTCGGCTCTTGTTCTTTTATCATCATTATCTAATTCAACTTTAGCTAATGTAACTTTGGGAACCTTAATCCTTCTTTTTTCTCGTACTTGCGAATCTTTATAATCTTCTTTACCTACCGCCATACTTAATCTTTTTAAAACCAGACATTTTTCCTAAGCCAAATGGATCTCTTGGATCTTGTTTAGCTTCTAATTTAGCATGGTACTCTTCGTCTAAATTAACTCCATGTATAGATTCAGTATATTTACTAAGTTGTTTAGCCTTAGAAAAGTCCCCCTCCTTCATAAACTTATTAAACCTATATTTAAGATTTTGTAATTTAGGTTTTTTAGTCATGCTGTATACGACCACCGCCAGGATAGTTCATCTTACCACCCTTCATCATTTTCTTTTTGCGTTTTGGTTTCTTTGTGCCAAACTTAGCTTCAATTGCACCTGAAAAACGATTCATCATTTCATTCTTTTTTTCACTTACCTTTTGAAAAGAACCACCATACATAAACTCTTTGTCTGATTTAGACATTTTTCCACCATAAGCCATATAGCCCATTTTGTTTCTAACGTCTGTTGGTAATTTTGCTAATCCTGGATTTTTTTTAGAATCAACTGGTTTTAGTTTACCACCTTTTTTCATTTTCTTTTTTCCGTACATATTAATTAAATATTTTCATTCATTTCTTTTTTATTTTCCAAGAAAGATAACTTTTTGTCTCCTACAATCTTTTGACGCTCACCACGTCTTTCAATTGCATCAACAAGCGTTTGTCTTGTCTTGTATATCTTTTCAATCCCTATCATTATCTTTTGTAGACCTTCAGCCGTATCTTCATCTATATGCATATTATTCATATAGGTGGTAAACTGACTAATCTTTGTATTAAAAGCAATTAGCTGTTCGTCTAACGGATCAAACTGTAATTGTTTGTACTTATCAATAGCAGCCAATACTTCTGGTCTTTTTTCACCATACCACTCGTATTTACCATACAAGTCTTTATTGACAGCTTTTTTTCTTTCAGATTCAGTAAAATGTCTGTAAGGACTATCATAGTCACAAACAAGAGCTATCCACTTCATTGCTGTTGCTCCTAGCTTTTCAGCCTTTATAACTTTAACAAACTCTGGAATAGCCATAACCCCATCGTCTTGTTTTACTATGTCCCCCTGTTTATCTAACTTTAATAGATACATTTTACAAAAATATACTATTCTCCTTGATATTGCAAATCGTAACGAACACACCAAATAAACTCAGGCCCCGCTGGTTCGCTAAACCCTCTCCAGTCTTGTAAAAGTAAATAAGACTCATTTTCTATAGAGCTATAGGTTTGTTTCAATATAACAAAAGATAAGCTAGTTATTTCTTCTATAAGAGAATCTTCATCATTTATTAGACTATCCATGTGATGATAATATTTCTCCATCACAAATATGTCGTCATTAATTACCCAAACGCTCCCGTGACTATTTGAATATTTATTTATCATATAACAAATATAGCAGTATAAAAACTAAATAACGCGAAGCGTTCGATTTTTTTTCATACCAAAATCAAAGATTTTAATATTCAAAATCAAATCATATACGGATTATTACCGTATGTCTCTTTAAATAAGTAGGGATTAAAGGCCTGGTTAGGCATTTGCTGTAGCCTCATAATTACAGAAGGATCTACAAAGTTACCTCTTTGCGCAACATTTATTGGCATTTGACGATTAGGTAGCTTAGGACTAGAAGCGTTGGCTTGCATCATTTGATTTCTAGCTACCATAGGATTAGCTTGTTTAACGTCTGGCTGTATTTCCTGCGGCTTTTCGTAAATATTACCAGCCTTAGCTTTTTGTAGTGTGTTGTATATATTCGACATTACCTTACGTATTTATTATATCCTTGCATAAACCTTTTGTATGAGGTGTTATCGTCTTGATATTGCTTCATGCCTGTCATATTATAATGATCCTTATAGTAGTTATACAGCCCCATAGGTGTATTTTCTGGCAAAGGAGCTGGAGAAAGACCATACACCTGTCTAGCGACAGCTACAGAAGCTAAAGGATCATCTTGTTTAAGCAACATGTTTAACCCATAAGCATCGCTAGGTAATCCTAATTCATTATACCTTACCTTATACTTATCTCTTGTATCGCTCTTTTGTTGAAATAAAGTTTGAAAAGCATCATTATCTATTGACATAGGAGAAGCAGTATATGTTCTACCATAAGCACTCAAGTCATGCCCCATACTATTCTCCATAAATGCTGTCATAGTAAGCAAATTGTCTAGTACCTCCCGTGAACCTTCACTTTCATACGAAACAACCTTATCTATAGCATTCTCTAAATTCTGCTGATTATTCAACTTAACATTGTTATTCTGTGCTGGTACAAGTATAGACTGAACTAAGTCGTGCATATACTTATTAGCATCTTGTACTGAATTAACTCTGTATGGATTATGTTTAGGTGTATGTGGCATTGTTTAATATTTAGGACCTATGTTTGAATAATTGTAAGGCACATTAGGAATATCAAAATTAATATCTTCAACAGCACCTGACAAAGGATTTTTTCCTTGCTTATGTAATTTATATAATATTTTAGGTATTTGTTTTAATTGTTGATTAATCTTTGAATCATAAACTTTCCTTAAAAATCGCCTTTTTATAGATCTAGATGTTTGCGGATGCAAATTTTTGTAAGTCATAAATCTTTTAGCGTTGAATAACAAAGGAGTACCTATATATTCTAAAGATCCAGAACCACCAATAACCATATTATCTAACTCTTGTTGACTCATTGCTCTAGTTGTGTAATCATGTATTGATGCCTCTGGTAAAGTATATGGACCATAGGTTTTATCATCATCTGTATAAAGAGCTTTGTTCATAATGCAAATGTACTAAAAATTATGTGTATTTGTAGAGAAGGGATGCTTTATGCTAAATACCCCCTCCCCTGTCCTATATTTTTTTACACCCCGTGTAACATATATTGGATTATGTCAGTATTTTGCGTAATACCTGCACGCATTCTACTGTTCTCTTAATTATAGCAGGTTAATACTTATATTACAATGGGATTATTTAAATCACTAACAAATTTAGCTGTGTCAACAGTACAATTAGCTAAAGAAGACAAACAGTTTCGTAAAGATGTACTGTTAAGTCCTGTGCACATACCAATTGCTGCACATAAAATCTTCTTTGACAAGCTAGATGAAGCTACTGGCTCTAAAAGAGCTTGTAAAAATGTAGCTTACAAAGTAGTTGATGTCATTACTCAGCATGAGTTAAGACAACAGGCAGAGACTCTATACCCAGACATTAAGTTCGATAAAGACATTAAATTCCATAGTGTAGAACTTTAACAGTCTGATTATCAATTAGTTAAGCGGTAACACCTTGAAATTGTGCGCTATAGTGTTAAACTAATTTATTTAAGTAATCAAGATGGTTAGCTTTGTTACTGTATTAGTTTGTTATTCTATTATTTAATAAGTAACATTCCAATATGGCCTCAAAGTTAGCCGTTTTTTTTTACAAAGTCAAGTCCTTTCTGTCCACAAATGAGTATTTGTGCTGATGAGTTCAAAAGAACGAAACAGAAATAAGCCCAAACACGGTTCGGCCATCGACAATAGATGTTAGCGTGTAATAACTATGAGACCAAGAGTTTCAAAATCTAAATTAATTACTAAAGCTTTCCCAAGTATACATAAGTATGCGAAAGCGCACACAAAAACTGCTGAAGAGATAATGCAGGATTGTATGGATAGAGTCAAGCACTTGAATCCAGACGAGACATTGCGTGCAAGGTATATTACCAAGTTCATTACAAAGAACTTTGGTAACAATATTAAAGTATGCAATGCTCTGAAGCAAAAGTATGTTCCTAAAAGAAAGTTTAACCCAATAACTGTATTATAATTATGAAACAGAATCAGTTCACAGCAAAGTATATCAAGGCATATACTAAGCCAAACGGTAAGAATATAATTCGATTCTCTGACGAGAATGGTAATCAACGAATTATTATACTTAATAAAACAGAAAAGGCAGAGCTGCCTAAGTTACACCATTGGTATAACTGGAGCAACATCTGCAAAATGAAGAACGTTACGGATAATTTCCGTGCGTTCCTCAGTAATAACTGTAGCTTCAAAAAGATTGATGGCTATACTAATGTAACATATATTATGAGTTTAAAATAATTAACCAACACTCTAAAAACAAGGAACCCTTGAGTGTTTTTAATAGGGAATATAATTATGAATACCAATCAAGTTAGAAACTATCTATTGTATGATAGAACTGCAATGGATGTAACAGGTTTGAAACTAGAATATTTCAAGGCTGCAATGAAAGATGAGAACTGGCATCAGTTTTTATTATCAGACGAGTACGATAATCTACTCGAAACGTTGAAGGTTAATCCATACGAAAGAGCACATCAAGCATTTCGTAGGGAAGAATCACACGACATTATTAAGTCTGTTGATAAAAAGAATATGATTGTTACAATGCTAGATGGCTCAACTAGAAGACCTATCTTCTTTGAGAACAGCTTTCTTAAAATGCAACAATGGATTCAAAACAAGAACTCTACATATAACTATCGTAAACGTATGTTTATTAAAGAGTATCTTGGTAAATTCAAGAAGAAAAAAATGTCTAACTATGAACTAGCTACTAACAAGCTAGGAGACTTTTTAAAGTAATGTGGTTGTACATTTGGTTGAGCGTAGTGGCATTATACTGCTACGCTCTTTATGATTATAATAAAGGTAAATTTAAAAATAATTAGTTATGATAAATGATAAGTCGGTAGACAGCTACCACAAATTATTAGAGTCTGGTGTGTTAAGCAAAAGACAAGCGCAAGTGTATCACGCTATAATGACGCTTGGTCAATGCACCAACAGACATATAGCTCGAGCTTTAAGCTGGGATATAAATAGAGTAACAGGACGTGTTACAGAACTGCGTAATAAAAACGTAGTAGAATATGCAGGAGATTACAAAGATCCTGAAACAGATAGAACAGTTAATTTATGGAAAGTAAAATGAAAGATCCAATTAGTAAATGGGCTAACGAAGCTCAAAAGAGAAACAAAGAAGAGTTCATGGCTATGCGTCAAGCAGAGTGTGAAAAAGAGAGAGTATGTGATGAAGCATATAATGCTATGTATCACTACGCATCTACATTAAACTATATAAACGATAGACTTGATGTTATGCGTAGAACTATGGCAGACTATGTAGATGAAATATACGATCCAGCTGAAATAGCTAGATTTGATGAACTAGTTAAATTAAAAAACTTTATTAATAAATTAAAAAATAAATAATATGAATATTATTTGGATGAGTGCAGCTGGCGCTGCTGGTTTCTACTTGATACTACGCAAGGTAATGTCAAGAAAAGTATTTCTTAAAACCAATGTATTGTGGGATGTCCTACTAACATTTGGACTACCATTACTATTCCTGGGTACATTCTCAGGTATGGTTACAGCCATTTTAACTGGTCTGATATTTACAGTAGGCACAGCCTTAATGAAAAAGTTTAACCAATAAATATACAACAATGAAAAAGTCTAATTTAATTAAAGGCAAGATACATCAATACGAATGTAAACAAACAGGTCAAATAAAGCTTAACGCTTTACTTAAACTTGAAAGTCTAATAGACAAGGTAGATAAAGATGGTAATGTAGCTATAACTATAATACCACAGAAACAAGAAAACCTTGAGAATCCTAGATATGTGAACGCTTATGGTAACCATTACGCTGTGCACAACAAACATTATGATATTGCTAAAGGCAAACTCATAAAGCTAGCCTTACAAAAGGCAGAAGATAGTATTATCAACCCAGAAATAGCAGAGTTAAATGCTGAAGCTGGTCTATCAGAAGAAAATCTAGAAGCTAAATATAATAATAGATAATGTCAGTAACAGAATCACAAGAAAAAGCATACGATTATTGTCAAACAGTAATTGAATCTTGCACTACTAAAGAACAGCTGGACAGCGCAGCTAATCTTATAGAAAACTTTTTAACAACACATGGTAGTGGCGCTATGCGTGATTACGCTATCCTTGTAAATAAAGTATTTAATAAAAAATTAAATTTAGATTATGCGTCAAGAAATATTGAATAGATTGCGTAAAGCACAACGAACTGTAGAACAGTTTGATGAAAATAAGTTCAAAAGAGATGTAGGACATCTTAAAATAGAACTTAAATACAGGTATAATAAACTAATAGAAAAATTAAAAATTAAATAATTATGGGATTAGACATGTATCTAACCAGGAAGACATATCTTGGTACACAATGGGAACACAGAGGTGTTACAGCAGAAATCACAGTAAAAAGTGAAGGTAAAACTGTTGATGTAGGTATAAATCCACATCGAATAGAAGAGATAACTGAATCGGCTATGTACTGGCGTAAAGCTAATCACATCCATAAATGGTTTGTAGAAAACGTACAAAATGGAGAAGATGACTGTGGCACATATCCCGTTTCATTAGATCAGCTCAAAGACTTAAGAGATCTTTGTGAAGAGGTCATTAACAAGAGAGATGAAGCTAGTGAACTGTTACCTACACAAGCAGGTTTCTTCTTTGGTACACAAGACTATGATGAATACTATTTTGAAGATATTATTGATACCTATAATGATCTTCGTAAAATTATAGATAATTATCCATCAGGGACATTATTCTACGTTGACTACTATTATTCATCTTCCTGGTAATGAGTTACGATAATTGGAAACTATCCAATCCACAAGACGATGGCTGGACCTCTGACGAGGTTACCAGCTGTTGTGGCGTGGAGCAGGAAGGAAGCGGAGCAAGTAATTGCTGTGACGCTAGATTCTGGGGACATACAGATATTTGTGGCAAGTGTAGAGAACACGCAGATGAATATATGATATGCACAGAATGCGAAGAAGACGATTCACAATATGAAATGATTAGTGAATACGAATACAATGAACGCAGACGAGAGGATGCACAAGAACATAATAGAGATGAGTAGTAGAAGACATTTGTACAGTAGACTAACAGAAGGTGAAATGCATGTATATGCAAAATGGCTGTTAGAAGAATGCAACGAACCGATAGATGAAATAGTTTGGCTATTACATCATTGTATGGTACAGGATGAAGAACATATAACTATACAAGTTAAACAAGTACTTGAGCATTTAAATGATAATATAAAAGAAAGATAATGATTAAAAATCCAAGAAAGTATTGGACTGACAAGGTAGATGACGTTCTTGTTGGTCGCACTATCGTAAAGATAGAATATATGCCTGAAGAAGAGGTTAAAGAATGGATGTGGTATAAAACACCAATCGTAATACATCTTGACGATGGAGGTATGCTTATACCCTCCATGGATGATGAAGGTAATGATGGTGGTGCTATACTTACAAACTATAAAAAACTAGGCACAATACCTGTAATATGAAAGATTACACAGAAGCTTACATATGGACAACAGCCAAAGGCGAAAAAATTCATGTAGACGACATGACTGAAACTCATGCGAAAAATACTCTTAAACTAATACTAAGAAAAATATATGAGTTTGAAAACAAACCAAAAGAAACTAATAGGCAAAAGCTTATTAGAGAAGCAAATGATCCTAATCGTAACCCATTTCAAGGCGAAATAGCTGCTGAACAATGGGATTATTATATGCTTGGTCAAGCAGATTACGATGAAATAAATGATCCTTTACCAATTAAACATTATTTATAATGAAAGTTAAATTATTGCAACGACAGGTTTTTTACAAAGTAGGTGTTATCGAAATAGATATACCTAATTTAGAAGAATCTGATTTTACTGGTGTACATCAATACCTTAGTGATCATCAAGATTTATGGGCTGATAAGCTAGCAGAAAATATGGACAAATGTCCATTAAATCACGGTTTTGGATTATGTGATCTGACTAATAGATGGTCAGACACAACAGAAGAAACTGAATACTTATACGAACTGCCTAACGGAAATGGAGGGCACATTTAATAATATTATGGATAACAATCAAAAGATTTTCGAAACATTGTACAACACTAACACAGCTTGGTCTGTACAAAAAGAACCGTTATTTACACAAGACGGAAAACAAACGCAGAGCTATGGTTTATTTAGATCTGATAATAACGCCTGGTTAAGTACTGTAGGTGAAAGATACGTTCCTATGCAGAACGCAGAACTAGCTGAAATTATGGTTAGAATACAACAGAGATTTGGTGGTGACATCAAAGGTAATGCTATGGGTAGAATTGCAGGTCAAAAAGTGTACTACCAACTATCATTAGAAGATTATAACATTAATGGCGACAAGTTAAAACGTCATATTACTTGTTTAAACTCGCATGATGGCTCACACTCTATAGGTTTTGGTTCTACCAACACGGTTATATCGTGTTCTAATACCTTTCACATGGCTATGAAAGACCTATCTAAGTTTAGGCATACTATGAGTGCATCGCAAAGATTACAGTTTGCTGTAGACGAGTTTGAAAAAGCCTTAATACTTGATGATAATCTTATGCTTACATACAAAGCGATGAATAGAGTTTCTGTAGATCAAACTATCATTGAAAGTGTTATGCAAAAGATATTTAAAGTTGATATGAATAGTAAGGTTAGTGATAACTCTACACGTAAGAAAAACCAAATTGAAAACTTTGGTAAAGCTATGTCGCATGAGCTTGCAGCAAAAGGCAATACCCTGTGGGGATTATTTAATGCTGTAACCTATTATACCAATCACATTGATAATAGAGGCGAAGAAAATCTTATGACAGGCTCTGGATACAAAAAGAACTTGATAGCTTTTAAAACCATTGAGAATCAGTTAATGGAAAAAGGAATGTTAATTAATTTACAAGAAGTATAATTATGAGTAATGAATGGCTAGATTACAATAATTCACAAAATGATTTATTGAAAAATGATCACAAAGTATACGTAGCAAGCTACGAAGAAACGCATGACGAATTTCAGTACAAAGACTATTTGTACGATATGATAAATGCATTAAAAGACATGGGTTGTAGTGTTTGGGACGTGGAAGTTCAAAACGCTGACTGGCGTGGACAAACGGGATATATGACATCAAGTGATCCTGAAAAGATAGCAGATGCATTGTTAATGCACAATGGACGTTGTCGCACAGATGTGTGGATGGATGGTGATGGACTTGCAGGAGTCTGTTACCACCATGACGCACCTACTGGATCTTGGTTTACAATTAAAATTAATGAAGAAGAAGATGAGTAAAATAGATGATTTATCAAACTATGTAACTGTTAATGGTTGGAAGTTTGAGTTAGTTAAACAAGACGTGGATGATATATTTTATCAATGCCGTGGTGCAATAGTGTACGATGACTATCACGATCAAGTACCAGAGCCAGAGCTTTGGGTAGCAGCAATGAAGCTAGAAACAATATTAACTAGAGATGGTTATAATGTAAACGCTGATCACAGCGAAAAAGGTTGGGTTGAAGTAACTGTAAATGTATAATTATGAAATACTATAAAATAGAAGACGATGCCTAATTGGTGTTGGAATAATTTAACAGTAATGTGCACAAAAGAACATGTTGCTGAACTACAAGATTTTGTAGAAAAATCCACAAACATTAAAGAAGCAGAGTTCTCTTTCGAGGGAACTTTGCCTCGAGGTGATCGTGAAGACTGGTATAACTGGTCTTTGGAAAACTGGGGCTGTAAATGGGATGCTTGTGAACCATACATAAATGAATCAGATTCACAATGTTTTTCAGTAAGCTTTGATTCAGCATGGGCACCGCCAACAGAATGGTTGCGTAATATTATGGATGACTATCCTAATCTTGAGTTTGAACTTGAATATGATGAGCCTGGCATGTGTTTTGCTGGTGTTTTAAATGTACATGGTGCAATAGGAAGATTTCATGATCATTATTTTGAAACAAATTCAGCATCACAATGTTGTCAAGCAAAAGTGTTTTGCGATGGTGAAGATGAATATACGCTTGAAGAAGGTAGTGAATGGCAATGCTCTGAATGCAAAAAAGAGTGTGAAACATTTATGATGAATGAAAGCGAAATCAAAAATAATGTTTAAATTTAACGTCCCAAATTTATGAAATGCACGATGAATTAATAACATATGAGCTAGAAACAGCTTTATTGTCTAAGCTTCTGATGTATCCTGAATTATATTATGAGAATGCACAGATGTTAAATGTGGGTATGTTTACAAACTTATTCCACAAAAAAGTTTATGATCAGTTTTTGGTGATGCAATCAGAGCAAAAAGATGTAGATTTAGTATCTATGTCTTCTGCTTTGAATTGCAATAGAGAGGAGAGAATAAGATTGTCTGCTATTTATACACACGAAAATACTTTTTATAATGTAAAATCCTGTATTGCAGAGCTTAATGCTTGCACACAGAAAAGAAACTTACAGCTTTTAATTACAGAAGCACACAATAAGTTTCAAAATCAAGAACCAATTGAAGACATTATAGCCTACATTAATAAGATGAATGCTAAAATAATGGTAGTTGAAGATACTGATGTTGCTAATATATCATCACAAATCAAAGACTTTTTAATTGACATTGATAAAAGAATATCATCAGAAGGTATTATTGGTGTAACTACTGGCTTTTCATCGTTGGATGATTTTACAGGCGGTTGGCAAGAAACAGATTTAGTTATAATAGGTGCAGCGTCATCTATGGGTAAAACTAGTCTTGCATTAAATCTTGCTTATAACGCTGTAAAAATAGCTAAACAGCCTGCACTAATATTTTCATATGAGATGTCTGTAAATCAACTTATAATGCGTCTAGTGGCGTTAGAATCAGAGATTCCTATAAGATGGATACAAAATGGACAGCTTAACGATGAAGACTTACGCAGAGTTCAACAAACTGCTAGCGAAATTATGGATAAATCCATATACATTGACGAGTGTAAACAAACGTCATTGAAATATTTATTATCTAAAACTAGACAGTATGTACATAGCTGCGGTGTTAAGCTTGTGTTTGTTGACTACTTACAACTTGTCACAGCGAGTGTCGGATCAAAAGGAACCAGAGAGCAAGAGGTCTCAAAAGTTGCTAGGGCACTCAAAAACCTTGCCAAAGAACTAAATATTACGATTATTGCATTGTCGCAATTAAATCGTGGTGTAGGTTATAGAGCTGAAAGCAAACCAACATTGTCAGACCTTAGAGAATCAGGTGAGATAGAACAAGCCGCAGATATTGTAGCTTTAGTTTACAGACCTGAATACTATGGTATAAACCAAGATGAAAATGGTGAATCTACACAAGGCAAAGCGCAAATAATATTTGCTAAAGGCCGTAACATAGGTGTGGGCACAGTTACACTAAATTTTATTAGTGAATTGACTAAATTTCAAGAGAAATCTTTAGATTTTTAGATTAATATTTGTATTTTTATACATGTCTGATAACACAAAACTAAGGAGAATAATAGCAGAAATTTCACATGATTTAGGACTAGATAAGAAGCTAGTAAGGCGTATACTTATATCAGTATTTCGCGAAATTGGCTTTGCAATTATATTGCGTGGTAGACCTGTTATGTTTAGAAAGTTCTTAAAAATCGTTTTTGCGATACGTGCTGGTAAAAAGATGCACGAAACATTTGATAAATATGAAACACGAAAGAAATGACAAAATTAAAAACAGTTAACATTAAAGGTAAAGAATACGTTGAGGTTAACGAAAGGATTAAACATTTTAGAGGTAACTACAAAGGATGGTGTTTAACATCTGACATTGTAGAACTTACAGATGATCGTTGTGTAATTAAAGCTACAATTTTTGATGACAACGGTAACATACGCGCCACAGGCCATGCGTATGAAAAAGAAGGCTCGTCCTTTATTAACAAAACAAGTTTTGTAGAAAATTGCGAAACATCAGCTTGGGGACGTGCATTGTCCAATCTTGGTATTGGCATAGATACGTCAGTAGCTTCTTATGAAGAGGTTGCAAATGCTATAAATCAACAAGCAGACAAGCCAAAAGCAAAACCAAAGCTTGATGAAGACAAATTTAACAATATGCTAAAAGCTATTGAAGCAGGAAAGGGCGATGCTGTAAAAGATAAGATGCCTAATTACGACATACCAGAACATATGTTGAAAGTATTAAATTCTAATTTAAAATCTAAATAATTATGAGTATAGAAGCATTTGATTTGGCAAGTTGCCAAGTAAAACCAAGTAAAGTTGTTGAGAATAAAAAGTACTTTAATGAAGGTGCGCATAGATGTCAAGTTTTATCTGTGTCAAACTCACAACAAAGACAGAACTATAATGGTGCGCCATATATAGAATTTGACGTTGTTAACGAACAAGGTGAGTATGGTAGAGCTAAGTTTTGGGCTGTACGTGATACAGATTCACCTAAGTCAAAAGAATGGAAAAAGAATACACTACACGAGTTTCTTACAAACTGTGGTGTATTAGATTTTTCTAATGACATAAACTCTATTAAAGCTTCAGTTGGAGCTTGGGTTAATATTTGTTTCACTTACGAAGAGTATATGACTCTTAAAGATGGTGAGCCTGTAAAAAGAAAGGCTGTAAGGTATAGATGGTCTAGCAAAGACGGAATGAAAATTAAGTACGATGCTAAATACAATAAACCTATTTCACCTAAAGATGAACAGGAGTTTGTTAATCTACATAAACCTAGTCAATCATCTGTAGTCATGCAAAGTGATGATGATGATAACTTGCCATTCTAAATATTTTAGTATTTTTGTGACGAACTCACAAGAATATGTCAATATTTATAGCAGGGAATGTGCCTTCCAGTAAAAATTCAAAACGATGGACGGGTAAGATGTTAATCAACTCGAAAACCGTTATGAAATATATCAAAGATACTAACCAACAGTACATTGACAATAGGGAGGTTTTTAAAGAAATGGTGGCAGGGAAGAAATTTCCTGTCACTATCTCTTTCACATTCATAAGAGGATCAAAACACAAATTTGATTATATTAATCCTGCGCAGACTGTACAAGATTTAATGGTAAAAAACAAATGGATAGAAGATGATAACTGTGAATTTATGATACCGCAGTTTGAACCTTATAGTTACGACAAACTCAATCCAGGAGTTATAATAAAAATTATATGAATACAATAGAAGATTTTTTAGATGCTTACATTGAAAGCAATAATCTCAATAAGCAAGAATTTACATCTAGCTCTCGAAGAAGAGAATTAGTAGATGCAAGAATGGTTTATTGTTCTGTTGCTCGTAAATGTGGTGACTTTACTTTAAAACAAATAGGTCAAAGCATTAACAGAGATCATGCTACAGCTTTGCACGCCATAAGAAATTATGATGTGTTGAGTGAAATGGACAAGGATCTAGTAAATAAATACAACAAGACTGTGGTATTATACAACATGTTGTTTTATACGCCAGACGCTAAGTCTAATGCACTTATGGATACTTTGTTTAGAAGCAATAGTAAACTAAGAAAACTAATTACTATTAGAAACTCTCGTATTGAAATACAAAACGAAGAGATTAAAGGTTTAAAAAATAAAATTAAATTAATTGTTAAAGAACTCACAAATGAATAGAACAAAAAACACTAAAAAGAAAATAAACGTAGATGGTAAAGATGTGAAAGTAGATTTATCTGTATATAAAGTACTTGAAAATTTATCAGAAGCATTAAAAGCGCATGAAATTGCGCTACTAACATGGGTACACAAAGTGTACAATGAAAAAGATAAGGCTGATCATAGCCCAGAAGAAAGCGCATTGTTTCAGTATTGCATGATGATACCTGACGCATTGAATATATTAAAACGAATGAACGACATAGATGAAGAAAATAGAAAGGAAGGATCTGATGACGGCTCAGATAAGATCGGAGCTACAGAAGATAACGGATCTGTTGATTAGTAAGAACAACTCTTACGGTAACTCAGCAACACAACCAGCCAATATCTTTTCAAAGGGTAACGCTGTTGATAGCATTTCTGCACGTATTGACGATAAGTTAATGCGAATTAAAAACAAAGGTATTAATCACAATACATTAGATACTGTCGATGATTTGATAGGTTATTTAGTATTGTTGAAAATAGCTTATTCCGAAAACGAAATAAAATAAGATATTTTGTATCTTTGTATTTCTTCTCGGACAGTTCTGTCCTTTGTGTATTCATAGTTGGTTGTCGAAGTCCCTGGTTCTCCAGGGATTTTGGCCTCTAACAACTTTTAACTATGGAACCTATAGAATATTGGCAAATAGATAAGATAGAATCTTTGTTACAACTCTGTCCTTATGATAATGACTACAGAGATAAAATAATGGATAACCTCCCAGAAACTAAAGAGGAGGCTAAATTATTATTAGACAAACTTTGGTTTGATCATATACCAAGAGATCCAAAAGATCAATTTGATAAAATGATTAAAATGAAAACATTAATCAAAATAGATTTTAAATACGAGTATGTTTGTGATGACTGTGGTGAAAACTGGATAAGTAGAACTAAAGATACATTATGTACATCTTGTTTAAGTCCAAATATTAAACAAATTACTGATGAATGAAAATGACGTAGACATAGCATTGTGCATTGCAATGTTTAGATGTTTTAACGAACAGCTGTATGCTCTTAAAGGCGTACATTCATCTTTGCTTAAAAAGAAATTTAATCATTTAGTTAAAGTTGCTAAGCAATATGATGATGAAATTGTAAAGCAAAGCAAACACGACGTTGAGGTCGATATTTTATACGACAAAATGATGGACATTATGGTCGAAATAAAACTACAAATATTAAAAGAAAATGAGTAAAAACACAATTGTATTTGAAGGCGGTATTGACGGCATTAGAACAATGGCTGACAATACTGTAAGAGTTAATATAGGCACACCTGAACTATCGCCTGATGTTGTAGGTCATATGTACTCTATGCTCAAACAGCCTGGATATGTAGTTATATCTACTATGCCTATTTCACAAAAACAAATAGACGCTGTAGAATCTGCTACTATAGATAGAGAGTTTGAAGAAAAAACACCATCGCAAAGATTGCGTAATGTGTTATACGTGCTTTGGGAACAACAACAACCTAAAGAAACTAATAGTGAAGGAATTACTACATACATAGATTTTGACCTATACTATAAACGTAAGATGAATGAGCTAATTACATTCATTAAAAATAAACTATCATGATAACAAAGGACACTAGGAAAACTTTTAAAATCAGAAATTCTGGTAGATCAACTGATTTTATTAGTCCTAGTTTCGGACACGGATGTTTGTATGATTGTAGTTATTGCTACATGAAAAGACACAAGCCTACTGGATTGAGTATTGCTACAAATTCTGAAGATATACTAACAAGTATAAACAACCATGCTTATTTTGCTTGCGTTGATAAACCAAATCAAACACATCCTAAATATATAACATACGATATAAGTTGTAATGAAGACTTTGCTTTACACGCTAAGTATCATGACTGGGAAGGTATATTTGATTTTTTCAAAGAACATCCTGTTGCTATGGGTAGTTTTGCTACTAAATATGTTAATCCTGATTTATGTACATATAATCCTGAAGGTAAAATACGCATAAGGTTTAGTTTAATGCCACAAAAAATGGCTGACATACACGAACCTAATACGTCTAAAATAATTGATCGTATCAAAGCTATTAACGCTTTTATAGATGCAGGATATGATGTACACGTAAACTTTAGTCCTGTTATTTTATATAAAGGATGGCTTGAAGACTACGAAGATCTTTTTGTTATGCTGGATAATTATGTAGAATATAAAGATGTTGTAAAAGCTGAGGTTATATTCTTGACACATAACGCCAAAAAACATATAACAAACCTTTCTAGACTTATTAATAGCGAGGATCATTTATGGGCGCCACAAATACAAGAAACAAAAACATCACAATATGGTGGTGAAAATATTAGATATAAACGAGATATAAAAAGTTTATGTATAAAATCTTTTGTAGATTTGCATGACCAAATAATACCTTGGAACACAATTAGATATATATTTTAATATGACTTATAAAGGAAGATTAACTGCTTACAGAAGATGGCTTGTTAAACAACTTAAAAAGGTTGATAAAGCTTTATTAGCTATAAACAATTCAAAATGAAAAAGACAACACACAAATTACTTAAACAAGCTCATATAATTATTAATGAAGCTACTGGTACAGACGTAAGTAAAACTTCTAGAGAAAACGCAAAGCGTGAAGCTAGAAAACTGTACAGAAAGATTAAGGATATTGATCCAAAAATTTACAATATTCTTGAGCCTGAAATTAATGAGTAGTTTAGTTGTTATTCAGCTTAGTTAACTTTAACATTATAGTTTAACTTGGCTTGCACACCGTTGTATTTACTCCAAACAAATGCAGAGGCTTTTTTAATGTTGCCTACATAGCCTTTCATATCATGCCATTCGTCTGTAGCTGACATAGATGATAAATTACGTACAGTAAGACCATTTAATTCTTCTACTGCTTGCATTTTATATGCTTTGTTTGTGTGTAAATGCCCACGGTGAACCTCAACATATTTTACCTCACTCCATATTTCTCTATATCTTTGAGAAACAATACCTGGTAAATCATTTAACTTAGGGCCATCGCCATGATCATTTATTATTAAACATTTACCATACATATAAGACTTCATCATAGAGTTACTATTATCTACAGTAACATTCTTATGTTCAGAATAGAACATTTCTAAAGCATCACCTATATGCATCATGGACTCTCTGTCGTGATTACCTGGAACTACACTAACATGTACATCTGCATACTCTACTAACATTTGTATACACTCTACTATCAACTTTCTCCCTGCTCTATACACTTCTATACCTTTGTCAGTATTGTATTGCGGTGTTCCTTTAGTAGTACTTACAATAGGCCAATCTCCATCAGAGTTTAAAAAGTCGTTACCTACTACAAATAATATTTGATTTATATAGTATCCACTAGCTCTCTTGACTAAATGGGTTAAGGCATCTATCATTCGTCCTCTTGCTATCTCTAAACTATATTCGTCTCCGTCTATACCTATTTTACCAAGATGTAAATCACAAGCATTAATTTCTAGTAAATGTGGATCATCATCTTTATAACTATCTGGTCTTAATATACTATGTGGCTTAGAATTAAAAAGAGGAACTAAGTCTTTAACTAGCTCCTCTCTTATTTTTTCTATGTTTAGTAAAGGATCAATCTTTTTTAACCAAGCCTTTGTTCTAAACATTGGTACTGTTATAGGTCTTTTAGCCTTATCAAAGCCTGTAACCTCATATGTACCAATATCATATCTTTCTACATACCATACTTCTGTATCTACTTTACAAGCCTTTAAAAGGTCATCTAGCGATTTAACTCTATTGCTATCTTCGCATGTAGCTATCGCTCCTGACTTGTTCTCTTCAAAGGATGTCTTTTCTTTAGATGTTGGTTTTAGTTTACCACGTAATCTTCTAGCTATACTACGTACTTTTTCGTAATTTGTATCAAATAGTATTGCTGTTTGATGATAGTCTTTGTTTAACTTTTCTGGATTAGATAATAAATATTCTTTTATTTGTTCATTAATCATTGGAATAATTTTTCATTCTCATATTTTGGTCCGTAGCCATGCTGTGATTTTAAGTCAACATTTTTGACTTTCAATTTATATTTATTTTTTCTTAGTTTTATTTTGTCTAATGCTTTATTTACTAACATAGCATTGTTAATTATCTCTTCTTCTGTCCAACCCTTAGCAAATACGTCTTTTGCTACATATTTAACTTTAGTTCTAGGCATTTCAAAAGTCCAATCTGTTATCCAAATTGGCAGTTTATTTTCGTATTCCATAATTTATTTTAATACAGTTACATCTAACTGACCTTGATCAGCTATTTTGTAAATATATAAATAAAATGGTTTACTACCAGAAATAATTTTTTGTGTAGTTCCAACTATCTCAGATAATGACAGCTGTTTAGGATTACTTGGTGCTGTACCAGCTTGCGCTAATAACATATTAGCTGCTAGATATACAGTATCTTTAGAATTTATTATAGTTTGATTTGGATACTTAGCTGTAATTGTTTTTATATCAACTCTTGAAAGTAATAAATTAAATGTAAGATTTTGTGTTGTATTACTATTTACAAACAAAATATCTCTTAAAGTACCATCAGTATTACTATCAAATACTTTTAAAAAACTACTACCTGTTTCTGTAGTATACAAAACATTTTTAAAAATATTAATACCACCACCTTGTGTATCTTCTGTATTTACTATAACTGTAGGTGTTTGTGGACTTAATACAGATGATGCCGTTGATTGATTAGGCGTGACTTGAGAGCCTTGTGTTTGTGGTGCTGGTCTTGAAGATGTTGTTACTTGTGAAGATACTGGTGAATAGGATGGCTTTGGAATAAAACGAGAACCCGATCTGTCAAGTTCTACTTCACTAATTTTACGAGTTCTATCTGTCTCGTATCTGCTTCTATTTTTTTCATATTCTGCCATCGTAATCTATATACTCTATTGTTACCTTCTCACCATTATCTATAGCCTTTGCAATTTTTGGATAAATTCGTCTATACGCATTGACACTTTTTCCAACAAATCCGTCTTTAATAATGGTATTGTTTTCTTGGGAATCTCCAACAATAAGACAGCCACTAGTATGTTCATCAGTATTTCCAGTATGTATAAGAATAAACTCAAAACCAGGCACGTCAACGATATGAAGCATACCGATGTGTATATCAGAATATTTTTTAGAGTATCTTTTATGAAATCCACCTTCCTTTCTTAATTCAATATTATAAATACCAGCAGGTATTCTTGTTTCACCTTTAACTTTTAAAACTCTTTTTTCGTCCTCTAAAGTATAACATAAAAACTGATTACCCAAATCATTAACCTCAAAAAGCAGACCGTTAGTAGAGTCTGCTTCTGAGTTATACCTTAATACTTTAAGTTTCATATTATGCGTCTAGCGCATCGCAAAGTAAAAACTGCGCTTTTTGAGGAGCTGTTGCAGCATCTAAATCCAAATTATTAGAAGCATCTCCTGCACCATCAATATTTACTGGTGAAAAGAATCCTTCTCCTGGTTTTAAGTCTGCAATAATATCACCGTCAGGTTTAACAGATATAGCGTAGTCTGTATCTACATTTTTAACAAAAGTATAAAGTCTATCTTTATTTGTTAAATTAGCTAAGTTTATTCGATCATCACCCGTGCCTACTAAAACCTCACCTGTAGTTAAAGATTCTCCTGTAGTATGAGATTGTGATATAAAACTAGGATTAAAAGAAAATACAATACTACCGTTTTGATCTGTTAATGTAAAAGATCCTGATACCTGTACGTTTAGTGCTTGTGTCGCCATTTTATATAATTTTTAAAATTATGCTGCTGAATCTATTTCTACAGCAAAATATTCAACTGTTACAACTCCTGTGTTTGCACGAGCTGTTGTTGCTCCTGCTCCTCTAATAATAGTAAATAAAAATTCACCTGGCTCTAAAACGCCAATAACATCATTATCACTAGATGCACCATCATATACTGTTACGTAATTAGTATCATCCATGTTTTTATCGTAAATTATTTTAACATAACCAAGAGAAGACATAATTGTTGCTTCTGAACCTGTTGGTACATCAATACGTCCTGATGAAATTTGATCAACTCCAGTAATATTTAACGAGAAATTAGAAGACTGGGCTTGACTATATCCTGTGCCAGATGAAGCCGTTATATTTAAACTACCATTAA
>Ga0181422_1000176_pt1 | contig 20366 bp, 11 predicted proteins | sample 45SPOviralmetaG_FD_130147 | JGI IMG/M metagenome (GOLD analysis project Ga0181422, IMG submission 130147) | Marine viral communities from the oligotrophic San Pedro Time Series (SPOT) site, San Pedro Channel, CA, USA - 45 SPOT_SRF_2013-07-18 | ecosystem: Environmental > Aquatic > Marine > Strait...
GATTCCCAGCCTGCAGTGACCACGATGTCATCACCGTCATGAAAGTGAGGTAAACCCAGCAACATCATCGCCGCTTTGACCAATCCATGCTGGTGCAACGCCCATCCCTCTGGGAGGGTTTCTTCCATGACGGGCTCCTCAAAGCGAACGTGTGGACCAGGATAGGTTGCCGATTCGAGAGGTGGGAGTGATTCTGGCTCCAACTCGTCCATCATTTGCGAGCGCCATCCTGTCGCTCCACCGGTCAGACGCAGTTGTCGGTCGCTTGGCAGGGGACGAGCACCATGGGGCGCGTCCTGCTGGACCCCAAACGGTTCGATGATGCCCGATTCGAGTTGCGTGAGAAGCGCAGGCAACCATTCGATGGGGAGGTCCTTGAACCACGGATTGTGGGGGGGAGGCAAGGATGCCGCATAAGTTCGAGAACAGGCGAGGGCTTGAGCCCATGTGAGGTCGCATTGGCGGAGTTGTTCATGCCAATCACAACGAACCCAAAATTGAGCATGCGGGTCTTCGGCCTCTTCTGAGGGAAGTCCTGGACATCCGGCAGGCCACGTTGAGCGAGATTGACCAAGATGTTGCAGGAACGCCGACACTTCTTCTTCGGTCGCCAAACGGTCCAGCATATCGCTGGCCCACCAGTCCATGGTGTAGCCTGCAGGCACCAAACGCTTGTTGTTCTCCATGAATTCACCGTAGCCAATGACAAGCTCGCCGTTGTCCCAAACCTGTTTGACCTCAGTGCGGAGTGAAACGTACGCAGCGGGCTCGTCGACCCGTAGGAACCGGCCATCGTTCAGAACCACCCAAGGACCTTCTGCCTCATCGCAAGGAGTGATGGCGCACGCTTTACCTGGCCGTTCAATTTTCATTTGAGTCCCGATGGTAATGAAATCATCCAGCGCCAGCATGGAAGCGGTGTTGGTGGAGGCGGCTGCAAGTCCGGAAGGGCGAGCTCGGCCGTACCGCAAACGGAAGCCTCCGGGTTCAAGTGGCCCACCAAAGACAGGGCGCCCTGCAATGATGTCCTTCATGAACTTGGTAATGGGAGGGATTTGTTGAGTCTTGAACGCCGATTCACCACCGCTTTCATCTTCTTTTCCGCGCGCTGCAAATTTGGCGATAAAGTCCCATCCTGGAACACTCAGGCGTTCGGTATGCTTCTGGATTTTTGGTGCTTTGAGGCACATTCCCTCACCAATGACCAAGAGTACACCACCTCGGATTCTTGCTTCGTCGATGTTTCGTACATTGCCATATCCCGCACATTCGATGCGTTCCGTGGATTCGCCGTTGATCATCACGGGACAGGCTCGAACGATTTCATCAATTTCCTCTGGTGAGGGGCGGTACTGCAAGTTGCCACGGTAGAGGCCAAATTCTTCCTTTACCCGCTCCACTTCAGGGTCCGTGGGTTGGTAGTGGCCGATGTTCAGTTCCCGCCGAATCATGTCCGCAATCAAGACGGCCAAGGCTTGAGCTGTTCCACCAGCGGCTCGAATGGGTCCCGCAAAATGCACCGATACAAATTGTGAGCCATCAATGTTGTTGAGGAGGCGCACTTCGCTGATTCCCTCCAACGGGGCGACCAAAACGGCTTCAGTCAACACAGCAAGTCCCACGCGAAGACCAACATCAATGGATTTCTCAAGATCGTACCCTGCGTCACGAAAACCCCTGGAAACCGATTGAGCGATGATGATGGAGGTGGTTTCACGATCGTGCTCGTCCAAAAGAACCCGGATGTCGTCGGCCACCTCGTAACCGTCCAGATGTTCGATCAAGAGTTTTTCAGTCCGTCCGGCCAAATCCGAGGCACGGGGGATTTCGACCCTGTTTTTGTGGTCCAAGCCTTGCTGTCGGGCCTGTTCTGCGATGCGATATGCATCATCTGCGCGTTCGTCAAGCCATTGGTGGTAGGCGACCATCTCTCGTTCCAAACGCTCAACATCGAGGCCAATAAGGGGGTTTTTTTCCCCCAAATCCACCTTCTGCTCAGACGCGGCCATCTTCACTCGGATGCTGTTCATGGCGACCCTTTATCATCAACACGGTGAACTTTGATGGCCGTCCACAGGACGGAGAAGGAAAGTTCATGTCATGGGGGCCAAGGAAGGAGGCATGGGCGTTCACGACTCGGTTCGCAATCACGCTGACTGGCCAAGGCTCGCTCGGCTAACCCACGATTTGGCTTTCCTGGACGGTGGGTCAGACACCGCCTTCACGCTGGCCAGTGGCCGACAATCAAGATGGTTCTTCGATACGAAACCGGTCATGATGCACCCAGAGGCTGCTTCCATCATGGGCGAACTTCTGAACCAGCGCATACACGCCATGGGCGCTACGTTGGTCGGAGGGTTGGAACTTGGTGCCGTGCCACTCACAGCCATTGTCATTGCCTCGCCCAAGGCAGATGAGGCCCTTCGAGGCTTCATGGTTCGGAAATCCCCGAAGGGTCGAGGGGGACGCAAAACCAACAATCCACCTGGCATTGAAGGAACTTCGCTCGAGGGAGGTGGCGATGTCGTCATCGTCGAAGACGTAACCACCACAGGGGGTTCATCCATTCTCGCCGTTGAGCGAATCCACAAGGACACCGAATGCAATGTGATCGGTGTCATCAGCATCCTCGACCGTGAAGAAGGCGCAGAAGCCGCTTTTGCAGCGGCGGGCATTGCGTTTGAATCGCTCATGACTCGAACGGACATCGTAGGATTGTGAGGTGGTCATTTGCACCACGCCCTACGACCCATCGACGCCAACACAGAGGGGTTGGTCGAGTTGGCAAAAGACGCGACTGCCCCGGAAGGTTTGCTGTTTCACCACGCCAACGAGGGGCGGCCGTTGGCCACACCCTGGCAGATTGCAGCCCTGCGCGCCCAAATGGTGAGCCAACACGAACTCCCTCCAGGCTACGTGTTGGATTGTGCTTGCGGAAGTGGCATCCAGCTCGCCGCTTACGGAGCCGCACTCCAGCGCCCTGTTCTTGGCGTTGAACTGGCCCCGGAACGAGCGCAGGCAAGCGCCGTCAATGTTCGAACCGTTGCCCACCACACTCGCAACAGCGATGAGGCTTGGTACCTTGCCAGCCGCATCGTTTCGGGCGACGGGACGGACCCGAAAGGCGTGATTGCAACACTTCCCGATAAAGAGGTCGAAGTGGCGTTTCTTCACTTAGATCCCGCTCGGCCACGCAACAGCCGAACCCATGCATTGGATGAGATGCAACCCCCTCTGGACCTTGTTCTGTCATCGTGGGCTCCTTATTTCGGGAAAAAAAACCACCCGCCTTCCCTTCTTCTCGACCTCTCTCCTCGGTTGACGGGAGCTCAAAGAATCGAGGTTGAATCCATCGTTGATGGAGTCTGGCCGAACATCGCCCGAACGTGGGAGTGGACTTCGCGGGGCCGCGGCCGAGTTGACCGATTAGCTCTGTGGCTCGGAGGGGTTGCGGACGAACACGCTGCGCGCCGATTCGTTCGAGTACCGGCTTCCTTGGCTGACGCCCCCATTGTTCTGAGGAGTGAGGGCCTCCAATCCCCACCAGAAGTTCGCTACCACCCTCCAAAGCGAGGCGAACAAGTCAGCATTCTTGATGCGGCATTGATGGAGAGCGGGCTGATGGGAGAATGGCTTCACCGCGTTGCACCCTCACAACAAGGGCGCTGGGCCGCCGTGGAAGGGCGTCGTCCACAACTCCACCATGACCATCCGCTTCAATTGGGACCGGAAGATCAAGGATTGGTTCAAGCAACAGGAAAGGTTGTCGAATTGCTGAAATTTTCGCTCGATGAAACGACCGTTGACCAACTGGTCAGTTTGTCACTTGAGCACCGTTTGGCCTCAGTGAAATTGCGTTTTGATATCGACCCGGCGCTGCAACCAAAAATGCAGGGCTCGCTCGACCGACAACTCAAGCGACGCCATGGCGACCGGGAAGGTTTTGTGGCCCAGCATCCACACGGTGACCTTCTCTTGCTGTGCGTTTGTCCGAACGAAGCAGAACCATCCCCCCCGGTTTGAGCGGTTTTCACGGCTCAGTGGCGCGAATGTCATCATCGCGGTCTTGATATATGGGAGGTTGGTCGGAGGGATGCGTGACACTGTGGTGTTACGATAAGGTGAAACATATGGCGCGACCAAAGGATGAGGACCTTGGTGATGACTTTTCATACATTCTACGTATGGCAGATACGGACATGGACGGCTTGAAGCCTCTGGCCACGGCCCTTACATCGGTCAAGGGCGTCGGTGCCCGAACCGCTGTTCAAATCTGCAAAAACACCGGCTTTGACCCCTATTCGCTCGCTGGTCTCCTCGACACCGACCAACAAGAGCAACTCCGTCTCGCCATTGAATCCTACGCCGAGAGTGTGCCCCTCTGGATGCTCAACCGACAACGAGATTTGGAAACAGGCAACGAAATCCACCTGACCGGACAACAAGTCCGATTCTCTCTTCAAGACGACATTAACCGACTTCGAACCATGAAGTGCTACCGTGGTGTTCGCCACGCATCCGGCAACAAAGTTCGTGGACAGCGCGGCCGATCAAATGGACGTGGCGGCCTCACCTTGGGTGTTAGCCGAAAGAAGGCATGAGGAGGAATTTAGATGGGAGAGCCAAAGTTTTCACGACCCAAGTACGACACACCTTCCCACCCCTGGAAGGCTGACCGAATTGAGGAAGAGCACGCCATTCAAGGCAATCACGGTCTCAAGAACATGAAGGAGATTTGGAAGGCCAAGTCCCAACTTCGACGGCATCGACGCCAAGCCATGCGACTCATTGGAAACATCGACACCACCGAAGGCCATGGAAAGCGAGAGCGAGATGATTTGCTTCGCTCCCTCCACCACAAAGGACTCATCGAGTCCGATGCTGACCTCGGCGACATTCTCTCACTCAACACCGAAGACGTGCTCAACCGACGGCTCCAGGCCCAGGTCTACTACAAGGGATTGGCTTGCACCATGAAGCAGGCTCGCCAACTTGTAACGCACGGACAAATCTGCATCGGCGAGCAAAAAATTACCATTCCATCCTATTCAGTCAGCCGGGACGAAGAAGGAGAACTTCGCTACCACCCTGCTTCCCCGCTGAACGACCCAAACCATCCTATCCGACAGGCCATTGAAGGCGTTCGTGAAGCTGCATCCTACGAGGAAGACGAAGTTGATCCTGAAGCAACACCCGAATTCGCTGAAGAAGTGCGCGAAGCTGGTGAAGCCTCAACCGAAGCCATTGAAGGAGGTGCTGAGTGATGTCCCGCAAAGCCATCGTCAACATCTTCAGTTCGTACAACAACATTCTCATGACCGCCACCGACTTGACCGGCGCTGAGACCATCACCACCTGCAACGGTGGCGAGGTTGTCAAGGCTGGCAAGGACAAGGGTGGACAATTTGCAGCAACCCGTTCCGCTGAGCGCTTGGCTGATGCCCTCAAAGAAAAAGAGTTCAACGAACTCATCGTCAAGTACCGTGCCCCAGGTGGCAACCTGTCCAACAACACCGGCCCGGGAGCCCAAGCAGCCATTCGAGCGCTCACCCGTGCCGGCATGACCATCACCCGAATCGAAGATGTTACCCCCATCGCCCACGACGGCACCAAAAAGAAGGGCGGACGACGCGGACGACGAGTCTGATCCAAGGAGATGAACACAGATGAAGACCGAGATTGTTGAAGGATGGCCCCAAGGCCACGAAATTCGTATTCTAATCAGCGAAACCGACGCATCCCAAGTAAATGCGATTCGCCGAGCCTTGATGGCCGATGTACCAAAGTTGGCCATCACTCGGGTTGACTTCTCTCAAGGTGTCAATCAGGACAACAAGGGCGAGGTTGTTGAATCCGTCAACGTGCTCCCTGACGAGGTACTGGCCCACCGCTTGGCCATGATCCCCATCCCTACCGCCCTTGACGAAGGCTTGGTCTTCCCAAACGAGTGCGCTAACTGCATGGACGTTGTGGAGAAGGACAAAGGATGCCCTATGTGCCAAGTCCTGTACACACTTTCCGCTCGCGGACCTTCATCGGACTCCGATGAAGAACTCAAAACCGTGTACGCTGGAGACATCACCACCATCTCTGACCCCGTCTTTGACATCCGTGATGAGCACAAGCAAATCCCACTCACCGTCCTTTCCAAGGGGCAATTCCTCGAATTTTACGCCTTTGCGGTCCTCGGCCGTGGCCGAGACCACGCCAAATGGTCGCCTGTAGCTGCTGTTGGCTTCCGCCCGCACCGTGTGGCCGTGCTCAACAAGCCAAAGAAGGCGAGCGTGCTCTTTGACCTCGGCCTCACCACAACCGACGGAAAGGCCATTGATTCGAAACTCTTCGGCAAAGACAAGAAAATCACCAATGTCAACCACGTGATGGACCTTGAAGATGCGCTTCACCAAGTTGGAGAAGGTACCGGTCGAGAAAACGCCTTTGACGACGCCATCACCCTCGAAACCGTTGACGGGGCCTATGTATTCACGTACGAAACCGACGGCAGTCTTGACCCGGTCTCGGCCTTCAACCTGGCGCTTGACGAACTGAAGAACCGATTCAGTGCCCTGAGTGAGGACTTGTCCTCTGCTCTTGCCTGAGGCTCTGAGCGCGGGATTCATCAGCCTGCACCCTTTCGCTTCGAAGGATGACACCCGTCACACAGCGATGCGGTGGACACATCACCCTCCTCTTTACCGTCGACAAGGCCAGTACCTTGATGCGGAGTCAAGGCAGCAAAGGAGCTGGCTTTTCGATTCATCATGGGGTTGAGGCCACCGGCACCATGCGCCACCGTCCACTGCCTACTGAAGCTAAAATGAGCGGTGTTGTTCCCGACCAACGAATCACAAAACCTCCTCCCTCGCCGTCCGATGTTTCAGTCCGAGACATCAACGGCGAACATATCGAGAACGTGGACATCTACCTTGACTTCATCCAAGCCTGTTATGACGCCACCCTTCTGCGTGTCGATGAATCAATCCGTTTGGAGGTGGTCTTGGAATGCCCGCGGAGTCAAGGCTTCGGCATGTCAGCTGCTGGCCTGATTGCAACGGGGAGGGTCATTCATGCCTTGACCGGACGTGGAAGGTTGGCTCAGTACCTCAAAATCGCCCATCGAATAGAACGGTCCCATGGCGCTGGCCTTGGAGATGTACTCGGAGCTTCAGTTGGAGGGGTTGAACTTCGTCTTTCTCCTGGTGCCCCGGGGTGGCCTGGGCAAGCGGTGAGTTTCAGTACAGACGCCCCTGTGTTGCTGGCTTGGAATCCACTTGAAGAACGTCACACCTCTACCTACATCGATGACCCAGCCTGGCAACGCTCCATCACCGTTGCTGGTGAGGCATGCGTTGATGTCCTTTCAAGCGGCGATTGGGCGTCAGAACAATGGCCAAACTTGCTTCTCCAATCAAGGATCTTTGCCACCAATTCAGGCATGCTCGAAGAAGAGGAACGCGCCCACATCTACCACAGCGTGCTGCAGGCCGTTCTGCAAGGCGGCTGGCAATCGAACATGGCCGTCCGCTTGTGCATGCTTGGAAGTTCAGTTGCAGTCCTTCCAAGAAACATCGAAAGCGAGGTGAGCATCGAGGCCTTGGAAGCGTTGGCGGAAACGATTCGAGGGCAGGGCTTTGCCTGCCTCATCACCTCAATTTCGCCCCTCAATCATCTGGATTGAGACGAGAAAGATCAATCGGACTCGCATCAAGCATCAAGACGCCGGGGAGAAACAAATTTTCTGAAAAGCCATGGCGGAACATGATAGCTCCACTGCCCCATTCTTCGATGTACCGATTCATTTGCTTCTTCATCTTCTTGCGCTGGAATTCAACATCCGCTCCGTAGAAGTGTTTGGCGTCAATCCAAGCCACGGGTTGGTCGTTGATGTACACGTGATCGAGAAAGAGGAGGTCCGGTGTTCGTACCGGCCGACCCAGCAGTTTTGATTGTTCACGGACCATTTCCGGTTGACGGCGTAGCCGAATGCCTTGCTCTTCAAACCAATCAGCGAGGATGTCCTCGAACAAATCGGCTTTGACTTGCGTTTCAGATTGATCCACGCTGGAAACTCGGTCAATGGCTTCGGCTGCCTCAAATTCATCTTGTTCACGTTGTTTCATGCTTGAAGGATTTCGAAGGCTCTCTTTGATGCGTTTCTTGGACCACCCCATGGCCTCAAGCACCACGCGAAAGATGTTGACGGGTGGGAAATCGTATTTCTTAGAGAGGTCAACGATTGATGTCCCAGAACGGTAGTGGCGAGCCAGTTCTCTTGCTTTGGACTTGAGTTTGTGATGGGAGTAGACCGTTTTTTGCTGCAAAAGAGCCGAGCGAAGTGAGAGTGCTTGGTCCAAATTCATCGCTTCTCCCTCGAGCGACGAGGCGATGTCATCAACTCGGTCATCCTCAAGCCAACCAAAGTCCCCTCGCTTCACGACCATTGAGGCTACGCGTTCTTCGGCTTTCAGAGGCACCGGCTCAGGTTTCCAAGAGAGCCGAAACGTTCTGGGCGGTTCCATATCCTCGGGAAAGGCCATTGGCCGGGGATTCCGGTCGAACCGCTGTTCAGCCTCGTTGTTCATCGATTTAATTTCGGAAGAGAAGCGTTGGATTTGTTGCTCCTTCCTAGGACCGCCATACCGCCGTTTTGAAGATGAACCGCCTCGTTGTTGTTGATGCCGGCGCGGCCGAGGCGAATCACCCATGCCGTTCCCTTTTGGGCGACACTCAATGAAGGCTCCCCCCAAGGTGGAGGTTTCTTTCACGAGGGGTTCTTATGCGAGGCCATCTTGGTAAACTCATGGGTATGAACAACATCATCACGGCCTTTGTCGTGGGAATGTTGGCGTTGGTCCCGTTTTCAATCGCCAGCATGGATGGTGAGATGACACAGATTCAGCAACCAACCGTGATGCTCACCACGGAAGAAAACGCAAGCGGGTGGATGGCAAGCGCCGGTGGATCGAGTTACGAACGCGTCCGCGCCATGGTCCCTCTAGCAGACGGGAGCATGATGGTCGGTGGAATGTTTGAACAAACCATTGATTTTGATGGCGATGTTGTCGGGTTCTCAAGCAACGACTCCACCTTTGGAATTGATTTCTTCCTCGGATGGATCGACACTAACGGAACATGGACGGACACCCTCTCGGGCACGAGTACCGGCCTGGATGGCATTGAGACCATGGAGAAACTCAGCAGTGGAAACATCATCATCGCTGGCACCTATTGTGCCATGACCAAAGGCGATCCATGCAACATGACTTTGGGTGATCTTGAACCCATCAGCAAATCGGCTGATGACCACGAAAACGCTGTTTTCCTTGCCTCCATCACTCCCGTCGGGGAATGGTTGTGGGCCACCACCTACTCCAACCCCTACCAAATGTCCGTGATTGACATGATGATTACAACAAACGACGAAATTCACCTGGCATTGCTTCACCGCGATTCATTGACCTCCGGAGATGACCTTGCGCCAGGAAGTCTTTCAGAGGATTCGGTGGCCATTTTAGTCTTGGACAACGCTGGAAACCACCTCCACATGCACACGGTTTTCTCAAGCCAAAACCTTGACGACTCAGGTACACTTTGTTCGGATTACAACGGTCAAACCTATTTCACCACCTCCTATGTTGAATGGATCAACCTCGGCGAACATGCGCTGACCAGTTTTGGTGGATCTCACATCGCCGTAGGCCAGTACAATGCTGACGGCTGGGTTTGGGCCACGGGAGCCGGTGGGACAGGAGATGCCAACGTTGCGGATTGCGATGGGCGGTATGGCGGTGGCATCGCTCTTGTTGGTGATTTTCTGCAAAACATGACATTTGGCGAAGTTTCCCTAAGTCCTTCGGTTTGGGTTGATTTCTACGAGGCACATATCTCCTCGGATGGTACTTGGATTCATGCGACCGGTTTTGGTGGCAATGGAGCTGAACATGCCATCGCCATACACCTTACTGAACAGGGCGACTCCATCATTCTCGGCAAATCCACTGGCACCTTTGCCTTGGGAGAATACACCCTGACCGATATCGATGGGCTGAACGATGGAAACCATCATGACGTCTTCCTCGGCCAAAGGCAAGCCAACCATTCGTGGGATTGGGCCTTGTCAGCAGGTGGGCAAGGAGATGACATCCCCAATGCATTGGCCATGAGTGCCTTGGGCTCACCGGTTATCTCATTCATTTCCAATGGCGACGGTTTCTATGGCGCTCATTCCTTTGACCAGCGAGATCAATACGATATGGGTCTCTGGCTGTACGAAACCGACCTCGACCTTGACGGCGTCCTCGACGGAGTTGACAACTGTCCAAAACTTGCCAACAACGACCAAACCAACCTTGACGGTGATTCATTCGGAGATGTTTGCGACCAGGATGTTGATGGCGATGGCGTTTTGGACGAAGTAGACGAGTGCCCGAGCGGTGATGTAGGGTGGATTGCCAATGCCATCTCTGACCATGACGGCGATGGATGCAGGGACATAACGGAAGACATGGACGACGATGAAGATGGAATTTTCGATGAATACGACCTCTGTCCGAAGGGACCGAATGGCTGGGTTTCAACTGAAGAAAACGACATTGAGTCGGATGGATGTTCTGACGAAGACAACGACGGAGACGGATTCGTTGACCAAGCAGATAACTGCCCCGCTGTTGCCAATCCAACGCAAGCTGACTTGGACAACGACGGCCTGGGTGATGCTTGCGACCTTGACAAAGACGGTGATGGAGTTCCCATCCCAGACGACAATTGCCCCAACGATATTCAGCCGTGGATCTCGTTCAGTTGGAGCGATTACGACAGCGATGGTTGCTTGGACGAGACCATGGACGACGACGATGACGATGATTCAGTTCTTGATATCAACGATGCTTGCCCACTTGGTGAGAAAAATTGGGGAGACAATGCTTCCATGTTTGACAACGATGCTGATGGTTGCCACGACGACCTTGAAGACCAAGATGATGATAATGACGGCATCAAAGACCCCATCGACCGGTGCCCAAGAGGGTTAATCGGTTCTGCTCAACCTGGACAAGACAACGATGCCGACGGGTGCATTGATGCCGTGGAGGACGATGATGACGACCAAGACGGAGTCCTCGATCCTTTGGACCGATGCCCAAACACCGACAGTGAACAGCAGGCGTCTTTGAATGGATGCAGCCCATACCAGCTCGACGATGACCAAGATGGCGTAGTCAACGCCTATGACTTCTGCCTTGATTCCTCCATTGGAACCACGGTTGACGAGCGTGGCTGTGAACCAACGAGCATCAAACCATCCAGTGACGCCGACAGCGATGGGATGAGCATGCCCACCATGCTCTTTTTACTCGCTGGAGCGGTCATTGTCTATGCCGTATACAGCAACATGCAACGACCAGGCCCCCCTCTGCCCAAGACACCAACGACGTTTGAGGTGCCCCCAGCACGACCCGTGATGGATGAAGAAGCGTGATCAAGCGTAAACAACCGCCGGCGAAAGCGGCATGGCCGAGGTTGAACGGCCCGTTGTGTCCTCTTCACTTTCTCCAACGACCACGCTGACGCGCTCGAGATCCAATTCCACAGCGATGAAGGCATGCGCTGCTGAGAGAACACTTGCTTCGTCCAGAGAGGATACGATGACTTCCTTTGATGAATCGTCCCACTTGAACACTTGAGGGAGCATTTTCTTGCCCCAGAACCCCATCATTTCGCCTTTGCGTTCGCCTTGAGCCATTGGGAGCTCTTGCAGAAGAGGAATGAATTTCTTTGGATGACCTCCTTCTCCAATGAAGGACAACGCTGCTTTTGCCATGGTTCGCTTCCAAGCCGGACTCACCACAAACGTGGCTTCGACGGCTGGTGCTCCGAGATGGCGTTCGGCGACAACGCGGACCTTTCGAGCTTGTTCGAGGACATCCCGGACGTATTGCTCTGCTGAGAGTGAGAGGTGTTGTTCTGCTGTAAGTGGTGAGGGTGGATTCATCAAACTGCCTGACACGAGGCCAGTGGTTGAGGGGAGGTTGGCCCACCATTCTTCGGCGAGATGTGGGGTGGAAACCGAAACCATCTGAGCCCAGTGGGGCAGCCAACGTTCGGCTACCTCCAAATTCTGTCCACCCCGTCGCACGTACCAGTTGATGTCTTTGATGATCTCATAATGAGAAATCTCAACCGCACGACGCAAGTCATATTCGTCCATTGCTTGGCAAAAAGAATGAATCCTTTGCGTGAAGCGTGCGTCCATCCATTCGTCCATTGGTGAGGTCTGCGCCGACCATCCCATGAGTTGCTCGGGCATGGACCGCATTTGCACCATGACGCGGTGATTGGCGGAAAGGGCGGTGTCCGACCAATCCATACCAGCGGTTGGGTTGGCGGCGAAGAGGATGAACAAGCGAACCGTGTCTGCGCCGTACAATTCAATCATTTCTTCGGGAGAAACTGTGTTTCCAAGCGACTTGCTCATCTTCGCCGAACGGGAGCCGAGTTGATCTCCACAATGAGGACAGGGGCTTCCTTCGTAGGACGTGGCAAGGGTGATGCCGCACGATTGGCAGAAAGGCGCAGATTTGTTCACCATGCCTTGGCAGAGGAGTTCATTGAAAGGTTCGTTCGCACTCGTCAATCCGAGGTCTCGAAGGGCCTTGGTCATGAAGCGCGCGTAAATGAGGTGCATCTGAGCGTGCTCAATACCCCCACAGTAGAAATCCACCTGCATCCAGTGGTCGGCGATTTGCTTGGCAAAGGGTTCGTCGTCGTTGAGAGCATCGGTGTACCGTAGGAAATACCACGATGAATCCATGAACGTGTCCATTGTATCGGTTTCTCGACGGGATTCTGCCCCACATTTTGGACAATCCACCTTCAGAAATTCTTCCGATGTCCCTAAAGGATTACCTTGCCCAAACACAATGTCTCGAGGCAGTTCAACAGGGAGATCCTCTTCGGGAACGGGTACAGCTCCGCACTTATCACAGTGAATAACAGGAATAGGAGTGCCCCAATACCGTTGACGGGAAATTAACCAGGGTCGAATCTTCCAGTTGACGGTTCGATGGCCTCGGCCGGCTTGCTCGAGGGCCTTGCAAATCGCATCTTTTGCCTCGTCGCCATGCAACCCATCGAAACCCTCAATCGGGCTGTTCACCATCCAACCAAGGTCAGTTTCGGCTTTGGCCATCGGAGCTGAAGCGTCCCCTTTCTCCGTCATGACGAGCACACGTTTGATGGGTATCTCGTATTTCTGAGCGAAATCAAAATCGCGCTCATCGTGGGCTGGAACGGCCATTACAGCGCCTGTTCCGTAGGTGGCAATCACGAAGTTTCCAAACCAAATGGGAACACGTTGACCGGTCAAGGGATGAACGGCAAAACGGCCTGAAAAGACTCCTTTCTTTTTGTTCATGTTTTTGATTCGGTCGAACTCCGTTGTCACTGAAACTTCGTCATAGAGTTCCTTCCAAGGCGCTTCATGTTCGGTACCGCTCACCAGGGACTCCGCAAGGGGATGCTCGGGGGCGAGGGTGACAAAGGTAGAACCAAAAAGGGTGTCTGGCCGAGTGGTGTAGACTTCTATGTCATCGTCGCTTCCCTCGATACCGAAGAGGATGTTGGCTCCCTCTGAGCGACCCAACCAGTCCCGTTGGAGCGCCTTTACGTGCTCAGGGAATCCGATGTCATCGAGCCCGTCGAGCAATTCTTGCCCGTAGGCTGGGAGATTGAGGAACCATTGACTCATTTCTTTTTGCGATACGGGGCCATTGCAGCGCCAGCAACGTCCAGCCTTGACTTGTTCATTGGCCAAAACCGTGGTGCACGAAGTGCACCAGTTCACCGGGGCGAATTCCCGTGTGGCGAGACCGTTTTCCATAAATTTCGTGAAAAACCACTGGTTCCACTTGTAGTACCGAGGGTCGTGGCTCTTCAGCGTACGGCGCCAGTCATAGGAGAAGCCCATGCGCTTGATTTGTTGCGTGATTGAAGCCATGTTTCGCTCAGTGATGTCGTGGGGGTGACCTCCCTCCGACATAGCGGCGTTTTCGGCTGGCATTCCAAAGGAGTCGAAGCCCATCGGGTAAAGGACGTCAAAACCCAACAACCGCTTGAACCGAGCGACGGCATCGCCGATTGAATAATTTCGAACATGCCCCATGTGCATTTTCCCAGACGGATAGGGATACATTTCCAAACAGTAGAACTTCGGGCGATCTTGGTGGATGTCGGCGTGAAAGAATTCCGCTTCGTCCCATTTTTGCTGCCAACCGACTTCGTCCACTGGCTTCGTTTCGGCAGACATTGAGCATCACCGTCCACTGGACAAAAGGTTCCACTCCACAACATGCTATGAAATCCACGCCTCAAACGGCAGGTTCTGCTTGAATCCTCAAGCCATATCGTCATGGGAGAAGTCATCGTTCGTTTCGAGCAAAAATACCGCTTCTCTGGTCAATTTGTATCGGTTTTTGACGCCCATCTTCCGGCGTTCAACCAATCCGTATTTCTGGAGCGTTCGAAGGTGATGAGAGATCAATTGCTGGCTTTTCTCAAGGCGCTTCGCCAATTCGGCCTGTGTTGGGAATTGGCCCAAGCCGCCATCGTGGTCGAGCAGGTTGAGAATTTTCCCTTGGAGGCTGTTGGGGTCCGGTGAAAGCAAAGGCACGGGAAGGTCTTCCTCAAGTGTGTCGGGGTGGAGTTTGTTGGTCAGCGGATAGAACCGAACAAGGCGCCCGTCATTCTTTCGCCAAACGTGTTCTTCAGCTTCTAGCACGCGCAAGTGGTGAGTGATTTGGCCGTTGCTCATCTCCAAGGCACTCATCAGGGCACGGAAATGGCATCCTGGGTTGGCCGTCAAGTACCCCATCAGTCGACCTCGTTGGTACCTTCCATCGGTGGTTTCATGCGTTTTGCCAATCAGTCCAAGGAACCACAAACCTGCAGCGGTTGCTGGAAGGCGCAATCCTTCGTTGGTGAACGCTGCGACAACGAACAACGACAGAAGCGAAGCGGACACAATCACGGTGACCAATGGGGCTGCAGAGGTTGGTTCAACGATGACTTCCGCTGGCAGGTCAGGGACAACGGTGCTGGCTTCGTCATCAACCGTATTGGGCGCTTCCATGCGGACTTCGACGACCTCAACCGAAGGAGCGAGGTAGTCACCGCAGGCGGGGGAAGCAGCCGCTGTTTGAACAATGTAAACGCCCTGAAGTTCTGAGGTCGGGCGCCACGAAGGCAAAGTTCTGGCGTTTGAAAGAAGGTGAGTTGACCCCTCGTGGTCCAACATGTAGCAGGTCCCGTCTTCGGTGAGAAGACCAACCCAAGTCCCAACGATTTCAAATTGCTCCGGAGCTTGAATTGACTCACCATCATCTTCGGCCTCACCGAAGTCGGTGGGCCAAGCCAAAGGCAGCGAGACAGAGGAGGTGGACGTGGAGAGTACAGTTATTTTCAACGTGTAAAAACCGTCGGGGAGAATGGGTGTTCCGTCTTGGACCATGCGCACATCGAGGGCGTCAAATTGTAACGGTTCAGAAGCGTCAGGCAATAGGATTTTTCGGCCGTCATAGGCGTCGCAGAGGGTTTGGTAGGCGTGGACAATTTCATCGCTCTGGTCGAGGAAAGCGATTTCAAACGTGCAAGGTTGAGCCATTCGAAGATGGTACGGCTCAGCACTGTGGACAATGGACTCAATGCGAAGCGTTTGTTCATCTTGCCACGTGAGGGAAGCATCCAGCGTGGCGATGTCATCATCGACACAAGGATTGGTCTCGCTGGAATGGAAGCGGACGTCTTTGCTGGTGGTTAGGCCGTGCTCGGGGACCTCAGCCACGATTGTATAGACGCCTGGCCCGACGCGGCAGCCGTTCATGTCAAAGAAGTTCCATTGAGGAAGGGACAACCGCTCCGGTTCGTCGGAGTTCACGGTCAACTCCAAGTCAATGTCCAAGCACGTTTTCTCAGCAAGGCTATCGTACACAAGCTCACCGAGGTCATCAACAATCCACATCTCTGCTTTGCATGATGAGGTGAACTCGACCAGAGCAGATTCGGCCACAGGGCTCAGGAGTACTTCGCTAACCAAGGTTTCACCTGGACCGTAAGCAGGCAATTCATTGCCGCTCAAATCGAGTTCCATTGAGAGGGCTGAGGGTGCCGCAGCGCTTCCTTCGCCGGTTGAAACAAACGACAGGGCCTCGCCGGGTGTAGCGATGGAAACAGCGGATGTCGGGCTCGCCGTGAATTGTTCAACCAAGATTACCTCGCCGGGCATCAAGGTGTTGACTTCTCCCGAACACGAAGCGCCCAGGCGGTGAACGCTGTCCACTGAAATTTCAAAATGACAAGAATCAACGGAGGACAAATCGACGCTCTGCTCAGTTGGGTTGTGAAGGTTCACCATGTAGAGCAAGGGACCGGTAGATGTGGTACGCTGGGTTGTTTCGACATCGAACACAAGCGAATCTGGAAGTTGTACTGGAGTTTGTATGGTTGTCATCACGGTATGAGAAAATCCTGCAGAGTGGAGGAGTTCCACGCTGTAGGTTCCACTTTCTAGCCATGCTCCATCCGCATCCTTCATCGACCATTCCATCAACGGGAAATCAAGACGTTCCCCCGCAAAGAGGTCCAGTCCTTGTTCCCGATCAGGACAAGAAGACGAACCATTGACGACCATCACGTTTGATGCGTTGTAGACGTTAAGAACAAAGGGGCATGCTGGGTTGACCAAGAGTGAGGTTTCAGGGCCGTTGTTCACTAAACTTGGTGCAAGAAGGAGGGGGTTTCCTGGCTCATACCATGGTTCGTCCGGAACCTCTTGAACCTCAACCAAAAGGGCGACTTCGCCTTGGTCGGCCGAAACCAAACCGATGAAGAGCGAGGTCACAAACAACCCCACTATCACCAACATTCGGCCTGACGGCTTCTCGCCCATGGGAAAACATGGGCCGTTCCCCTTTGAAAGGTAAGCGGTGCAAAGCATGCGTGAGGCTTCACAGATTTTCAAGGTCCATCATGGTTGGAATGGCTGCGTCCTGAGCGGCTTGTTGTTCCATCTCGAATTGTTTCCATTCGGGTAAGCCTTCGGTACCTTCCCAGCCAAGGGCGCGGGCCTCAGCGTAGTTACCCTCTGCGAGGTAGTGTTGAATCCATGCTTGGCGGCGCTCATCTTCCTCGGCAACGGAGGCATGGGCGAGTTGGTCTTCTCGTTTGGCGGCAACCGCCTTGCGCTTGCCTGCGGCTCGAGCGACTTGAGCAACAACGATCAAGGCAAGCAAGAAGATAATGACGCCAGCCATGACTTGGAGGGTCCCGTTCTCGCCACTCAAGAGTGAAGAGGATTCACCGCCATCGTTTGATTGGAGATTCGGGTCGGAGGTGATGCTGCATTGCGCCGTGCTGCGGGAACCTTGCGAGACCTCGGGGTCCCACGGGCACGGGTCTGCATCGTCGGAGACCCCATCGCCATCAGCGTCAGGGCAACCAAATTCGTCGTTTGCAGTGGACGCCCCCGGAACCTTGGGGCAGGCATCCGGCTGGTAGGCTCCGGCCACGGCGTTATCGCCAAATCCATCGGCATCGAAGTCGTTCCATTGTGAAACACGCAGCGGGAAGTTGTCAACGCGGTTGGAACTGCTTTGATTGTCGCCCCACCCATCGCCATCAATGTCCGACCATTGGCTTGCAATTTCCGGGAAGGCATCGCCTCGTTGCTCCCTGAGGGTAATGAACAGTCCAAGGTTTTCGTCGTCAGCTACAGTGGTGTTTTCCCAAAGGTAATTGTCACCCCATCCATCACCGTCAAAGTCGGCCCATTGCTCCTGGTCCTCAGGGAAAAGGTCGTCGACGTCAGCGTACCCGTCAAGGTCTGCATCGGGACAACCATGCCGGCCTTCTTCGAAGGATTTGCCAAACACATCGACGCAATCATCGCCACTTGGGACATTGGTGTTGTCGCCAAATCCATCACCATCGGAGTCGGCCCACTGGAACGGATCACTGGGGAAGGCATCCAACGGGTCAGTGACGCCGTCAAGGTCGGAGTCAGGACAGCCCCGGCTGAGTTCAGCCTGGGATTCACCGTAATCAAGAGGACACAAATCACCAAGGTTTCCATCGGTGTTGTCGCCGTAGCCATCCCCGTCTTCATCGCTCCACTGTGTGGAATCTGAAGGGAAGGAATCGCCGTTGTTGCCGCCCGGGTTGTCCCCGTAGCCATCACCGTCGCTGTCCTTCCACTGACTGGTGTCGTCGGGGAAGGCGTCGGGGTTGTTACCGCTGGCGTTGTCGCCTCGGTTGTCGCCGTCGCGGTCGGACCATTGGGTTGCGTCATCGGGGAACGGGTCACCCGCATTGGAATAACCATCGCCATCTCGGTCAGAGCACCCAATTCGGTCAATCGTGGATGAACCCTGGTTGTTCGGGCAATCGTCGGGTTGGTTGCCCTCTGGATTGCTGCCAAAGCCGTCGTTGTCCTCATCACACCACTGTGTCGGGTCGTCAGGGAAGGCGTCAGCTCCGAAACAATCGGTGGTACTGGCCCATCCCGGCGAGGGGTCAGAATACCCGTCAGAATCGGCATCGGGGCAGCCAAGACGGTCATATTGAGAATCGCCCCAAGAATTCGGGCAGGCATCGGCTCGGTCGCTGTTGGGGTTATCGCCAATCCAGTCGCCATCGGTGTCGATTTGCTGTGTGCGGTCGAGCGGGAAAACATCGGGTTGATTGGCCGAGGGAAGGAGAAGCCCTGGCCACGTGGCGGAGCGGTTTGTATTCCAAGAAGCGTTTTCGTAATTATCACCGTATCCATCGCCATCGGTATCGTTCCATTGTGTTGGATCGTTCGGGAAGGCGTCGCCGGATTGATTCATGTGGAGTTGGTATTCATCGAGGTCAAACAGATAGTTGTCGCCGTATCCGTCTTCGTCTGCGTCAACCCACTGGTCCGAATTGGTTGGAGCCCAGTCGCCTTCGTCAGACCAACCATCACCATCGCCGTCGACGCACCCATAGCGGTCTTCGGTGGACGTGCCTGCCGTGTTAGGGCAGGCATCCGGTTGGTATGCAGGGGCTGGGTTGTCGCCAAAGCCGTCGCCATCGGTATCGTCCCATTGGGTTCCTTCGGAGGGGAACGCATCCACAACGCCGTCGCCTTGGTCCGTGGTGTTGTAACCATCGTTGTCCTCGTCGATGTCAGCGTACCAATAGTACACGCCCTCGTCGTTTCGACCGTGGGCGGTCACGATGTGGGATGAGTCAGGGCTCCAAGTTGCGCCGTACACCGTTCCGCAATTGTTGTTGTTGCCGGAACTGCAACTTCCTGGGCGAGGTCCGCTGAAGGAATCCACTTGATTGCCGGTGTCCGAGTGGTAGACCCGCGCTGTGGCACCATCGGCTCCATACCAATACATACCTGCGATGACCTGAGAGCCATCGGATGAAAAAGTGGTTGAGGCGCACGAAGTGGAGGTTGTCTTCTGCCACACCAAACTCCACGAACCGCTGACGTAGCGGTACATATCGAAGCTCGCTGAGGAACCTTCCCATCCACCGCACATGGAAATGTAGTTGCCGTCGGGCGACCATGCAATGGCGTTGACAGAGGATGGAGGATTGGAGAACGTCCACGTAGCGGCGCCCGATGAGGTGTTGACGACATAGATGTCGCCGTTTCCTGCCAACGCAATGTGTTGCCCATCAGGAGAATAGGCAAGGTCGTAAAACCGGTCTTCACCGTTGGGGTTGAGGGCGTACAATTCTTGGCCCGTTATGACATCAATCACCGTGACCTCGCCGTTGGTTCCGCCGTTTCCAGACCGACCAATGGCTACGGCGACACGTGAACTATCGGGAGAGAATTCAACTGCGTTCACCTGGTCGCCGCTTCCAACATCAACGCTGATGGCTCCGTGTACGGATGAGAGGTTTGAGCTGTAGAAGAGGTTGATGGTGTCATCGTTCAGTGCTGCAGCGACATAGTTGCCGTCAGGCGAAAAATCAACCCCGTTGACATCGGTGCCTGCGTTGGATGAACGAAGGTTTGTCCACGTGCTTGCGTTCCAAATTCGTACGAAACCATCCTCGGAACCCGTGACGATGAACTCACCGCTTGGCGAGTAATCCACGGCGTAGTAATCATCGCTGGAGCTGGTGGTGAACTCGTTTTGGAAATTGGGATTTCCAATGGCCCATGCGTCGTTGAAGTCGGAGGTCCCGTCTCCGTCTCGGTCAGGGCACCCATCTCGGTCAACGGTCGAATCGCCCGCTGCCCAGGGGCAATCATCGGCGCTATCTTGGACTCCATCGCCGTCCGAATCAGCGGCTTGTGCGGCGAGGCTGGTCACCGAAACCAGAAACAAGAA
>Ga0181422_1000177_pt1 | contig 20343 bp, 21 predicted proteins | sample 45SPOviralmetaG_FD_130147 | JGI IMG/M metagenome (GOLD analysis project Ga0181422, IMG submission 130147) | Marine viral communities from the oligotrophic San Pedro Time Series (SPOT) site, San Pedro Channel, CA, USA - 45 SPOT_SRF_2013-07-18 | ecosystem: Environmental > Aquatic > Marine > Strait...
AAACCCCCACAGTGTGCCTCGCAATATTATTGCGACACACTTTAAGTCAGGGATCAAGTCTCTAAAGGTTTTAAAAAAGGTACTAGATTTTAAATAAAAAAAAAGTAGCATTAGTAATAGCAGTGGAGATTTTTGACATATGAAAAAAAAGAAGAATAAGAAGGTTACAAAGCCTCAAGTAAGCGTGATGAGTGTTTTATTAGGTGATCTACCAGATAGGTCTCCTGTGGTACAAAATTCAGGAAAAAACCTAGTATCTGATCGTAGTGTCGCTAGAGTTAATGACTATCTCAAGGGTAATCAAAAAGATGACGCATGAACACGATAACGATTCCGTATAAGCCTAGAGAATTACAACAACAAGTTCATAAGAATTTAAAAAGATTTAATGTATTAGTCTGTCATAGACGTTTTGGTAAGACAGTGCTGACAGTCAATGAGCTGATTAAGAAGTGCTTACAATGTCCTCTACCAAGACCTCGGTATTATTATATAGCACCGACATACAGCATGGCGAAAAGAATAGCTTGGGATTATCTCAAGTATTACACATCTGTTTTGCCTAATATGGATTATCACGAGACCGAACTAAGAGCTGAACTCCCTAATGGAGGCAGAATACAATTACTCGGTTGTGAACGACCACAAACCCTCAAAGGACTTTATATCGATGGTGTTGTATTAGATGAGGTAGCTCAGATGCCACCAAAAATGTGGACTGAAGTAATACGACCAGCACTATCGGATAGAGAGGGTTTTATGATTGCGATTGGTACGCCTCAAGGACATAACTCTTTCTTTGATTTGTATAATCATGGTATGCACAATGATGGTTGGTACGCTACGAAGTTTAAAGCATCAGAGACAAAGGTTGTTAAAGAAGAAGAATTAGCTGAAGCAAAAAAATTAATGCCTCCTGAAATTTACGAGGCAGAATATGAATGTAGTTTTGAAAGCTCTGCAATCGGAGCTATCTATTCACAAGGTCTTAATAAGGCAGACGAAGATGATAGAGTAACATCTGTACCTTATGATCCTACGTTAAAGGTATCTACCTTTTGGGATTTAGGAATGGCAGATAAAACTGCTATATGGTTTGTTCAACAAAAAGGAACTGCAATACACCTTATTGATTATTTTGACGATAGTGGCGAGTCATTAGAATACTATGCTTCTATCCTACAAGATCGAGGATATGTGTACGACACACACTACCTTCCTCATGACGCCAATGTCCGAGAAATCGGAACAGGTAAATCACGAGTAGAGATCGCACAGAGTTTAGGTCTATCGACCAGTATTGTACCCAAGATGAGTATAGACGATGGAATTAACGCAGTCAGAATGACATTATCACGATGTTGGTTTGACTTTGAAAAGACAAAAGAAGGATTAGATGCCCTAAGACAATATCGTTGGGCAGTCAATGACAGAGGAGAAAGCAAGAATAGACCACAGCACGATTGGACATCGCATAGTGCTGACGCATTTCGCTATTTATGTACTGGATTACAGGAAACGAAAAACTGGTCATCGCAGATTAACTATCCGAAGCTAGGAATTGTATAATGAAATTAACAAAAGAAAGATTAAAAGCACTTATATCGCAAGAGATTACAAACTCTCTTGGTTTTTATGGGGGTGAGTTATCTTCGCAACGTAAAAATGCACTAAAATTTTACTTAGGAGAGCCTCTCGGTAACGAAGTAGAAGGTCAATCACAAGTCAGATCACAAGATGTACTAGAAGTTGTCGAAAGCATACTACCAAGTATGATGAGAATCTTTACACAGGGAGAAAGTATCGTCAGATTTGAACCTCAAAAACCTGAAGATGTAGAATATGCTGAACAATCATCAGATTACATCAATCATATCTTTAACAAAGACAATAATGGCTACCAAATCTTGCATACAATGTTCAAAGATGCCCTTATTTCTAAAAATGGCTTTGTCAAATACTACTGGAAAACAGATAAAGAGCAAAAACAAGAGTCGTATGAAAATTTAACCACTGCTGAGTACCAAGCAATACTTGCAGATCCTGAAGTAGAGGTTGTAGAGGTTGAAGATACTGATAATGAACTCGATATTGCTGGACAAGACTTTACGGAACAGACTTATAACGTCACTGTCAAGCGTGTGAAAGAATATGGTCGTGTTTGCATTGAGAATGTAGCACCTGAAAGTATTTTAGTAAGTAAAACAGCAAACAGTTTAGATGATTGTAACTTTATTGGACAACGAGTTTTTAAAACAAGATCAGAATTAATCAGTATGGGTTTTGACAAGAAGATTGTCAATGAACTACCTGTAGCTGATGAAGAAATTTATAACACAGAGGCTGTTACAAGAAGATCGTATGACGATGAGACAATGCCTCAAGAATATCAAAACATTGATCCTTTACTGACACGAGTATCAGTCATTGATTGCTACATGAAGTGTGATTATGATAACGATGGAATTGCAGAATTAAGACACATTGTAGTGGGTGGATCAGCACCCAATGCTTATCACATCTTAGAGAATGAACCCATAGAGCAAATACCTTTTGCGATGGTAACTGCTATCCCTATGCCCCATAGGTTTTATGGTTTATCGATCTATGATTTAATTGGCGATGTGCAAGAGATTAAGACTACCCTTTTAAGGCAAACTCTTAATAACGCCTATCTACAAAACAATGCTCGTACTGTTGTAGTAGATGGACAAGCAAACATTGACGATCTCCTTACTTCCAGAGCTGGGGGGATAGTACGAGTCAAGTCTCCCAATGCAGTCACCCCCCTAGCTTCCCCTAACTTTATGAGTCAAGGATTAGCGATGTTAGACAAAGTAGATAATATTCGTGAGTCACGATCAGGTGTATCAAAAGTTCAAATGGGATTAGATGCCGATCAAATCAATAAATCACATACAACTGCAAGTAGTACCAATGTGATGATGAACGCATCAACACAACGAATAGAACTCTATGCAAGAAATTTTAGTGAAGGTATCAAAAGAATGTTTCAAGGTATCTTGACATTAGTTTGTAAGTACCAAGATCAAGAAAGAATAATTAAATTACGCAATAAATTTGTACCGATGAACCCTCGAGAGTGGGTAGATCGTTACAATGCAACAGTACAAGTTGGACTCGGTACAGGTTCACAAGATCAACGACTCGAAGTATTAGGTCGTGTTTTGGCAGTACAAGAAAAACTAATCGGTGCTGGTGGTATGGGTATTGTCGATCCTCAAAAGATTTATAACACTCTAGAGAAATATTTAGAAAATGCTGGGTACAAAGATGCAAGTCAATTCTTTAACAATCCTCAAGTTAATCCTCCTAAACCACAACCCAAACAACCTGATCCAGCAATACAACTAGCTCAAGCAGATTTACAAAGACAACAAGCAAAAGATAAAGCAGAATTACAACTCAAAGCACAAAAGTTAGAACTCGATCAACAAAAATTAGCATCACAATTAATTAAAGAAGATGACGCTAAAGATACACAAAAAGAAAAACTAGCAACACAAATATTACAGCAAGGAATTAAAAGATAATGGCAACCCCTAATATGCCTTCTTCGGCACAAGATATTATTAATAACTTTTTATCAGGTGGATATGCAAGTGAAGCACAAGCTAACCCCTACAGAGTAGATGTCGATCCTTTCAAGTTACCTGATCCTGTAGATAGCAGTGGTGAAGATAGTAAATCACCTACAGATCCTTGTCCTGAAGGTTATATTTATGATCCAGTAATTAAAAGCTGTGTTCCTATTGATGAATCAGAACAATCAAGTGATGGCAATAATGAAACACCTACTGCTGATGAATTAAGGTACAATCAAATGAAAAGAGATAATAGTACCATTTTTGGTGCTTCTAATACATTAGATGATTACCTTATAGATACAAGAGGTAGTGATGATATTTTATTAAGATTTGATCCATCTATAGGTTCTCCACCACCAATATTTGGTTTGGGTTTGCTTGATACATTATTTGGTGGAGATAAAAGACGAGAAGATAAATTTAATGAAGCCATGCAAACATATACAGATGCTGGTTATGCAAAAAAACGAAACGATGGAACATTTCAAGTTTATAATCCTCAACAATATTACAACACAGTCAAAGATAATTTATTAGGTAATTCACAAGTTACATTAAGTGGAGGATATTCAGGAATACCACAATCTGTAAGCGTAACACAAAGTCCTTTAACTGTAGAACAGGCTGTTGAAAGCGTAATGAACCCAACACCTCAAAGTGGAACATCTGAAGGATCACCAATAGCTGAAGATTTGACTGGAGGTTTATTAGGTACTTCCCCTTTAACAACTGTAGATTCACAAGGTAATAGAAAAAGAAATGATGCTGTTTACAGATCCAATGTTGCTAAGAACATAGAACGTAACAAACGAAACTTTGGAAACAGTAGGTTTAAAGAAGGGTTTGGCTTTACAGGTGGCAGATAGTGAAATTAAAAGAAGCCAACAAGCCAAAGACATATTAGAAAACCCTATCTTTGTAGAAGCAGTACAAAAAGTTAGAACAGAGTTACACACTGAGTGGTTAAACTCTGACACAAAAGATTCAGAACAACGAGAGAACATCTTTGTCATGAGAAGAATGTTAGAAGTTGTCTTGATGCAAATACAATCAGTTATGGAAACAGGCAAGATTGTAAAAAAATAACAGGAGAAATATAAATGGCAGAACAACCAGTAATGGATTCTGTAACAGAAACTCCCAGTGAATCTGTTGCACCAACGCCCAAACCTCTTAATTCACAAGGAGAGGTAGCTGATGCCCTGAAGAACTTACTTAATACGGAAGCCTCTAAGACTCAGGAAACAGCAAGTGAAGAATCAACAAAAGATGTAAGCGACTCGGAAACGAATATCGAAGATGCTTTTGACGATGATGAACTAATCGATCAAATTGAAGATGAACAACCATCTGAAAGTAATCAGGAACTTTATAGAGTTGTTGTCGATGGACAAGAACAAGAAGTCACCCTTGATGAACTCACGAAAGGTTATTCTCGACAAAGTGATTATACTCGTAAAACCGAAAAACTATCGCAAGATAGAAAAAGTGTAGAAGAATTGAAAAATGAATACACTAGGCAAAACGAGGAGGCTAAAATCAAAAGAGATCAATACGAAAAGCAAATACAAGTATTGTCTGAACAATTAAAACAAAGTGAACCTAGTAGAGTAGATTTAGATAGGCTTTATGAAGATGATCCAGCCGAGTATGTTCGTGTAAAAGCTGAACAAGATCGCAGAAAAGAATTATTGGAAAAAGCTAGTCAAGAGCAAGAAAGAATACAAGCTGAAAAACAAGAGGAGCAAGGTAAACAATACAATGCTTATCTTGAACAGCAAAAAAATCTTCTTGCACAAAAACTACCTATTTATGCTGACAAAGAAAAGGGTGCAGAGTTTACAAAGAATTTAATAAACTACGCCAAAGACATTGGTTACACAGACCAAGAAATAAATATGTTAGTAGATCATAGATCCGTTATTATGTTAGCCAATGCTTATCGTTACGATAAGTTAAAGAAAGCTAACCTGAAAAATAAAAAAGTAACAAAGGTATCTAAGGTCGTCAGTTCATCTAGTGGTAAAATTCAAGACGATAATGAAGTTGCAAAACGATTGAAATCTAAAAAAGCAAATCTTAGAAAGACAGGAAAAGTAAATGATGCTGTTTCTGTTTTACAAGAATTGTATTCTCAATAACAACAACATAGAAAGGAATAAGTAATGGCACAACCAACCAATACTTTTGATACCTATGATGGTGCAAACTCTATAAGAGAAGATTTAGCTGATGTAATTTACAATATTTCACCGACTGAAACTCCTTTTATGAGCAACGCATCAAAAGGTACAGCAACAAACACACTTTACGAATGGCAGACAGACTCACTAGCTGACGCTGGTGCAAATGCACAAATCGAAGGTGACGACTACACAGGCGATGCAAGAACAGCAACTGTAAGACTTAACAACCAAACACAAATCTCTGCAAAATCAGTAACGATTTCTGGTACTGACGATGCAGTAGATAACGCTGGTATGTCCACACAGATGGCTTATCAACTTGCAAAGATGGGTAAAGAGATCAAGCGAGACATGGAAAGAGCATTAGTAGGAATCGAAAATGCAAAAGTCGCTGGTAACGCAACAACTGCAAGGGAAACTGCTTCTGTTGGAACATGGTATGGTGGTAACAAACCAGGTACATCATCATCTGCTGGTAACTTCTCAACTAATGGTTCACCATCAGCAACTCCTGCTGGTACAGGTGCAACAGCTATCGCTGGTGGTACTAACAGAACTTACACAGAGGCACTATTAAAAGCTGGTCTTTTAAAAGCCTTTGAATTAGGTGGAGAGCCTGAGACAGTAATGATGTCACCATCACACAAGCAACTAGCTTCAGCCTTTACTGGAGTTGCAACGAAATACAAAGATGCGAGTGACAGAGTATCAATCGGTACTACTGACATTTATGTATCTGATTTCGGTGAGGTAGCTTTCGTACCAAACAGACATCAAAATGCAAACAGAGTAGATATCCTACAAATGGATATGTGGTCAGTGGACTTCCTAAGACCATTCCAAACTACTGATCTTGCAAAGACTGGTGACTCTGACAAGAAGTTACTCTTAGCTGAGTATGCTTTATGTGCAAAAGCACCAAATGCAAACTATGGTATCTTTAACCTAACTGCATAATTATTTATCTTGGGGGGTGTTTCATGCACCCCCTTTACTTATAGAGAGGAACAAATGGCAATATTCACAAACAAAAAACATACATCAAAGTTGTTTAAGATTGTAGAAAACGCAAAGAAATCAGACCAAATGATTTCTAAGGGTGATGGTAAGAAACAATCTAAACAAACATCAATGGGTGATCGTAAATACGATCCAATGTTAAGCATTTCAGGTAATCAAGGTTTATCCATGAAAGATACTGTAGATGCGATGATAGCTAAAGCAATAAAGTAATGGCAAAAATATTCTCACTAAACGATTCTAACGATCAGTCATCAGTAAAAACTAATCTTATTGTTGATGAAGCTGAGAATAAAATACATATTGAAAACTATCAAGATCCAGCAACGATAAAAGAAATATTAGATGCTAATAAAGTAGCACAAAACGAAGGTGCATATAAAGCAAAAGCATTTGAGAATGAAAAAGGGTATCGTGTAGCTAGACTACCTAACATTGTAGTTCATCAATTAGCGAAACAAGGCATCTTAAATTATAATGGAAAAGTTTTAGATAAAACTAGATTTTTTCGTTGGTTAAATGACTCTGATAACAAACATTTTAGAATATATACAGGTAACTTATAATGGCATTAGACACATACTCCAATCTCAAAACTACTATTGCAAACTACCTTAATAGAAGTGATCTCACTGCATACTTAGGTGACTTCATTACTTTAACTGAGGCTAGACTCAATAGAGAGTTACGAGTAAGAGAAATGGTAAACACTGATACATCAATTACGACAGTTGCTGGTACACAAAGTTATGCACTACCGACAGGTTATGTAGAGGCTACAACAGTTATTTATCAGAGCAATCCTTATTGCACATTAAAATTTATAAACAACAGTGATTTTTACAACAAGTATAATGTCAGTCAAAGTAGAGGCAAACCTACATATTTTACTATTCTCGGTACAAATATTCTTTTAGGTGTAGCTCCTGACTCAGCAACAACCTTACAAATAAATTATTATAAAAGTTTATCTGCATTATCAGATGACAATACAACAAATACAATATTAACAAACTATCCTGAATTGTACTTATATGGTTCACTAGCAGAGTCTGCACCATTTATTATGCAAGACGAAAGGATAAATACTTGGGCATCTCTGTATAAAGAAGCATTAAAAAATGCTAATGAAACTTCTTCAAGAGGATCAACTACATCTTCTCCTTTACAGATGTCCACACCACAGGTGGTGTAGATGATTGAGTTTGGCGATTTACAAGCTGACTTACCTACTTACGAAAACTCAGGTGCTTTAGTAGTTGATAATGTTTTACCTCTAGCTAAAGGTTATAAAAGCCTAGCTGGTTTTCAGGCACTAAGTGGTACTGGTTTAACAAGTAGTGCATTAGGTTTATTTACAAGTTTCAGTGCTAGTGGTTCTACAAACTATGCTGGTGATGCTACAAAATTATATCAGATGGACTCCTCTCTAGTCTTTCAAGATAAAAGCAAAGCTGGTGGGTACAATAACTCTACTACAGAGAACGCTAGAGACTTTTGGGCATTTACACAATTTGGCTCAAATATTATTGCTACTAACTTTGCAGACAACATACAAAAGTTTGAAGAAGGTGTAGATAGTGCCTTTAGTGATTTAGTATCATTAAAAGCTAAATACATCGCAGTGATTAGAGACTTTGTAGTGTCTGGTTACACAACAGAAAGTTCAACAACTTACAATCAACGAGTTAAATGGTCAGGTATTAATGATAGTTCTACATGGACACCTAGCCAAGCAACACAATCAGGTTTCCAAGATATTGTAGGATCGCATGGTAATATTCAAGCCATCGTAGGTGGTGAGAGTGCTGGTGTGATCTTTATGGAGAAAGCTATCTACAGAATGGAATATGTAGGTACTCCCTTAATATTTCAGTTTAACAAAATAGCAGATAACATTGGAGCATTTGCACCCAAGTCTGTTGCTTCTTACGGAAACATGGTTTTCTTTTTAGCACAAGATGGTTTTTACAAACTTACTGGTGGACAACAATTAGCACCGATAGGTAATGGTAAAGTCGATAACTTCTTCTTTGACGATCTATCTTCTAACCTTGATGGTATTACATCTGCTGTCGATCCCAACAATAGTATTGTTGTATGGTCGTATCGTGGATCAGGAGCTACAGGAACTACAAATAATAAATTATTAATTTATAACTATGCTGTCGATAAATGGAGTACAGGTAGCGATCAAGACTTAGAGTTTATTGCTAGTGCATCACAAGAAGCATTTACCACATTAGAAAGTTTAGATGTATTAGGTGACTTAGATAACTTACCTAGATCACTAGACTCTTACTTCTATAGAGAAGGTATTGTTGGTCTAGCTGGTTTTAACTCTGATAATAAGTTTGGAAAGTTTATTGCAAACAGTCTCTCAGCTACAGTTGATACGACAGAGTTTGAGGGTGCTAAAGGTAAAAGAGCAACATTAATTAATTGCAGACCTATTGTTGATGGCACAACAAACACATCTGTAACTATCACACCTATTACGAGGCAATCACAACTTGACACCACAACAACTGGCAGTGCTGTTAGCACTAATGATACTGGCACTTGTCCTCTACGGAGTACATCTCGATATCATCGCATTAGGGTAAGTGTGACAGGTAACTTTAACACCATGTCAGGTGTAGATATAGAAGCGAGACCTGAAGGTGGCAGATAATCAGTTTCCTCAAGTTCCGTTATCGATACCAGATACAGGACAACACTTACGATTAGTTTCGACATCATTGAATAATACGATCAATGGTAAACTTAATAGTACAGGAACAATAATATTAACTGCTAGTGCTACATCGACTACCTTAACAGATGCTCGTATTGGTGGTAATTCTGTGATACTGTTTATGCCAACAACTACAAATGGTAGAACAGCATTAAATACACTTCATGTTTCTGCAAGATCGAATGGTAGTGCAACACTAACTCATGCAAGTTCAGGAAACACAGACCAAAACTTATCATACTGTGTCATTGGATAATGTCGTCACTAGAGTACCTAGTGAAGATGTTGAATTTATATGGAGTCAAGTATCTCCATTATTAGAAAAAGCATTAGACGAAACTTATAGTATTCAAGACATACTGTACGGAATAGCTAATGATCGTATGCAACTATTTATTAGTTGGAACAATAACAGAGTCGAGAGTGCTGTTGTAACCGAAATAGCACAATACCCTCAGTCAAAAGTATTACGATACTTTCTCGCTGGAGGTACAAATCTAGAAAACTGGTTAGAAAGAATACAAACAGTAATAGAAAAATTTGCAAAGCAAGAAAACTGTACTCAACTTGAAGTCGCTGGGCGTAAAGGTTGGGTTAGAAAATTGAAAGGATTTAGTGTCAAAGCATACTTACTAAATAAGGAAATATAAAATGTCAAAAGGATCATCACCACAAAACGTAACAACTACATCATCTGCTGAACCATCAGAGTTCATTAGACCATACTTAGACCAAGCAATTAATTATGGACAAGATTTATTTGAAGCTGATACACCAAACTTTTTCCCTAATAACACTTACATAGATCCGTCTGCTGAAACACAAACAGCATTAGATTTAGCAAGTGCAAGAGCAGTCGCTGGTAATCCTTTACTGAACCAATCACAAAACCTTGCTCAACAAACACTAGCTGGAGATTTCTTATCCCCTACATCTAATCCTTACACACAAGGTTTATTTAACCAAATGGCTGGTGATGTGACATCAAAGGTACAGTCACAATTTAGTAAAGCTGGTCGTCTTGGATCAGGTGCAAACCAAGAGATATTATCAGACTCATTGGGAAGATTAGCTAATCAAGTTTACGGAGACCAATACAATCGTGAAAGAGGCTTACAAGCTCAAACCATGATGACAGCACCACAGCTAGGTGAAATGGATTACAATGATGTATCAAGACTAGCACAAGTAGGTGCAGATAGAGAAAGCATTGAACAAACAAAATTACAAGATGCTATTGCTCGTTTTGATTACGAACAACAAAAACCATTTATTAAATTAAATCAATACTTAGGTGCATTAGGTTCACCAGTACCAACACAAACAGTGACCACACAACCTGTCTTTAGAAACACAGGTGCTGGATTACTCGGTGGTGCGATGACAGGTGCTCAAATAGCTGGAATGATGCCACAAGGATCAATGTTTGGTAATCCTCTCTTTGGTGCAATCGGAGGAGGACTTCTAGGAGGGTTCGCTTAATGGGTAACAAAATAAATACCTATGGCTCAATATTAGACCAAGTTATAGGAACAAAATTAAATAAATTTTTAACACCACAGCAAAATCAAGGTGGTTTATTAAACTTTGTCAAAAGTCCTTATGGTCAAGATATAGCTTCAGGTTTATTAGCACAATCAGGTTATTCAACAATGCCAACTTCTTTTGGTCAATCTTTAGGAGTAGCTACAAATCAAGCTAATCAATTAAGAAGCCAAAGACGAGCTAATGATATTGCTGAACTAGGTACAATGGTAAATCTAAGAGGTGCATTACAAGATCCTGAAAGAAAGATTATTGAAGGAAAAGATGGATTTCAATATTATCTTGATGGCACAAGAGTTTTACCTAATGTAAAAGCACCAGATCCTGAATATAAATCAACAGATTTTTTTAATATGATAAATCCTAGCACTGGTGAAAAAAGGCAAATAAATTTAAAAAATAAAGATGATCTTGCATTTATAAACAGTTCAGATAGTGACGGATTTGTAAAGGCAACAGTAGAATCTACAACATCAGATTTAAAAGATGTTAATGCAACAAAAGAAAAAGCATTTTTAGAAACTTATGAAGCTACAGATGCTATTGTTAGAAGTTTAGGAGAATTTAAAGATCAAGTTAACAAGGACACTGTAACAACAGGATCTTTTGCTGGTGGTATCAATAGAACTGTATCAAATATTAAAACAGAACTAAATGATTTAAGACTTACTTTTGTTAAAGATAATAAATCAGAAGTGTCAGAAGCATCTGATATTATCAATAATGCTGAAGGGTATATTGATGACACTTTTGGTAAACAGTTAGAAGAATCAGCCATAGATACTGGAATACTAAAATCAATGGTTATACAAATTGCCTATGATTATGCAAAATTAAACAACAAAGATGGCAGAATATCAGAACAAGATTTCAAAAAAGGTGTTGAAATATTATTAGCTGGTGGAGTTAAAAGTAAAGATGCAATCACACGAAATGCAAACAGATTAATGGGTGATGCCGTTAAAAGATTAGAAACATCATATACAGGATTTTCAATTTCAGAAGGATTGGAAAAAGGCAATAAATATCAATCACTAGTTGATAGTGTTATGGGTAATTATGAAAATGCACTTGGTGGTGGTTTTGATAATAATACAAATCAAGATACCTCAACAGTTGGAGGATCTATAGTTATAGATTTAGATAAATATCAATGACTGAAGCAAATTTAACTATCAAAGGTAAACAAGTTTTGGACTACGAATCAGGTTTGCCTATAAAAATCAAAATAAAAGGTAATACACCTGATAATCAAGAGATAAAAAAGTTAAAAATATTAAAACAAGATATATTGCAAGAAGTAGAACAACCTGAGTCTGGTTTTGGCAGTGCAGTAGATAATCAATTAGGCATGGTATTCTCTTTTCCTACTACAACTGGTGCAAGAATAGCATATCAAGGAGCTAAAGACATTATCTCTAATATTGCTTCATTTGGTTTTGATATAGCTTCTTTCTTTACAGATGATGAAGAAAAGAAAAAAGAATTACAAGACACATCACAAACAATAAGAGACTTCGCACCTGATGTTAAAGACCTACCTTTTTATACAGGAGGTCAAAAAACTGATATGACTATAGGTCAAGCTAGACCAACACAACAAAATGTAGAAGATGTTATATCAACTGGAGGTCAATATATTGCTCCAGCAGTAGGTGTTACTAAATTAACTAATCTTACAAAACTACCAAAAATATTTAAATATCCAACAAATGTTGCTGGTGTTGTTGCTAGTGATGTTGCTGTAACTAATCCTGATAAAGCTAAAACAATCGCTGATTTGTTTGGAGCAAATCAATTTCCAACAAAGATTCAAGAAGATGATAGTAATTTAGAAAAAAGAGTAAAAGTTGGTGCTGAAAGTCTTGGAATCATAAGCACTGTTGATGGTATCGGTAAAGTATTAAAACCTCTTTTACCAAAAAGTATAGTTGAAAGTGTATCTGCACCTTTTAGCAAAGAAACACAAAAAAACTTAATTGGTAAAAATATGGCAGAGGCTATCTATAAAGCCGATCCTGAAAAATTTCCAGTTGATAATTTCAATATTAATACAAAATTACCTGATGATGTTACTGAACAATTAATAAAAAATATAGATGAGTCAATAGAAACAGCAGAAACACTAGGTGTCAAACCTACTACAGGAACTGCTACTAAAAACTTAGGTTTAATTGCTATGGAACGAGGTTTAAGCACAGCTAAAAATACAAGTTCTGCCTTAACAAATCGTAAAGTTGAAAATCTAACAAATATGACAAAATCATTAGATGAGTCATTGAAAACAGATACAAAAGCTACATCAGAATTTATAGACAAATCATCAGCAAAGTTACTAGATGCTAATGAAACACAAAAAAGATTAAATACAACAATACAAGAAGCAAAAGATGAGACTGAAAACTTAATTTCTACATTTAAAAATTATGGTAAAAAAGATCCTAGTATAATATCAAGTAATATAGATGATGCACTAAGGACAGATTTAAAAAGATTAGTTACAAATAAAAACACATTATTTAATAATATAGATAAAAACGGAACAGTAATTTTAGACAAAGTACCATTAAGACAGGCATTAACAAAAACATTAATAGGCGAAGGTAAAAGATCACCCTTTATTACATCAAATATAAATAAAGTAGTAAAAAATGTTTTGGCTGAAAGTAAAACAGTATCTGTCTTAAAAGCATTAAAAAACTTATCAAATCCAAAGTCAAAGACAAAATTAACATATAATCAGATATCAAAAATAAGACCAATTTTAACTTCAAAAATTAATTCTTATATAAAATCTGATGATGCTAGTGGAGAAGTTATAAAAAGATTATCTGAATTAAAAAATGTAATTAATAAATACACTGATGATTTAGTTAATAATGCTGATCAAAATGTTGCAAGTAAAGCCAAACAAGCTATGGATTATTATAAAAATACTTTTACCCCAGCATGGAAAGAAGGCGTTGGTAGGATATTTAAAGAAAGTATTGCAAAAGGAAATCCATTCTTTCCAAGTGCAACAGCAAGTAAATTTATTATAGGTAAACCTGTAGGTGGATCAAAGGAAACAATAGCACAATTAAATAATGTTATTAGACGAGCATCAAAAACTGAAGATGCACAAGAGTTAATTAAAAATGATGTTAATGATTATTTATTATATCAATTTGCACAAAAGGTAACTGGTAAAAACAATAAAACAAACCTTGAGTCTGTAAAAAGATTTATTGAAAATCATCGACAAATATTAAAATCACCTGAGTTCAAAGAAGCAAATAAAATTATACAAGGTGCTAAAAGAGAATTACAAACACAAGGTGATAAAATATTAACTAATAGTAACAAGTTAAAACAATTACAAAGTCAAGTATCACAAAGACAAAAAGATTTAGGACACAAAGCACTTAATAATTTAATTAATCAAGATCCTGACAAATTTGTAAATGCAACTTTAAATTTACCACTAGAAAAAGCATTAAAAACCATTGATGAAGCAAAAGCTCTTGTTAAAGGTAATAAACTAGCAGAACAAGGTTTAAAAAATGCTTTTATTGATTACGCCTATGCAAGACTAATTAGAAACGCAAATAATGCTTTAGGTGCTGATATTGTTACTTCAGCTTTAAGAAATTTCGATGATTTTGTTAGAGGTGATGTTGAAAAAATATATTCAAAAGTTTTAGGATTAAAAGGAATTGATACTATAAAGAAAGTACACAAAACATTGAGAGTGTTTGATAATCTTAACATTAAAGCTGTTACAGATTCAGGTACTGCAAATTTATTAGCACAAACCTTAAACAACTCAAGAATATTTTTAGCTTCTATGTATGGTATTATTAAAGGTGGAGCAATATTCAAGTTATCACAATTAATTGCACAAGCGTTTAACTTTCAACCAAAACGAACTATGGAAAATTTATTAGTAATGAGTTTTCTCGATCCTGAAATAGGTAAAGAAATGTTGAAAAGAGCAAATGGTCAAACAATCAAACCTTTTCAATTAAAGATGAAATCGTACATAGCAAATAATTTACCTGAAATACAGGAAACAAGCGAACAAAACAAAAAAAGAAGATTTGCATTAGCAAGATAAGGATAGAAAATGACAGTATCAAATTACAGCACAACAGCTAGTAGCAATACAGCTATTAATGGAGTTAATATTTCTGAGGGTATGTCTCCCTCTGACGTTAATAACGCTATTAGAGAACAACTCAAAGATGTTAGATCCGTATGGAATGACAAAGAGTGGTTCTTATTAGGTGATGGTGATGGCACTACTACCTTTACAAGAGCTTCTGCTACCAGCATAACTGTAGCTTCTAACATTACATCGACACATCATGTAGGTCGTAGAGTTAAAGTTATTGGTTCTAATACAGGTACAATCTTTGGTAAGATCGCAACAAGTTCTTTTTCTTCTCCGAACACAACCCTAACCTTTACTTTTGATAGTGGTTCTCTTAACTCAGGTGATACCACAGTTGCAGTTTATGTCGGTTCGGTTTTTACAAATCCAGCTAATCCTGTTGTCGATGAAGATAACATGGCGAGTGATAGTGCTATTCTTCCTCCTTCACAACAATCCACAAAAGCATTTGTCACTTCAGGTACAGTCACCCTATCAAATAAGTCTATCAATCTAGGTAGTAACACCCTTACAGGAACAACTGCCCAATTTAATACAGCATTATCTGATAATGACTTTGCCACATTAGCTGGATCTGAATCTCTTACAAACAAAACACTTACTAGCCCTGTTATTAACACAGCTATCAGTGGTACTGCATTTAAAGATGAAGATGATATGTCCTCAGACAGTGCGACTGCTGTTGCTTCTCAACAATCAATCAAGGCTTATGTAGATCAACAAGTAGGATTATCTGACTTAGATATTAGTGATGGTTCTTCTACGATAGCGATAGACCTAGACTCTGAGACTTTAGGATTACTAGGTGGTACAGGTATCGATAGCACAGCGTCAGGCAATAATGTTACTTTTGCTATAGACTCCACTGTAGCGACAAAGGCTGGAACAGAAACACTTACTAATAAAACTATTAGTGGTTCATCTAACACTTTATCAAACATAGCAAACTCTAGCCTCACTAACTCTACTGTAAGTTATGGTGGGGTATCTCTAGCTCTTGGTGGTTCTGACGCAACTCCAGCTTTTGATTTACAAGACGCAACAAGTTATCCAGCTAGTGCTTTAACAGGAACTGTCTCTAACGCACAACTAGGTACAGGAATTGATGCTACAAAGATTGCTGATGGTTCTGTTACTAACGCAGAGTTTCAATATATCAATACTCTATCTTCTAATGCTCAAACACAACTAGATGCTAAAGTAGCAAAGGCTTCAAACTTATCAGACTTAGCTTCTGCTTCTACCTCAAGATCAAACTTAGGTCTTGGCACAATGGCAGTTCAAAACTCAGGAACAGTATCTATAAGTGGTGGTTCTATTACAGGATTATCAACACCTTCTAATAATTCAGATGTAGCCATTAAGTCTTATGTTGATGACGCAGTTGCTGGTCTAAGAACAAGAACGATAGCTGAGTGTGCAACCACAGCGAATGTTAATCTATCTAATGGATTAGAAGCTGGTGACACAATCGATGGTGTTACATTAGTTGCTGGTGATCGAGTCTTAGTTAAAGATCAATCTACAGCTACACAGAATGGTTTATATATTGCAGTCTCAAGTGGTACTGCTTCGAGAGATCCTGAACATGACAGTATCGCTGAATTATCTGGTGGCATGGTTGTTGTTAATCAAGGATCATCAAATGATAATAAAATATTTTTATGTACGACTGATAGTGATGGCTCACTAGGTTCTACAAACATAACCTATACTCAAGTTACACCTTCTAATGCTGGAACAGTTACAAGCATTGGCGTAACCCAATCAGGTTCAGAATTTTCTATATCAGGATCACCAGTAACATCTGCTGGTAATATCACACTAAATGTAAACAGAATTAGTGCTACAAAGATTGGTGGCAACTCTAATGTTTCTGATACAGAATATGGGTTTCTCGATGGAGTAACCTCATCAATACAAACACAAATAGACGCTAAAGCTGGTGCTGGTTTTGCAGTAGCGATGGCAATAGCTTTATAAGGAGAAACAATGGCTCAAGATTTTGAAAGATCATACGCTAGTTCGATTTCAAACTCATCAGGATCGCCAACAACATTGGTCACTTCAAACTCTGATGACGCATTGATCTCAATTAGATTAGTAAATAAACACACAGCATCAGTTAGTGTATCAGTTGTCATTACATCAGGTGGAACAACCTACAATGTAATCAAAGATGCACCAGTTCCTGTCGGTGGCTCACTAGAGTTAATCGACTCAGGTTCAAAAATAGTAATTCAAACAGGTGATGTAGTGAAAGCATACGCAGATACAGCAAGTGCTGTAGATTGCTTAGTGAGTTTCGTAGATAGCATTAGTACATAGGAGATAGAATGGCTTATATTGGAAATATACCAGCAGATAAATATCAAACTCTACAAAAACAGAGTTTTACTACCTCTGCTACTGATACCTATACGCTAAGTTATGCAGTAACAAATCCCCAAGATTTAGCTTTGTTCATTAATAATGTGAGGCAGAATCCTAATGACGCCTATTCTGTATCGAACACAACACTAACTCTATCCTCTGCAATTACTGGTTCAGATACTATGTATGCAGTGTTCTTAGGTAGAGCAGTAGAAACAGTAGCACCAGCATTATCTTCTGTAACAAATGATATGTTAGCTGGTTCTATTGCTAACTCTAAACTTGCTAACTCATCTATTACTTTGAATGGCTCTGCTGTTTCTTTAGGTGGTAGTGCTACTGTAGGTGGAAGTAATACACCAGCTTTTCAAGCAAATTCAAATACACAAGCTGGAGTATCTGACAATACAGCAACAAAAGTTGATTTTTCTAATGAATTATTCGATACAGATGGTTGTTATGATACTAGTAATAAAAGATTTACACCAACAACTGCTGGAAAATATTACATATATTCTTATGTAAATTTTAATGCAGTAGGTATAGACAAATTTCATTCAATTCATTTAGAAATATACAAAAATGGTAGTGCTTACAAAACAGTATATTTCGATGAATATGATAATTATTACGCTTATGCAAAAACACCCTTTATTGGTGCGATGATAGATTTTAATGGTTCAAGTGATTATGTTGAAATTTACGGAACTTTTAATGTCACATCAGGAACAACTCACAGATTTACAGGAGGTTCAGAATCTTCATTTGGTGGATATAGGATTATAGGAGCATAGTATGGCACAACTTAGTAGAAAAATAATATTATATGTAGGAAGTGAAGTAGATTTTAGAAATGATGTAATACTCCAAGATGACGGACAAGGTGTATACATTAAAGAATGGAACTTAGAAAAAGCTAAACCTACTGACGCACAATTAAACGCATTAGAAACACAAGCTAATGAGTATGAACAAAATCTAATCACATCTAAAGAAAACAACAAAGCATCTGCTAAACAAAAACTCCAAGACTTAGGATTAACAGTAGATGAAATTAAGGAGGCATTTGGGATCTAATGGCTATAACTAAAATACAAGCAGAGAGTATGAACCTTGCAGATACTTATGCCTTTACAGGAACAGTAAGTGGTGCTGGTGGTGGTAAAGTTAATCAAATAGTTACTACAACTAAAACAAGCACCTTCACTACTCAATCAGACTCTTATGTTGATGTAACAGGATTGAGTGTAAACATAACACCTTCTGCAACAAGCAGTAAAATTTTAGTAAGGCTATCTTTAATGGCTAGTATTAACTCTGCTACAATGTATGTGAGAATTAATGGTGGAAATGCTAGTAGTGTCATAGGAGATAGTGGTGGTGGAAATAGAGTTAGTGCCTTTATAGGACTTGGAAGGCAAACTTCAGGATTTGATATTTCTAAATCTGCATTATCACAAGTTGGAGAATTATTAGATACTCCTTCAACAACCAGTCAAATAACTTATCAAGTTCAAGTAAGATGTAGTGATGATTATCCTAGAAATATTTATGTGAATAGACCTCCAGATGATTCAGATAATGTTTATGTGGGAAGATTTGTTTCAACAATAACAGCAACAGAGGTACTAGCATAATGGCATACATAGGTAGAGATATATCAAACTTATCAGACAGAGCAGTCTTAGATAACATTACAACTTCAGCCACAGCTACATACAACCTATTATTAAATGGTGTTGCATTTGTACCGAGTAGTGCGGAGTCACTAACAGTAAGTCTGAATGGGGTAATTCAGCGACCTCAAAGTAGTTATACTGTAAACAATGCCACAATAGTATTTGATTCAGCATTAACTTCTTCAGACTCTATAGACTTTATTATTGCAGAAAGAGCAATCACCTTAACGACAGTAGGTACTGGAACAATTACTCCAGACAAGTTAGCTAGTTCAGTTAAGTCTGCTGTTATTTGGCAATCATCAGTTAAAACATCTAGTTTTACAGCATCTTCTAATGAAGGTTATTGGGTTGATACATCATCAAACACAGTAACTATAACATTTCCTTCAAGTCCAAGTGTAGGAGATACTATTGAATTAGTAGACTATGCAAGAAATTGGGGTTCAAATAAAATTATAATAGATAGTAATGGTAAAAACGATCAAGGTGATGCGGACACATCTACTGTTGAATACGACACAAGTGGTCAAGCATTAAGAGTAGTTTACTCAGGTGCAACTAAAGGGTGGATTCCTACCTCAGATGAAGTATCTGAAGATAATCCTGTATTACCAAATGTTAGTATAGATTTTTTAGTCGTTGCTGGAGGTGGTGCTGGTGGTCATCAACATGGTGGAGGCGGAGGTGCTGGAGGTTATAGAACCTCAACTCAAACTGTAGGTACTGGAGTAGCAATTACAGTAGCAGTAGGTGCTGGAGGTGCAGCGGTAGCTTATGGAAATCAAGGAAATGATGGTTCAAACAGTAGTTTTTCTGGATCAGGAATAACAACAATAACTTCTACAGGTGGAGGTGGTGGTAGCTACTATGATGGTGGAAATGGTAGAACTGGTGGTTCTGGTGGCGGAGGCGGTTCGGATTCAATTAGTAATGCTGGTTTAGGAACAGCTGGTCAAGGTAATAATGGAGGAAACGGAAGTGGACACGCTGCTTCACAATATGGTGGCGGAGGCGGAGGTGGAGCTGGCGCTGTTGGTGG